>Ga0207422_1002804_pt1 | contig 20731 bp, 13 predicted proteins | sample MarCyaLeptolynsp_FD_187757 | JGI IMG/M metagenome (GOLD analysis project Ga0207422, IMG submission 187757) | Marine cyanobacterial communities from Panama - species 1 Leptolyngbya sp. (SPAdes) | ecosystem: Environmental > Aquatic > Marine > Unclassified | place: Panama: Panama City | collected... | reverse complement strand
CCCTGGCTGGTGCAAGGGGTATTGGCCACCAAAGATGCCGCCTCTGATGTGGCAGGTGGCATGATCGCCTCGACCCTGATTGCTTATCTGGTGGTCTATGTGATTTTATTGGTCGCTTACATCAGCACCATCTTCTATCTGGCCCGTAAAGCAGGCGAACCAGAAAAGGACCTGACAAAATCACCGATCGGCACCCGCCCGGGTGTTGCGGCCAGTCGCCAATTATTGGAAGGAGACGCCTGATGCCCACAGAACTGCTGATGGAAGGTCACTGGCTGGCCCTGGCCTTTGCCATATTGATGGGGTTATCGATCCTGCTGTATGTGATTTTGGATGGATATGATCTGGGTGTGGGTATCTTGCTGGCCGGGGCCACGGAAAGGGAAAAAGACCAGATGATTGCCTCCATTGGCCCCTTCTGGGATGCCAACGAAACCTGGCTGGTGTTGGGGGTTGGCATCTTACTGGTGGCCTTCCCGCTGGCCCATGGTGAAATTCTGGGGGCGCTTTATCTGCCCACGGCCGTGTTGCTGATTTCCCTGATCCTGCGCGGGGTGTCTTTTGACTTTCGCGCCAAGGTGATGGCCGATCATAAAAAATACTGGAATGGCAGTTTTTATATCGGGTCCCTGCTGGCCGCTCTGTCACAGGGTTATATGCTGGGCCTGTATATCATGGCCTTTGAAAACAGCTGGTCATCCCATAGTTTTGCCATTCTTACAGGATTTTGCCTGGCTGCCGGTTATACCTTTATCGGTGCCTGCTGGTTAATTATGAAAGCCGAAAATGATCTTCAGGTGAAAGCCGTGCGCTGGGCGCGACGTAATCTCTGGTTCATGACTTTGGGCATTGTGGCCGTTTCCCTTGCCACTCCGCTGGTCAATGAACGTATCTTTGATAAATGGTTTTCGTTTCCCAATATTATCCTGCTGGCCCCCATCCCATTGATGAGTGGCATGCTGATCCTGGCGATGGACTATATGTTGCGGAAAATGCCCTTTGAAGAAGATAAATTCTGCTGGGTGCCTTTTGCCGGTGCAATTGTGACCTTTTTCCTGTGTTTTATCGGCCTGGCTTATAGCTTTTACCCTTACCTGATCCCACAAAAAATGACCATCTGGGACGCGGCCAGTTCGCCAGACTCCCTGATGATCATCTTTGTCGGTGCAATGTTTGTGTTGCCCTGTATCATCGGCTACACCATATTCGCCTATAAGGTATTCTGGGGCAAATTAAGGGATTTAAGTTACGAATAAATCCCGCAGGTGTTTCAGGATTTAAAGGTAAAGACGGTCGCCGGATAAGCGCTGCCCACATAGGCCTGCTTCATGCCGTCTGAATTATAATGGGTGACGATTTTGCCTGTGCGATCCAGGGAAATAACCCCCCCATCCCCGCCAAGGTTTTTCACATCATCCAGCATACCTTCCACGGCCTGCTGCAGGTCATTACCAGCGTACCTCACCCGTGAAGCCACATCCTGCGCCCCACCGGCCAGAATGAAATATTCCCCATATCCAGTGCAGGACACCGCCACATTCTGGTCCGCCCAGGTGCCTGATCCGGGCAATGGAGTATCGCCGACACGCCCTTCGCGTTTACCAAAAGTACCACCGGTCGAAGTGGCCGCCGCCATACGACCATGGATATCCAATGCCACGGCCCCCACCGTACCGTGGGCCAAATCCGCATTGGTCAGGTCCTCTTTATTGACCCCCACAGGCACCATGTAATAATTGTCAGGGTCTTTCACAAATTCCAACCCCTTTTCCCGGGCAAAATTATTCGCACCTGATCCGGCCAGCATCACATGGGGCGTGTCTTCCATCACCAGACGGGCGGCAGAAATTGGACTGATGAGATCCTGAACGGCGGCTACTGATCCTGCGCGACGTAGACCGGAACCATCCTGACCACCTTCCATGATCGAGGCATCCATTTCCACATACCCCGCCTCATTGGGCGCAGACCCCCGCCCGGCCACATACAGTCCAGAACTTTCCAATGCCATGACCATTTTTTCCACCACATCCAGCGCACTTTCCCCTGCCAGAAGAGCTTCTTCGCCTTCCCGGATCAAATCGGCCATATGGTCTTCTGTCACATCATAATTTTTCGCCGGATTAGCCCCTGCACCACCGTGAATGGCCAAAGCATATGTTTTATTTTCAGTCGACATTTTGTTCCTAACCAACATGAATTATTTTTTAAGTTCTATTTTAATCGGCATCACATCAAAGCCTACCGATATATGGCTGTAGCCAGCCTGATCTTTTTCATCACGTCCCCAAAAAGAGCGCGTATCTGGCGTTTGATAAAAGCGATATGACATAGCCGTTTCGCCGTGCATCGTAAAGCTGATACGTTCGAGTTCCTGAACGATTTTGTTATCGACCAGATCTTCGCCCAGCATATCGGCCAGACGCTGAGCCGGGAAAACCATGCCGCCACCACTGGCGGGTTGATGATCGTTGTACCCGTCTTTGTCCGTCGCCTTGCGATGGGATGCGATGGTGATCTTGCCGGATGCCAGATCAATACGGTCCTGATGGGCGTAAACACTCAACCCTGCGCCTTTGACAGATAACGGTTTATTCTTTTCACCAAATTCAGCATCGCGGGCATCAATTACCGTTACATTACCAGCCCCAATGATCTGCAGATTGTGGTTCGTCAGGTCGACCAACAATCCAGTGTTTTCATCAATGCCAAAACCCAATCTGCTTTCCGGCGATAAATAATGCAAAGCCCTTGTTAATCGGCCCAACCGGGCGCGGGCATCAAAATGCTGATCCACCATGCCGTAAGGGAAGAACCCTAATCCTGCGGTAATGCGCAAAGCATTTTCCTGCTTGGGATCAATGCCATACAACAGCGATGTCATGGGTTCACCGCTGAGGATCATTGGACTGCTCATCATGGCGGCCCCGGCACTGGTCCCGCCAATGACAGCCCCGTCTTTTAATCTTTGACGTAAAGCTGTCAGCATCTTGCTATCCTGACCTTTTTTCGTCAGCAGCGTCTGGACTATGCGCAGTTGGTCACCGCCAGTAAACCAGATGGCTTCGGCCTGATTGATCTTCTCAATTTCGTTTTTTTTCCTGGCATTTCCCGCCCATGTTTCTTCGTTATACATGGGGGTTGATCGATCATCCCGCACGGCAAGACGCACCAGTTTAATGCGCTCTTCGGCGACACCATATCGGATCAGATTCTTTTTGAAAAAGTCAAAGGATTCAACGGGCGCACCGGACGCCACCGGCACCACAGCAATCACACCTGTTTTTGGGCTCGGCATGGCATTAATGAAGGCGTCGTAAACTGCCTGATTATCCGCTTTCAACGCCCCGCCAACAACCAACAGTTTACCCGCGGCCTGCACAGAAGAAATGCCAGAAAAGACAAGACAAATAAGAATACAAATACGTCTGATCATCACATATATCCAATCAATACCGAAATGATGATGAAGGCACTGGCCAGGACCATCAAACCGATTAAAAATTTCCAGCAGAATTTCACCCAAAGGGTCCAGTCCAGCCGCGCCGCGCCCAAACATCCCATCAAAGCCGCTGAGGCCGGACAGAAAATATTAGTCAGACCATCGCCCAATTGGAAAGCCAGCACCGCAGTCTGGCGACTGACCCCATTCAAATCCGCCAATGGTGCCATCAAGGGCATGGTCAGGGCCGCCTGCCCGGAGCCAGACACCACAAAGAGATTAATCACACTTTGCAAAACATACATACCCCAGGCCGAGGCCCAGGCCGCCCAACCTTCGGTGAGACCACTGAGGTTATAAAGGATCGTGTTCAACACACTGGCGGTTTCCGGGTTATCACCGCCCAGCAAAATGACGATACCTTTTGCCATACCAATGACCAGTGCCGCCGGCACCAATTGCGCCGCCCCTTCGCGAAAGGCCGCCATGACGTCATTAGCGTTCATATTATTCAAACGGAAAAAGACCGTTACAATGCCTGCGATCAACCCCATGGCAAAAAACTGGGCCGAAATTTCCGGCAGGTAATAACCTTGTGTTGTGACCCCCCAGGCAATCCAGATCACGCCAAAGATAACCGTGGCCAGAATCAACCAATGGCCCAAGGTGATATGTTCATTTTGAGTATTATTGTCTTGTTCCTGAAAGACCTGATCAGACCCATAAGCCAGTGATCTTTGTGGGTCACGACGTATATTCATGGCATAACGTGTGGTATAAATGGCTCCGACAGTCGTAAATACCAGCCACATCACTACCCGATATTCCAACCCGGATAACAACGGAACACCGGCAATGCCCTGAGCAATCACCACGCCGAAGGGATTCATCCAAGACGTGGCAAAACCAATTTGGGTGGCCACATAGGTGATTAATAATCCAGTGATGCTGTCATATCCCACCCGTACCAGGGCCGGAATGACAATCAAGGCAAAGACAATGGTTTCTTCACTCATGCCAAAAATGGCCCCACAAAGGGAAAAACCAACAAACAGAATAGGTACCAGAATATCACTGTGGATACGCCCGCCAGACAGGATATTGCGTAAAAACTGATCAATCACCCCGGTTTTCAGGATAATGCCAAAGGCCCCACCGGCGATCAGGATAAAGGCCATCAGTCCCACAGAGGCCGACATACGATCACCAGACACCAATCCATCAAACAGGAAATTGATCAAGCCCGGATTGTCACCCGAGGCAAAAAGGGGCAAGCCTGACGGTTCATGGTCCGCGTTGGCATAAACAAAGTCCTGCATGTTGCCACCTGCAAAATACCCCGCAGGGATCAGGTAGGTCATGGCCCAGGCCAATACCGCAATCGCCAGTAATATCAGGTAGGTATCCGGCAGAGCCGAGGCGGACTTGTTCTGTGTATCTGTTTTATCAGACATGATTTTTTCCCGGTGGTGTTAAAAAAAGGGCGAGTTACAATAACCCGCCCCACGCAGGATTAAAACCGATGATTAACACGTAAAGTAATTAAACGCCCCAGGGAATCATGATTAATATGATCCACATTGGCACCAGTGCCATATGCGATTGGCGGGTCCTGATCAAAAACATTACGGATGTTCAGGCTGACAAAGGTATCTTCGGTGAAGTCGTAGCTGACATTGGCATCTACCGTAAACCAGCTGTCCACACGGATTTCTTCATCAAAATCACTGATGATGCCTTGATCCAGCAGTACATCACGCACACGGTTTGTTGGTTCATCTTCGAAGCTGCTGGTGTAACGCCCTGTTACTGACACACGCCAGGCTTCATTACGCCAACGCAGTTGGGATGTGATCAACCATTTCGGAAAACGGAATTTACCGGCTTCTTCGATGATCGGTGCATTGATGGATGCCTGACTGTCGAATTCAATCAGGTACGTCACATCGGTTGTGAAGCGCAATGTACCCACATTACCCAATTCAAAATACTGACGGTATCTGGCATCAATACCACTGGTTTTCTGGAAACCCAGGTTGGTCAGGGCAAAGTGTGCATCGGTCACAAAACCATCGGTCACTTCAACACCCACCTGACCAGTAGGCAATGTTGTTGGTACACCTGGATCGGTCGCATTTGTATCAATAACGGTACCCGGACCAAATTCACCAGCCAAAGCCCGACGCAGGAAGTCATCTTCGTCAATATCGATCAGGTTTTCATAACGGATGTTCCAATAATCGATGCTGAATTCGATGTCTTTGTTTGGACGGATCAATGTGCCAAAGCCAAATGTGCGGGCTGTTTCCGGTTGCAGTTCAGGGTTGCTGACTTCTTCAGAAAACAGCTGTTCGCCGTCCGCACCGGCATCACCATCACAGGCGGCTGGCACCATTTCACAATCAACTGTTGTAAAGGCCAGACGTGTCCCCGCGCCACTTTCCGCCAGAGAAGGTGCACGGAAAGAGGTGGAATAGTTTGCCCGGAACAATAATTCCTCGATCGGGGAATAGCTGACGGTGACCTTTGGGTTAAAGTCGCTGTCATAATCGTCTGAATCTTCAAAACGACCGGCCAGCAGAACATTCAATTCATCGGTTAGTGGTACATTTACCTCAGCAAAAACCGCGTAGTTGTTACGGGTCGCCAAAGCTGATGTGGAACTGAAGCCCAAAATCGGTGATGGGTTATCAAGGGTACCCACGGCAACACCGGCCGGGGTATCATTCAGGCTTTCATAACGATATTCCACACCGAAAGCAGCCTGAACAAAGTTATCACCCAGTTCAAACAGATTACCGGAGGCCACCGCATCGGCAATCCATAGTTTCGAGGTACCATTCCGTTCCGCATCAGTATTAATCAGTTCTGCCAGACCATCCGGTTGAACTGTCTGACCACCGAACGGGTTATACCACAAAGTTGTCAGACCATTGTCTTCACATGTGGGACCACCGTTAAAGGAAGCACTCGGGCGTTCCACATCCACATCCCAACGGGCAACGGTTGATCCATCCGAACAAAGATTACCCAATGTGGAATTATAGAAATTTTCCGCCAGGATCAGACCTGAACCGCGCTGGGTTGATTTATTCTGACCATAAGTTACCGCTGCTTCGACATTCCAGTCTTCGGAAATATCATAATCAAATCCGGTTACGATACGCAGTGTATCGGAAGTTACCTCAACAGAACGTGGATCAAGGAATTTACCCCAGGCAAAGATTGGGAAACCAAAGAAGTCTGTGAAATCAAACGCGCCGCCTTCATCAATGATATCTTCCTGTAAAGCCGCTGGCCAATTCGGATTTTCCGGATCAATTGGCGCACGGGAGAAGTTTGCCGGTGAACTGGTCCCCCGACCATCAGTATGCTGGTACATGACTTCGGTGAACCAGGTCAGATCGTCGCTAATTTCGAAACGGTGGGTAAAGATACCACCAATGCTTTCAAATTCATCATCGGTTGCCGTAAAGGCGTTGGTGTTCACCTGACAGAATTCGCCAAAGGGACCCGTCCGGAAATCTTCGGCAGCACAACCAGCATCCTGAGGCTCTTCGGTCTGGTCATTCAACTGCAGGAACAGATCATTAAAACTTGGGAAGAAACCCTGCTGGCTTGGGCGCACAGAATTACGGGTGATTTCCCGGTCACGGTCAAATAACGGCTCACGCTTGTAATAATCGGCAATGATCATGAAATGATGCCGGTCAGTTTTAAAACCACCGACAGCATTGATGTTAAAACGACCATCATTGGTACCGCGTGTAGTGTTGCCGTATGAGGCCGACATTTCAAAACCTTCGTAATCATCACGCAGGATATAGTTGATCACGCCTGCCACCGCATCGGCACCATAAGTCGCTGATGCACCATCGGCCAGTACTTCAACCCGCTCAATGGCGGCCAGCGGAATGGAGTTCACATCAATGAATGATTCCTGACCATTAGCAAAAGAGGCAATCGATGCACGACGGCCATTAATCAGGGTCAGTGTCGCACTGGAGCTCAGACCACGCAGGGAAACCGCAGCTGCACCTGCCGGTGTCTGACCGGACAGCGCACCACCGGTTGAGGTGCTGAAGGTACCGGCGCCACCGCCCGTTACGGTCAGGTCTCGCAACAAATCAATCACAGAGTTTGCACCGGATTCCAGAATATCGGTCCGGTCCAGTTTCAACGCCCGGATCGCGCCATCTGTTTTCAAACCCTTGATGTAACTTCCGGTGACGACAACTTCGTCCAGCGACACTTCTTCTTCAGCCGGACCAGCTTCCTGCGCCATCGCCGGTACAGCTGTCATGGCCATCAGCGTGACCAGGCTTACTGTGTTGGTTAATTTTGTATATCTATTCATTTTGAACATTTCCGCTTCCTTTTTCCCTAATCGTTATTTTTGGGATTTTATCCGGCAAGTTTGCCCATCATGACAAACCTGACCGGGAACAACATTTGAAAAAATGCGCACCGAAAGAAGGCAAAAAATACGACAGGAAAAAAATACGGCTGATAAACAGACGGATTCCAAGCGAAGAAATAAACTAATCCTGAAAAAATTTAAGAAAACTCCGGTCCGCAGAACTGGGAGGAGTTTTTCATTCGTCAAACCATTCGCTCAACTGATAATCAGAAGAACATTTACCAAATAACAGCGGTATTAAATCACATGGTTCAAACATAACGAGTATTGTTTTTGTATCTTTTTTCAAAAGAATCAACGATTGCGATTATTGTTATATGGATTATCCCATTTTGCAATATTTTTTTTCGAACCGCAAATTATCATTATACAACAATCACTTAATAAAAAGTCATTTCTTCAGGCTGCTGATTGGTATTATTCGATTGAAAAGGACAATTGCCCGCCCGCATTTTTTTATATAGCTTGTTTATCAAATAAATAAACAGATATAGATCGCATACCAGAAGGACCCCATTCATGTCTGACAATCCAACATATCCAGTGCCCGCTTCTTTTGCTGAAACTGCCCATATTGATGCGGCACGTTACGAAGAAATGTATGCCCGGTCCATTGCTGACCCGGAAGGTTTTTGGGGTGAAATGGGTAAACGTCTGGATTGGATTAAACCCTATAGTATTGTCAAAGATGTATCCTATGCCAAAGACGATTTGCATATCCGCTGGTATGAGGATGGGGTATTGAATGCCTGTGTGAATTGTGTGGACCGGCACCTGGCCAGCAAAGGCGATCAGACCGCGATTATTTTCGAAGGTGATGACCCGAATACCTCTGCCCATATTACTTACCGGGAAGTTTACGAGCATGTCTGTCGTTTTGCCAACCTGTTAAAAGCACGCGGTGTGAAAAAAGGCGACCGGGTGACGATCTATATGCCGATGATCCCGGAAGCCACATACGCCATGCTGGCCTGTGCGCGGATTGGCGCCGTCCATTCGATTGTCTTTGGTGGCTTTTCACCGGACGCCCTGGCAGGTCGCATTGAAGACTGTGACAGTCATGTGGTGATTACCGCCGATCAGGGTGTGCGCGGTGGACGCCCTGTGGCCCTGAAAGAAAATGTTGACCTGGCCCTGAATAATGAAGGTGTTCAGGTGGATACCGTCGTGGTGATCCGCCATACCGGTGTCGAGACCAATATGGCCCAAGGCCGTGACATCTGGTATCAGGATGAAGTGGCAAACCTGCCCGCGGAATGTGCCCCTGAACCGATGAATGCCGAAGACCCTCTGTTTATCCTTTACACGTCTGGTTCCACTGGCAAACCAAAAGGCGTTTTACATACCACGGGCGGTTATCTGGTTTATGCGTCCCTGACCCATGAAATGGTTTTTGATTATAAAGACGGTGATGTTTATTGGTGTACGGCCGATGTGGGCTGGGTGACCGGCCACAGTTATATCGTTTATGGGCCCATGGCCAACGGGGCAACCACCCTGGTATTTGAAGGTGTACCCACTTATCCGGACGCCAGCCGCTTCTGGCAGGTTTGCGAAAAACACAAAGTGAATATCTTTTATACCGCCCCGACAGCCCTGCGCGCTCTGATGGGTGCCGGGGATGATTTTGTGAAAAGCGCCGATTTAAGCAGTATTCGTATTTTGGGATCCGTTGGGGAGCCGATTAACCCGGAAGCCTGGAACTGGTATTACACGGTTGTGGGTGAAGAACGTTGCCCGATTGTCGATACATGGTGGCAAACGGAAACCGGTGGTGCCCTGATCACTCCCCTGCCCGGTGCCACGGCCCTTAAACCGGGTTCGGCCTCGAAGCCTTTCTTTGGCGTGAAACCGGAACTGGTGGATAATGACGGTAATCTTCTGGAAGGGGCCACCGAAGGCAATCTGTGTATTGCCGACAGCTGGCCGGGCCAGATGCGTACCGTTTATGGTGATCATGAACGCTTTATCATGACTTATTTCTCCACGTATGACGGCAAATATTTCACCGGCGATGGCTGCAGACGTGATGAAGATGGTTATTACTGGATCACCGGCCGGGTGGATGATGTGATCAATGTATCTGGTCACCGTATGGGCACCGCCGAAGTGGAAAGCGCATTGGTCGCCCATGAACAAGTGGCCGAAGCCGCTGTCGTGGGATATCCCCATGACATCAAGGGTCAAGGCATTTATGCCTATGTGACCTTGATGGATGGTGTGGAGGCCACAGATGACCTGCGTGGAGAACTAAAAAAATGGACCCGTCAGGAAATCGGCCCCATTGCCACCCCGGATTTGATTCAGTTTGCGCCGGGTTTGCCGAAAACCCGGTCAGGCAAAATCATGCGCCGCATTTTACGTAAAGTGGCCGCCAATGAATATGACAGTCTGGGTGATACATCCACGTTGGCGGATCCTTCCGTAGTAGACGACATCATTGATAACCGACAAAATCGTTAGTCGACCAAAATTTTTAATCTGTAAGACAGGCTGGATCAAAAACATATTTGCCATCCAGCCAATTGGAAATTTCTTGAACCTCAGGCATATCTGAAAAATCTTTCAGTTCTTGTCTGAGGTTTTGATTTTGCGTGGGGCTTATTTGATCAAGCCCGCCTGTCTGGAACAGATCTAAATTCTTCATCAATAGATCACGTAACGCGCGGGGAATATCAGTCTGACCCTTTTTTCCCAGCAGTTGGCAATATTCAGCCACTGCAAAGCGTGACAACCACGGCTGGTTCATGGGGTTCAGCGCAATGGCCGATACCATGTCCTGATCCGGTAATTGTTCATATCGGCCCAAGTCAAGGTTCAAAAAATTGCTTGAGAGGCGCCCATCGTTAGACAACACATTATCCCAGATAAAGGGTTTGCGGTTCAGAAGCCTTGTGACTTCCTGCAAATGATCTTGTGATAAGGCTGGTGAAATCACCTTTGGGCCTGTCCAGAAGATATCCACTCCTTCAGGAATGAGCCTGCCCAAATCCTGCAAATAATCAGCGGGCCTTTCACCGAACACCTTATCCAGTTGCGGATCAAAACTATAATAGGTTGGGCAAAACACCAAATGCGGAATCGACGTTTCCCCGGCAATGAAGTCCATCAAATCGCCTTGCAAGCGAGCCAGTTCCGCATCATCCCCTTTCATGTCATCCAACAGGATACAAAGGCTTTGTGGCGACAGACTTTCAATTTCCCTTAATTTGGCTTTCAGGTCCCGGCGGGATGTTTCGTTCCAACTGGTCCAGACTTCGAAGGGGCTGAGGCCAACACCAAATGTGATGTGATGTTGTTGATATGTCGCCGACAATTTCTTCAGATCATACAGCTGCTCTTTTGGAAAAGATTCCCGCCAGGCCTTGCGTAAATAGGCATCGGCTTTGGGCGCATAATAATAAAATGAAATCCCTGCATCAGCGAATTTGGGTGCCAGCAATAACCGATCCTGCATGGGCCATGTCTGGCCAAAGAAGCCTTCGATGATGCCAACCTGTGTCATGATAATCTCAGTCCATTATTCGCAAAAGCTGATTTTGCCCATGGTCACGGACGGAATGCCTTCATCAATATTGCCAAATTGTGCCGACTGTCCGGCGACCGTTTCATTGGCCAGCACAGCAAAAAGCACGGCTTCCTTTGCATCCGGATCAATGCCCAAATCCGCTGTGGATTTAAGGGGCATATCAGGAAAACTGGCCTGAATGGTCTGCATCAGCAAATTATTCTGCACGCCGCCGCCACTGGCATAAATCTGCAGCGTCCCCAGTTTATCTTCACAATCTTTCAGAGCGGTGATGATCATATCAGCGGCAAAACGATTGAGAGTTGCCATGACATCTTGGGGCTTAAGATCAATCGCACCAGATTTGACCTGCGCTTTTTCCAGATAGGCCAGATTAAACAGTTCCGGTCCGGTGGTTTTGGGCATTTTCTGACCGAAGAACTCGTCATCCTTCAAGACCGCCAGTAATCCTTCATGCACATTTCCTGACAAAGCCACTTTGGAATCTTCGTCATAATCCTGACCTGGATAATGTTTCTGCATGAAGGCATCCATCATGGTATTACCCGGCCCGATATCAGAACTGAAAACCTCATCCGATTTCATGGATTTGGGTAGATACGTCAAATTGGAAATACCGCCCATATTCAACATAATGCGGTTTTCATCAGGATCACAAAATAACAGATAATCACCGTAAACAGCCAGCGGCGCACCCTCGCCCCCGGCGGCAATATGCTTTTGTCTGAAATCACTGAGCGTGATGATGCCGGTTTTGATGGCAACATGATCACCATCACCGATCTGGAGGGTGGAATCCGGGTAATCGGTCAATTGATGCAAGGACGCCGGTGCGTGATAAATGGTCTGGCCATGGCTGGCGATCAAATCCACATTTGATGGATCCACCTGCCATTTATTTAAACAGGAAAGAATCATCTCAGCATGTTGTATGCCGATCCAAGGGTTCAAAACGCATACCTGTTGTAAATCTACTTGACGTTTCGAAAAAACCTCACGCACCCGGTTCTTATAATCCGCATCATAATCAACCGTCGCAAATTCCACCAATTCAATGGAGGTTTCTTGACCTTGTCCCGACAAACGACATAACGCCACATCCAGACCATCCAAAGATGTGCCACTCATTAACCCAATCACCAACCGTTCCGGTTTTTGGGCAATATCATAAAGTTTCTGGATATGTGTATGCATAAGATGATTTCTTCAAAAGGTTATGTGGTCGATGTTATATAAGTTTACGGGCCAATAAAAGAGCACCGCTTAACGGATCGCCTTTTAAATCGGATACTTGTTCGGCCAGTGATGGTTCAAGCCAGTTTCTTAAGGGTGGCCCCAATCCCCCCGCCAAAGACAACCTGGGCGCACCAAAATCTTTTAAGGTCTGTAACATATTGCCAATATGACCCGCGGCAGTGCGCATAATCTCCTGTGCGGCCTGATCATTGGCTTCAGCACAGCTGACAACAACCGGGGCAAAGGTGGCGTAATCTGTGGGGGTTGCTTTATCCTGCCAGGCTACAATTTCTGTTAAATCATGATCAAAATAATTCAGCATTACGGCGCTGAGTTCGCTTTCATCGATCAGCCCATCTATGGCCAGTAAACTTGTCTGTACTGCCTTTAAGCCAATGAAAGCGCCACTGCCTAAATCAGAAATGGGAAAGCCATATCCGCCAACACGTATGATTTCATCATCCACACAGGCAATGCCCACTGATCCTGTTCCGGCAATCACCGTCCCTCCATCATCCCCGCCGTGCGCCCCCACATTGGCGATTTCCGCGTCACTGATCATATCCAGTGGTCCGTGATACAGACTGCGTAAATTATCAATCAGCTTGCTGGCAGAATTTTGACGGCGGATACCGGCAATACCAATACATAAGGCCACGTCGTTGGTATCATATGCTTCAAGGCCCGCGTCCTGGAAAGCCTGATCACAGGCCTGTCGAATTGTTTTTGTCACTTCATCTGCTCCCCGACGAATATTCGCCGGGCCGCCGCGTCCGATACCCAGAACACGACCTTCTTCATTTTCCAGTCTGGCCCGACATTTCGTCCCGCCAGCATCTACGCCCATAAACAGCATTTCTTCATCCATTCAATATTGGTATTATAAAATTTAATACCACTTTGCGAAAATGCCCTTATTTTATCTGAAATTCAAGTATAATTCTTCAAAAGTTGTATTATTGGTATTAAATTGTTATAAAATCACCAAAACATATCCTAAACACCGGACAGCTTATCATGACATATATAAAGCAGGAAAAAAAACGTATTGCGTCATTGGATGCCTTAAGGGGATTTGTGATGTTTTGGATCATTGGCGGAAATTATCTTTTTCATCGCCTGGCTTCAACGACTGATTGGGCTTTCTTCAATGTGATTTCAACACAACTCACCCATGTACAATGGGATGGGTTTCATGCTTATGATCTTATTTTTCCGCTTTTTATGTTCACATCCGGTGTGTCGTTAACACTGTCCATCGGCAATCGCGATATCACACCTGTTTTTCGTCTTCAATTTTTAATCAAAGCCGCCAAACGGGCCGCCATATTTGTCGTTCTGGGCGTGATTTATAACTTTAGCTGGTCCTTTGATCCCGACCGGTTTCGGTTAGCCAGTGTGTTGGGGCAAATTGGTATTGCTTATTTATTTTCCGCTATCCTGTTTCTGTATATACGCCCATTAACAGGCCGCTTGATTGGTCTGGCGGCCATTCTTTTGGTGGTGGCCATATTACAACTTGCCATCCCTGTTCCAGGATATGGCGCGGGAGTGATGACACCGGAAGGGATTATCAATGGCTGGATTGATCGGACCTATTTACCCGGTTTGTTATATGGCGGCACTTTTGATCCGGAAGGCATTTTATGTATTTTTTCCAGCACCAGCGTAACCTTTATTGGTGCCCTGGCGGGTAGTGTCTTCCTGAAAAATCAACATCACAACCCCCTGAAAATTATTATTTTCTGCCTGATGAGCGGCACCATCCTGATCATATTAAGCCTGATGATGGAAGATTATTATCCAATGATTAAAGCCGCCTGGACAGTACCTTTTAACCTGCTGGTCGCAGGATTATCATTGCTTTTCCTCGCGGTCTTTTATGGAATTATTGATGTATTGCACTATCAACGCTGGGCAGCCTTTTTCACCGTCATTGGTATGAATTCAATCGCCATCTATATAGGGGCAAGATTTTTGTCCTCCCCTATATTTAAAATGACCCTTTCTGGTGGTCCTTTTGATGGACCTTATCTGGCACTGATGGTCATTGTTATGGTCATCTTCCTCGAATGGCTGGTGCTGAGATATTGTTATCAAAAAGGCTGGTTTCTGAAGGTTTAGACCTCAGAAACCCTGGTCTTGTTGCCCATCGCACACACCAGAAACGCGCAGACCGTACCAATACATAATTTCCAGGTAAAGGCCGTGACTTTCCAGCTTTCCGGCAGCCCCAAAACATCAATGATGTAGCTTTGCTGGGCCAGAGTTACCAGAAAACCAACGATCAGAGCGGCAATGACCGAAGCAGTTGAGCCACGCTTGGTGAACAAGACGGTCAAATAGACCCCCAACAAACCAGAATAGGAAAAAACCATCACGGATAAAGCAAAATCCAGTAGCGCCATATCGGTATATCTTTGCCAATAAAAGCACAAAACTGACATCAGGAATAACCCAAGACCCACCAGGCCCATGCTAACCTGCCCTGCACGCACAAGATTATGTTCCGAGACAGCATCCTTACGTTCTTTCCAGGGTTTGTAGAAATCCTGAATGATCACAGAAGACATTGAATTTAAACCGGAATTGATGGTGGAAACGGCCGCTGCAATTACCCCGACAGTGACCAGTCCTTTCAGGCCAGGAGGGATTTCATTGAGGATATAATGCATAAAGATCGTGACTTTTTCGCCGCTGAAATGTTGATTGGCAAGATCAAGGTCCACTCCCATTAAATCAGGTCGGTCATAAAAAATATGCAGCAATTGACCAATGCTGATAAAGACCCAGATTAACGGAATGGCGGCAATCGATGAAATGATCAGCGCCCGGCCACCTTCATTGGCATCTTTACAGGTCAACAGCCGCTGGGTGGTATCCTGATCCAATCCCATATTACCGGCATTCAACAAGGCCACGCCGGTAATGATCGAAATCATGGCAAAGGGCTGGGTAAAATCCAGATCAAAATTAAACAACACCAATTTATCTTTGGTACCCCCTGCCCCGTCAGGTGCGCTACCCAGTGCTTCAATCATTTCGCCCATGGACAAGGGAATGGCTGTAAACAGGAAATATAATACCGTTAAGGCCGATCCCACATAAATGATGAACTGGATCAAATCGCTCCAGAGCACCGAACGAATCCCGCCCATAAAAGTCACCAGAAAGCCCAATAAAAACATGATAAAGGCCGCGGAAATAATACTGTCTGCTTCAATGTTGGAATATAAAATCATCGATACTGCAATGGCTGCCAGATAAAGCCTGGCACCACTAGCAAAAAAACGACCAACCAGATACATCCCACCGGCCGCCCGCATGGCTGTATCGCCAAATCGGTTGCCCAGCAATTCATAAACAGTGGTTGCTTTCAGCGCATAAAACTTTGGCACCAGAACCTTGGCCACAAAAAGCGCGGCGAGAAGCGCACCCAGATTTGCCGTCACATAGGTATAATTACCACGATATCCCTGATCCGGCCCGCCCAGGAAAGTCGCCGCCGATTGTGTGGTGGCCAGCACAGAAACGGCAACCACCCAGAAAGGCATCTCATTTCCGCCCAGGAAATAATCCCGGCTGTCTTCGGCTTTACGGAATGTCAAAACCCATCCCATACCAATTAATAAGACCAGATAACCGCCGACAATTCCCCAATCCAAAACCGTAAATGTACCTGACATGCTTTTTCCCGCTTTTTGACAACCCTAATTGGTCTTAATTTTATTTTCCTGACTGATTCTCAGCACTGAATATGCTTAATGGTATTATACATTTACCTCAGAAAAACAAGACAACTTCGTGCTTTTATAACCACTTATACAGATAAATCACGAAAAATCGAATATATTGTTGAAAAGTGGTATCAAATATATTAATACCAATATTGCGACATAATACCAGTAGAAATTATGTCCGACGAAGTATGGGAATATGAAATTCATCTATTGTTAGCCTCGGGAGGGCCAAAATGATCAGACACAATCCTAAAAAATATCTCTACTCAACGGCACGTGTTGCCCTGATTGCGGGGATGGCGTTGCAGGGAACTGCCGCCATTGCGCAGGATGAAAGCACCGAAGCCGCAGAAGAAACCCCAATCATCGATGAAATCTTCATCACGGGTACACGCATTGCCCGTAAAGATTTATCCGCACCCAGCCCTGTTTTCACGGTGGGCAAAGATCAATTGCAGCTGGATCGGGCGGTGACCATCGAGGACATCACCCGTAAATTGCCACAGTCTGCTGGCGGTGCCAACAGCACCGGCGCCACTGTGGGTGACTCGTTGGGTTCATCCACAGTTGACCTGCGCGGTCTTGGTCAGAACAGAACATTGGTTCTGGTGAATGGTACCCGCGCCGTACCTTTCAGTTTCCGTAATGCGGTGGACGTGAATACCATTCCGGCTGGCCTGATTAAACAGGTGGACGTGCTGACCGGTGGTGCGGCCGCCATTTATGGTGCCGATGCGGTGGCCGGGGTGATTAACTTTGTCCTGGATGACGATTTCGAAGGTATTGAGCTTTCCACCAGTTATGAATTCCCGGGTGGAGGCGCCAATGTCTTTAACGCCGACGCCACTTTCGGCAGCGACATTGCCGATGGCCGTGGTCATGTAACCGGTTATGTGGGTTATTCCGAACGTACTGGCCTGCTGGCAGGCGAACGTGATTTCACCAGTGGGACCATCACGTCAATTCCTGGCGGTGGCGGAAATTATACTGATGTAGCCAGTGGCAATACATTTTCCATTGATGCCAGCGGTGCCGTAACCTCGACCCCACAAACAACCAATGTGACTCCGGATCGCTTTTTGATCCAGCCGTTGAAGCGTATTTCTGCTGGTGTGTTCTTTGATTATGAACTGTATGAAGACAAGCTGGAAGTATATGGCCGAGCCACATTCACACAAGTTCGCGTAACGGGTGCAGGCTCTACAGGCCAAACACCGATTTCCGTTAATGAAGAAGTCACGCTGACCGATGACAATCCTTTCATTCCGGCTGCAGCACTTGGCCTGCTGACTTTCAACGGTGATGGCGAAGCCACCGTGAATGTGGAACGTAATCTGGGTTTGGGTCTTCAGGAAACCAGAACTGTTCGCAATACTTACCAAATTCAGGCAGGCCTGCGCGGTGATCTGACCGATGCCATTTCCTGGGACCTTTATGGTCAATATGGCCGCACAGACGGCACTGCAAGAACCTTCAATAATGCCATCCGCAACGATGGCAGTGGCAACAGCCGTTTTGGCGCGCTGGCCAATACAGTGAACATCTTTGATCCAAATGCAGACCTGAGTTCCCTGACATCAACAATTTTGCACTCAAACCGTGTACGTGAACAGTCTGTCGTGGCTTTCACTCTATCCGGTACATCAGAAGATGTGTTTGAATTGCCTGCGGGGCCGGTCAGCTTTGCATTGGGTTATGAATATCGTGATGAAAAAGGTACTCAAACACCGGGCGTCGCACTGGCCAATGGTCTGGCCTTTGGTCTGGGTGGAATATCAGCAATTGACTCCGGATTTGATGCCAAAGAAGTTTATGGTGAATTATTGGTACCATTGCTGTCGGACATCCCCTTCGTCGAAGAATTAAGTGTTGAGGGTGCATACCGGATTTCTGATTATTCCAACACAGATACCGGTGATACCTATAAAATCGGTCTGAGCTGGACAGTCAACGAAGATGTGCGTTTCCGAGCCACACGCCAAACGGCCACACGTGCACCAAACCTTGGCGAATTTGCCGGACCGGAAGTGGCTTTGTCATTGGCATTATTTGATCCAACCAGCGCTAGTTTCATTCCACGCTTAGGCGGCCGTTTTGACGGTGACCCTTGTCTGGATGGTCGTGGTGATGCCACACAATGTGCGGCATTTGGGGCGGCAGCACCCGGCACACCATTCGACACATCCCAAGCCATCTATACTTTTGGTGGTAACCCGAACATTACACCAGAAGAAGCTGTGACTTATACCATTGGTATGGTTTACACCCCATCTTATATTCCGGGTTTGAGTGTCACATTGGATTATTATGACATTGAAGTCACCGATGCGGTAAGCCAGATTCAGCCAATTTCGGCCCTGACGAACTGTTACATCGATAATCCGGTGGCGGATAATCCGCTTTGTGGTGCCGTTCTGCGTGATCCGGCAACAGGCCTGATCAGTCAGACGTTGGTAAATGACTTTAACCTGGCCAGCCTGAAACAGGCCGGTATCGATCTGGGTATTATTTATCGCTTTGATGCCCCGGAAGGTTTTGGTGATGAATTCCAGATCAGCTATCAGGGTAACATTGTTACTTCTCAATCCCGTCAGAATAACGCCACCGTTGATCCGATCGACTGTAAAGGCACATTCGGTACATCCTGTACCGGTGACTTCGCCAGTATCCTGCAGGCCGATTACCGTCACCGGGCGTCTGTTGACTGGTTCGGTGGTCCGGTGAATGTACAGATCAGCTGGCGCCGGATTGGCAGCGTGACCAATGTTCTGGATGAAACAGATACCATTGATGCGCAGAACTATATTGATCTGGCGGTATCCTGGAACATCAATGACAACTTCCAGGCCACATTCGGTGTTGAAAATCTGTTTGATCAGGATCCTCCTCTGCCTGCGTCCAACAGCAACCTGTTTGGTACAGTAAGTGATTATGATGTGATCGGTCAGACATTCGGTGTCTCCTTGAGAGCACGTTATTAATCGCCGCATAAAACATGAAAAACGAGACAGAAGGAAGCCCGCTTATATTCACGGAATTTCCTTCTGTCTCGACCATTTTAAACAATTGGCTTATGATCTTTATTTAAGAGAAATTAAATCTTTATTCCGGTAAAATACCGATCAGAAAGCCGCCACATTAGAATAAGCTGTAAGGCACCAAATGACCGAAAATGTGAGTGATAGATTTATAGATATTGACCAATGGTCTTCTCTGGACAGTGTAGAGGCCATGTATGAAGGCCAACTTCTGGCCATCGCCGCCATCAAACCTTCCCTTCCTGCCATCGCCACCGCATCGGATGATGCGGCCAGACGATTGGCCAACAAAGGCCGCATGGTCTATGTGGGAGCCGGCACATCCGGCAGACTGGCGGTCCTGGACGGTACAGAACTGGGCCCAACATTTAACTGGCCCCAGGAACAGATTATTCCCCTGATTGCCGGTGGCTTAGATGCCATGACCATCAGCTCAGAGGGTGCCGAGGATGATTATGAAGAAGGCAAAAGGCTAACCCATGAGGCAAACCTGAACAGCAATGATGTGATGTTTGCCGTGGCGGCCAGTGGCCGTACTCCCTTCACATTGGGCGCAATGGAACAAGCCAAAAGCATGGGTGCACTGACCATTGGTATTGCCAACAATCCGGGCACACCCATCCTGGACCAGGCCGATCATGGCCTGCTGGCCGAAACAGGCAGTGAAATTATCGCCGGGTCCACCCGCATGAAAGCCGGCACGGCCCAAAAAGCCATTCTGAATATGCTGTCCACCGCCATTATGATCCGTCTGGGACGTGTTTATAAAGGTTATATGATTGATATGCTGGTTTCTAATGATAAACTGCATAACCGTGCGGTGAATATGATCTGTGAAATCACAGGCGCTTCAGAAGACGTTGCCAAAGATGCGTTGGATCAGGCCGATCAGCATATTAAAACGGCAACACTCATCAGCATGGGACAAAGTTTGCAAGACAGTAAGAACATGTTGCAAGAAACAAATGGGAACCTGAGGGAGGCGCTGCGTATGGTAGAGCTAAGAGGGAAGTCATAAATGCAATCTGTAATCAAGAAAATCGGACCGGACTGGAACGAAACAACCCCGCTGTACATTCAATTGGCCAATAATTTACGGCAATTGATTGTGGACGGCGAAATGTTGACAGGCGATGCATTGCCTTCCGAGCGTGTCCTGACCGAGATTACAGGCGCCTCACGGGTCACCGTTCGCAAAGCCATTGACGAACTGATCAATGAAGGACTGCTCCTCAGACGCCAGGGGGCCGGAACATATATTGCCTCACGCATTCAACAATCCGGCGAAGAATTGACCGGCTTTACCGCCGATGCCAAAAATCGCGG
>Ga0207422_1002803_pt1 | contig 20747 bp, 18 predicted proteins | sample MarCyaLeptolynsp_FD_187757 | JGI IMG/M metagenome (GOLD analysis project Ga0207422, IMG submission 187757) | Marine cyanobacterial communities from Panama - species 1 Leptolyngbya sp. (SPAdes) | ecosystem: Environmental > Aquatic > Marine > Unclassified | place: Panama: Panama City | collected... | reverse complement strand
CGCCGCCACTCCGGTCGTGGCCGGCATCGGCTGACGCGGTAGGAAATGCCGTCCGTTAAGACGCTGAAATACAAAGATTTCAATCGATCCGACCCTGGCACACCCCTTGCTTCCTGTATCGCGACGGAAGGAGTGCGCCCATGACCGTGACAGACGCGACCACCCAGGCACCCCCGAGCTGGTGGTCCCAGAAGATGGGGAGCGGCGAGGCCGACCCGACCGGCAGCGAGACCGGGGGCGCGACCGGGGGCGACGACAGCTCGTTCGGCTTCGCCGACTTCGTGGACGTGATCAATCCGCTTCAGCACATCCCGATCGTGGGCGCGATCTATCGCGAGCTCACCGGCGACCAGATCTCTGAGACCGCCCGCATGGCCGGCGGCGCCATTTGGGGCGGGCCGGCCGGCCTGATCGGCGCCCTGGCCAACACCATCACCGAGCGGGAAGCCGGCGGCGACATCGGCGCCACGGCCCTGGCGATGGCGCGCGGCGAGGAAGTCGGTCCGGCCACCGCCGATCCCGCGACGGTCGTCGCCGCCACTCCGGCCACCGGGGAGATCGCGCTGTCGGACGCCGCCCTCGGCTTCGCCGCGGCCCAGCAGATCGCCCCGCAGGCCGGACACCCGATGGCGCAACAGACCGCGAACCGGGAATTCACCGGGTCGGCGGCAAACCGCTTGGACGCCTTCATCAAGCGCGCCAACGCCGTCCGCACTCCGGCCGAGGCGCCGTTGCAATCCCGATCGCCGCAGCTCACCGCCGAGGCGCCGCGCGTGGCACCGACGGTCATCGCCCCGGTGAACAGTGCCGCGGTGACCAGTGCCGGGAACACGTCGGAGCCGACACCCACCCCGCTGAAGCTGGCGGCGGACGGCAACACCGACGTCGCCGGCTGGATGATGCGGGCGCTGGACCGCTACGAAAGCATGAAGACGCGCGAACAGACCTGATCGACCGCCGCCGGTCAGCCTTAGTCGCGGGCCCCGAAGATCGCGGTGCCGACGCGCACATGGGTGGCACCGAGGGCCACGGCGGTCTCGAAATCGCCGCTCATCCCCATGGACAGCCCCGTCAGGCCGTTGCGCTTGGCGATCTCGCGCAGCATCGAGAAGTGCAGGGCCGGCTCGTCCTCGACCGGCGGAATGCACATCAGGCCGACCACCTCCAGGCCCAGACCGTCGCGGCACTCGGCGATGAAGGCATCGGCCTCGGTCGGCGCGATCCCCGCCTTCTGGTCCTCCTCGCCGGTATTCACTTGGATGTAGCAGGCCAATCGACGCCCGCGCTTCTCCATCTCCTTGGCCAACTCGCGCGCCAGCTTGGGGCGGTCGACGGTCTGAATGACGTCGAACAGCTCAACCGCCTCGCGCACCTTGTTCGTCTGAAGCGGACCGATGAGATGCAGTTCGACATCGGGATAGCGCGCCCGGAAACCCGGCCACTTGCCCTTGGCCTCCTGCACCCGGTTCTCGCCGAACACCCGCTGTCCGGCCAGCAGCGCCGCCTCCACCCGTTCCAGCGGCTGCACCTTGCCGACGGCGATCAGCGTCACGTCCCCGGGGTCCCGCTCGGCCTCGGACGCCGCCTTGGCGATGGCGCCGCGCACGGTCTCGAGGTTGTCGGCCACCTGGCGGGCGAGGACCGGGTCGACATCGACCGTGCCGCCAGCTTCGGTTTCGCTCATCCCTGGTCCTCCGCATATCCGTAGCGCGTGATCTCCGCCGACAGCCGGTCGGCGATCGGGTCCATGACGCTAGCATAGCGCCGCCAGCGGGCGAGCGCGGTGCGATAGATCGGCTGGGTGACCTGGGCCGCGCTCGGCGTCGCCAGCAGGCCGCGGGTGCGGGCGTGGGTGTGGAACGCCAGCATGGCCGGGTCGAAGGGCAGGTCGAGAAAGGTCGTGATCCGCCGCGCCTCGCGCTCGAGATCGGCGACCACATCCTCGTACCGCACGGTCAGCGCGGGTGTCGGCACCGCCGCCGTGTAGCTCTCCCAGGCGCCGAACACCGCGCTGTACAGGTCGGCCGACGTCTCGAGGCTGGTGAACGCCGCCATCCAGTCGTTCAGCGCGAAGCTCTGCATGAAGCACGACAGCACCACGTCGCAGGGATGGCGCAGGGCGAGAATGAACCGGGCGCCGGGAAGGACCCGGCGGATCAGCGCCGCGTGGACCATGTTCAACGGCATCTTGTCGACGGTCAGCCGCGCCGCGCCGCCCCTCGCATGGCCGGACAGGCGCGTCCGATAACCGGCCCGCAGGTCCGACACCTCGGCCTCGGACAGGGACAGCAGGGCTTCGGGGTAGCGGCGGCCCGCGGTCGCGAGGTCGGCGATCATGGCGGCGATCAGCGGCCGCTCCTCGATCACCTCGATATCCGGATGGGCATCCAGCACCTGGTCGAGCAGGGTCGTGCCGGAGCGCGGGAAGCCGACGACGAACAGAAGGTCCGAACCGGCGTCACCGGTTCCGACCGGCGGGCCGGCGGCATGCAACGCGTCCAGCGCCGCCACCTGGGCGAAGGCCCGACCCGGATCGCGGCGCGGCCGGGCGCTCGCGGCCTGCCGGGCGTTGGCCTCGGTGAAGGCGGCGATGGCGGCATCCCGTTGCCCGTCGGCCTCCAGCGCGCGGGCCCGCTCGAACAGGACCAGGTGCCGGTTCGGGCCCGGCGCGCTGTCCAGCCAGCCAGCGATGACCTCGAGCGCCCGCGTGACCTCGCCGCGGCGGCGCGAAACGGCGGCGCACACCAGACCGGCGCCGACGGCGTCCGGCGCCGCGCAGAGCGCACGTCGCGCCCACCCGTCCGCACCGTCCAGATCGGCGGCGTTCTCGGCCAACTCCGCCGCCAGCACCAGAGACGGGCCGTCGGCCGGCGCCGACAGCAGCACCCGCCGCGCCGCCGATCGGGCCGATCGGCTGTCGCCGGCGGCGCGGTGGGTGGTCGCCAGCTGGCGCAGAAGCAGCGAATCATCGGCCTGCCGGGCGAGATGCGATTCCAGCAGGGAAACCGCCCGGTCGTGCTGGTCAAGCTGGACCTGCAGCCCGGCGAGCCCGACCACCGCCTCGCGGGCGCCGCCGAGTGCGACAGCCCGGGCCAGATGGCCGGCCGCCTCCTGGAACCGCCCCAACCGGCGCAGGGCGGTGCCGAGATTAGCCAGGATGGCGGGATCGGCGGCGCCGCCGGCCGCCAGCACCCGGTCATAGGCGGCGGCGGCCTCCTCGGGACGGTCCGCCGACAGCGCGGCGTCGGCGACCAGCCGGGCGACCGCCGGATTGCCGCGCACCGCCGCCGGCAGACCCTCGAGCAATCCGCACGCCCCCTCAGCATCGCCCAGGGACAGACGCACCTGGGCATGGTTCACGCGGATCTTCGGATCTGCGGGCGCCCGGGCCCCGGCGGCGGCCAGCAACCGGTCGGCCGCCGCGAACCCGCCGGCCGACGCCTCCAGCATGGCGAGGCGGAACAGCGCCGGCGCCGGGGACGCAGGATGCCGGATCAGGGCGTCATGGTGCCGCCGGGCGGGCGCCGGATCACCGCTCTGCAGGGCTCGCTCGACGGCGGTCCGGACCTTGGGCGGGAGCGGCGCGGCCATGACTCACACCGTCGGGACGCCGTGCTTGTCGACGTAGCGAAGCGCCCTCAGAACCTCGCCATGGGCGTCGACCAGGGACCGGACGTTGTCGTCGGAGAGATGGCGCCGCCAATCGCCCACCTTGCCGCGCTTGAAGAACACGTGATCGGCGTGCACCCGCTCCTTGAAGCCGCCGCGTCTCTCCTGGCGCGAGACCTCGTCGAAATTGCTGAACCGGATCGCCCGCTTGACCCGATCGGCCGGCGCCGGCAGGCCGAGGAACTTGGTCACCCGCGAGAACTCAGTGAACGGCCGGGTCCTCAGGTCCTCGTAGCGCAGGACCAGCGGCTCGAAACCCGGAACGCCGGTCCAGCTGCGGTAGTGGCCGCTCCAGGAGCCCAGGTGCTGGACGATCGCCGCCGGCGTCGTCAGCGTGCGCATCTCCGGGCTGTTGGCCATCGCCACGGCCTGGTCCAGCGGCACGTTGAAATGCTCGGCCAGGGAGACGGTCACGTCGAAGACGTTCCGCACCACGTAGATCGCCCCCATGGTCATCTCCAGGTGGATGATCGGGTGATCGAGATAGGTGGCGATGCGGTTATGCGTCTTGACTATGGCGGTCTCGGACCGCCCGGCGAACCGCTCCTGCAGCGGGCCACGCAGCGCCTGGAGCTCCTCGTCCGCGAGCTCGGACAGCGGCCGCCCGGCGATCTCCTCGTAGGCGCCGGGGGCGGCATCGCTCAGGGAGACGACGTTCAGATCGTTGATCGAGGCCGGCTCGCCCGCGTTGCGGAACAGGTTCTCGAGAAAGATCCGCACCCAGGTATTGCCGGACTTGGGATAGGAGGCGAGCCACAGAATGCCACCGGCCATCGCCGCTACACCTGGATCGGGAAGATGACCCGGCGGTCGATCAGCGTCTGGATGAGGTGCCGGCCCGCATCGCCGCGCTGGCCATGGGCCTCCGACAGCTGCGACAGCCAGAAGTCCTCGCGCGCCAGAATCCAGCTCAGCATCTCGCCGTCGTCCCCGGCCAGCTCGAAACTCTCACCGCGATGGGCGACGGCAAGCGCGTTGCCATCGGGCGTCACCGTCGGACGATGGCGGCTGACGAAGAAATAGCCGTCGGCCTCGCGGTCGGGAAACCGGTAATCGGCGACCTTGTCGAAGGTGCGGTCCTTCAGGAAACCAGCAACGAATTCATGGAACGCCGGATCCGCCAGCACCTGGGTCACCGTCTGGCCGATGCCCTTGAGATAAGCGGCGAGCGCGCCCCGGTCCTCGAAGTGCGGCAGCCGCTTGCGGAAGTACTCCTGGCCCTGCATCTCACGCGCCAGCATCTCCAGCACCGCGACGCCGACCGCCGGCGTCGCCCCGAAGGACAGGTGAAGCGACGCGGTGTCCGTGGCGAGCGCGTCGTGATAGAGGCCGCGGGGCAGGTAAAGGATGTCGCCTGGGCGGGTGGTGACCTGCTGGGCCAACTTGCCCTTCATCCGATCATGCTGCTCGGTGGAGAAGTCGCTCGGCCGGCTGCCCGGCACGAAGGTCGCCTCGGGGAAGCGGCCCTCGTAGAGGTTCCACGTCTTCTCACCCTCGATCTGGATGGCGAACACGTCCATGCAGTCGAAATGCGAGGCGTAACCCCGCACCGACTTCCACGAGCAATAGGCGTTGCACGAGGTGTTGGCGCCGGTCAGCCGCTCGAAGCTCCGCGCCAGCGCCGACACCGACGGATCGATGCCTTCGACGAAGTCGAGGACGAACGTCGCCCCTTTCTGCAGCAGGGCCGTCACTTTCGCGCGGTCGGGCCGCATGCCCTGCTGGCCCTGGCGATCATGACCCGGCCGGCAATACTGCGCCGGCGGCAGGACCCGGCCATCAAGCGCCATCTCGATCGTCGACGCGTCCCAGAGCTTCGGTCGCTCCAGCAGATCGTTCATCTGCGACCACGAGAACAGGTCCTGAACGTCCCGGACCGCGCCGGCCTCGTAGTACGGAGCCCGGTCGAAATACCGGTCGAGGAACTGCGCGCGGTCGATCTCGCGGAACAGCCGGTCGAAGGTGACGGTGGTCATGGGGAACCCTGGGGTCGGTCGCTGAATGTCGTTGCCACCGATAGCCTATCCGGGCGCAAAAAAGAAGGGAGCCGCCCGAAGGCGGCTCCCCCAGATCTGACTGTCTTCTGGATCAGAAGGACAGGCGGATACCGGTAACGACGTAGGTCGCCTCGACCTCATCGTCGCCAGCCTCGTCGGCGTCGGCGAACTCGGCGTAACCGATGGTCGCGTTGGCCGAGACGCCCGGGCCGAGAGCGTACTTACCCGAGAGGTGGATGGTGTCCTGCTCGGACTGCTCCTCGACCTCACCGTGGAAGTAGGACAGGCTCACGCCGAACGGACCGGTCTCGTAGGAGACGCCCAGGTTGTAGGAGTTGCCGTCCGCGTTGCTGTCGTCCGCACCGGCGAAGGAAGCGCCGATGCCGAAGCCGCCGACGCCGACGGTGATGCCGGCGCTGTAGGCCTCCGGCTCATCGGTGCCCGAAGCGGACTCGAGGAACGTGCCGTAACCGACGGACACGCCGACGGACGCACCGCCGAAGTCGCCCGAGTAGTTGGCGGCGATGGTCACCATGTCGGAGACGCCGGTGTCACGATCGACCGGGCTGTTGTCGTCCTGGTTGGTGTCCGGCGAGTACGAGGCGCCGATCTGGAAGCCGGCGAAACGCGGCGTGTAGTAGGTCAGCTTCTCGGAGTCGTTGGCGCGGTTCGGCTCGAGGTAGGTCGAACCCAGAACGCCACGGAAGTAGCCGCCGCCCGACACGTCGGAGCCGGAAAGCGCGGCCCAGTCGCCCTGGTCACCGGAGTTGATGCCGATGCCGAAGTCGCTCGGCGCGTAGTGCATCTTGTACAGCGAGGAGTTCTCGGAGCCGAGGTTGATCTCACCAAAGGAACCCTTGACGATCAGATACGACTCGTCGATCTGGTCGCTGCTGTTCGAGTTGGCCTCGAGCTGGACGTTGACACCGAACTCGATGCCGTTGTCCAGGGTCGTCGAGCCCTTGAAGTGGATTTCGGAGTCGGACTTGACGTCCAGGCCGTCAACATCGCGGGCGTCGCCGTCCTCGTCAACCGACGAGTAGCCGAACCACTGCTCCATGTAACCACCAACCTTCGCCTGGATCCGCTCAGCGGCCATGGCGGAGGGGGCGGCGATCAGGCCGGCGGCGACGATGGCCGTCGAGCCGAGAAGAACCTTCTTCATTCCCCATCTCCCGAGTTCGAGGTGTTTTCCGGGTACACGGTCCATCCAGAATCAGCGAAACAGCACGCTCGCCATCCCTGACCGATGGCCAATTGCTACTCGCGACAGCCGACCACCGTCAACTCGGCTGAGGCCGCCATGAGTGCAAAACTGTCTCATTGTGGCGAAATTGTCACAACCCGGGGCCGGCCGATTCGTGCCGGCGGGGCCGCAGGATCGTTGCGTGGCGCGCCCGCCGCCGGTAAACAGGGGTGTCAATATTTGGACAAGAGTGTGATGTCCGGTTCCAGAATGAGATTTGCGGTCTGCCTGGCGGCGGTCGTCGCCCTGGCGGCCTGTGGCACCGACGTGCCCGTCGAGTACGAGTACCCGACGAAGGGCGCCGACGGCCTGCCCACCTACGAGAAGCAGGAAAGCCTCGTCGGTGAGGGTGGACTCGACCTCTTTTCGCTCGGCCAGGGCGGCAACGAGGGCCAGGGCAGCGGCTCCGGTGTCGCGGTCAACGCCTTCCTGTGGCGGGCATCGCTGGACACGCTGTCGTTCCTGCCGCTCGCCTCGGCCGATCCGTTCGGCGGCGTGATCATCACCGACTGGTACAACCCGCCGGAAAGCCCGAACGAGCGGTTCAAGGTCACCGTCTACATCCTCGACCGGGCCCTGCGCTCCGACGGGATCCGCGCGAACGTGTTCCGCCAGACCCGCACCTCGGCGGGCGAGTGGCGGGACGCCGCCGTGGACGAGGCCCTCGGCAAGGACCTTGAGAACACCATCCTGACCCGCGCCCGCCAGATCCGCATCCAGCAGGCCTCGCGCTAGGTCTTCAGACCCCACGCCGTCAACGAGAGCAGCACGTCATGGCGCGCTACAACGTCAAGGAAACCGAGGCCCGGTGGCAGTCGCGCTGGGCCGATGAGGGGTGTTTCGAGGTCGAGGCCGACCCGTCGCGCCCGAAATACTACGTCCTCGAGATGTTCCCCTACCCGTCGGGGCGCATCCACATGGGGCATGTGCGCAACTACACCCTGGGCGACGTGGTCGCCCGGTACAAGACCGCCCGGGGCTTCAACGTGCTGCACCCGATGGGCTGGGACGCGTTCGGCCTGCCGGCGGAGAACGCCGCGATCGAACGCCGCGTGCACCCGGACAAGTGGACGCACGAGAACATCGACGCCATGCGCACCCAGCTCAAGGGCATGGGGCTGAGCTATGACTGGCGGCGCGAGGTCGCGACCTGCGATCCGGACTACTACCGCCATGAACAGAAGATGTTCCTGGACTTCCTGAAGGCCGGCCTCGCCTATCGCAAGGAGAGCTGGGTCAACTGGGATCCGGTCGAGAACACGGTGCTCGCCAACGAGCAGGTGATCGACGGCAAGGGCTGGCGCTCCGGCGCGCCGGTGGAGAAGCGCAAGCTGAACCAGTGGTTCCTGAAGATCACCCACTACGCCGAGGATCTGCTGGACGCCCTGAACGGCCTCGAGGGGCGTTGGCCCGACAAGGTCCGGCTGATGCAGCACAATTGGATCGGCCGGTCGGAAGGCGCGCGGGTCCGCTTCAAGCTCGTGGGGCGCGACGACAGTCTGGAAGTGTTCACGACCCGGCCGGACACGCTGTTCGGCGCCAGCTTCTGCGCGGTCTCGGCGAACCATCCGCTCGCCGCCGAGATGGCGGAGGGCAATGCCGAGCTGCAGGCGTTCGTCGCCGAGTGCAACCGCATGGGCACCAGCGAGGCCGACATCGAGACCGCCGAGAAGCTCGGCTACCGGACCGCGCTGGAGGTCGAGCACCCCTTCGTCGATGGCCTGACCCTGCCGGTCTACGTCGCCAATTTCGTGCTGATGGAATACGGCACCGGCGCCATCTTCGGCTGTCCGTCCGGCGATCAGCGCGACCTCGACTTCGCGCGGAAGTACGGCCTGCCGGTGCTGCCCGTGGTGCTGCCCTCGGGCGCCGACGCGGCGACCTTCGCGATCGCCGACGAGGCCTATACGGGCCCGGGCACGATCTACAATTCCGACTTCCTCGACGGCCTCGAGGTCGAGGCGGCGAAATCGGCGGTGAACAAGCGCCTGGAGGAGATCGGCCGGGGCGAGAGCACCACCACCTGGCGGCTGCGCGACTGGGGCGTGTCGCGCCAGCGCTATTGGGGCTGCCCGGTGCCGATGGTCCACTGCGCCAAATGCGGTGTCGTGCCGGTGCCGGAGGACCAGCTGCCGGTCACGCTGCCGGAGGATGTCGACTTCGACAGCCCGGGCAATCCGCTGGACCGGCACCCGAGCTGGAAGCACACCACCTGTCCGAGCTGCGGCGGCGCCGCGACCCGGGAGACCGACACGTTCGACACGTTCTTCGAGTCCTCGTGGTATTTCGCGCGCTTCACCGACGCCAAGGGCGACACCGCCTTCGACCGGGGTGCTGCCGACTACTGGCTGCCGGTCGACCAGTATATCGGCGGGGTCGAGCACGCGGTGCTGCATCTGCTCTACGCCCGGTTCTTCACCCGGGCGCTGCGCGATTGCGGGTATCTGTCCATCGCCGAGCCGTTCAGCGGCCTGGTGACCCAGGGCATGGTCTGTCACGAGACCTACAAGAGCCCGGCGGGCGCCTGGCTCTACCCCGATGAGGTCACCAAGGGCGAGGATGGCGCCTGGACGATGGTCGACGGCGGCGCCCCGGTGAGCGTCGGCCGCGTCGAGAAGATGTCCAAGTCGAAGCGCAACACCGTCGACCCGGCCAACATCATCAACAGCTACGGCGCCGATACCGCGCGGCTGTTCATGCTGTCCGACAGCCCGCCGGAGCGCGACCTGGAATGGACCGAGTCCGGTGTCGACGGGGCGTGGCGCTACATCAACCGGGTGTGGCGGGAGATCACCGAGAGCCCGGTCGCGCTGCCGCCATCGGGCAGCCCGCGGCCGGCCGAGATGTCGGCCGAGGCCGAGGCCGTCTGGCGGGCCTGCCACAAGACGGTGCTCGCGGTCGCCGACAGCATCGAGCGGTTCCGCTTCAACAGCGCCGTCGCCCAGGTGCGCGAGCTGTCCAACCAGGTCTTCGCCCTGTCCGGCGCCGGCGCCGGCGAGGCCTGGACGCTGCGGTTCGGCTACGAGACGCTGGTGCGCTTGCTGGCGCCGATGACCCCGCATCTGTGCGAGGAGCTGTGGCGCCATCTCGGCCACGAGACGATGCTGGCGACCGAGGCGTGGCCCGAGGCCGACGCGAGCCTGGCCGAGGACGACACGGTGACGATCGCGGTTCAGGTGAACGGCAAGCTGCGGGCCACGATCGAGATGGCCAAGGACAGTCCGAAGGATGCGATGATCGAGCAGGCCCTGGGTCAGCCGAACGTGGTGAAATTGCTGGCGGGCAAGGACCCGCGCAAGGTCATCGCCGTCCCGAACAAGATCGTCAACGTGGTGGCATGACCGGCGGCGGCCGCATCCGCGCGGTTTCGGCGGCGCTGGTCCTGCTGGCCGGGCTGCTGGCGGGATGCGGATTTCAGCCGCTGCACGCCAAGCGATCGACCAGCACCGCGTATAACCAGGGCTTCCCGCAGGTCGATATCGCGCCGATCACCGACCGGCTGGGACAAATCCTGCACAACGAGCTGCTCGACCGGATCAATCCGCGCGGGGTCGCGCGCGCGCCGCGCTACCGTCTCGAGGTCTCGGCCAAGGAGCGTCGCTCGGACATCGTGATCCTTCGGGACTCCACCGCCACCTTCGCCAAGTTCATCGTCGAGGCGAACTGGGCGCTGGTCGACCTGCAGACCAATGCCCCGGTGACCCGTGGGCGCAACGAGCGGACCTCGAGCTTCTCGATCAGTTCGTCGGAATACGCGATCCTGCAGGCCGAGAATGACGCCCGGATCCGCGCCGCCACCGAGCTGGCGGAGGATATCCGCCTGCGTCTCGCGCTGTTTTTCCGACGCGTCGACGGTTGAGGCGGCGATGAAGGTCGCGGCCAACGGCGTCGACCGGTTCGCCAAGGAGCCGCCGGCCGAGATCCGTGCCGTGCTGGTCTATGGCCCGGACACCGGCAAGGTGCTGGAGACGGCGAAACGGATCGGCCGCAGCGCCGTCACCGACCTGAACGATCCCTTCAACGTCTGCGAACTCGACGCCGACGCGGTCGATGGCGATCCGGCTCGATTGTCCGACGAGATGCACGCCCGCTCGCTGATGGGGGGGCGCCGACTGGTCCGGCTGCGCGGCGCCCGTGACGGGATGGCCGACACCGTGGCGAACGCGCTCGACGGGGATACCGGCGATTCCCTGCTCGTGATCGAGGCCGGGGACCTGAAACCGGCGGGTGCCCTGCGCAAGCTGTTCGAGGCGAAGCGCGGCGACATCGCCGCCTTGCCCTGCTACGCCGATGGCGGGCGCGACCTGTCCGCCATGGTCCGGGAGACGCTCGCGGCGGCCTCGGTGCGGATCGATCCGGACGCCGAGCGCCTGCTGGTCGAGCATCTTGGCGGTGACCGCATGGCCAGCCGCATGGAGGTGGAGAAGCTGGCGCTGCTCGCCGGGCCCGGGGCGACCGTCGACGCGACGCTGGTGGCGACCGCGATCGGCGACAGCGCCGCGCTGGACATCGACGCGCTGATTTCCGCCGCCGCCGAGGGCCGGCCCGACGGGATCCTGACGGGTCTCGACCGGGCATTCCGTCAGGGCGAGGCGTCGGTCCGCATCCTGCGAATGGCGCTGACATACTTTCAGCGACTTCACCTGGCGGCCTGCCGGGCGGCCGACGGCCGAAGCCCGGCCGACGCCGTCAAGTCCCTGCGCCCGCCGCCTTTCTTCCGCACCGCGGACGCCATGACGCGCCAGGTGGCGCGCTGGGACGCGCGGGGACTGGCGGGCGCGCTGGCACGGCTCGGCGAAGCGGAGATCCGGTGCAAGACGACGGGGTACCCCGACGAGGCGGAGTGCGGCCAGGCGCTGATCGACGTCGCCCGCATGGCGGTGATGGCGGGCCGGCGCACCGGGACGGGTCGGCGGGCCTAGAGGCCTAGAAATGATCGTTTAAGACGGCATCCCCTCGCGATCGCGGCACGGATGATTCGCACAAGGCCTGCAAGTCGAGCCGTCTGCCAGCCGACAGCGCTTGGCGGACAGTCACGCGCTACGGTTTCGGCACCAGCGGATCGTCGTCGTCATCATCGTCGAAGTCCCACTGCGTGCCCGCCGCGTCATCCACAGCGTCCTCCGCCCGGTCGCCGGCGGCGTCTTCGGCCGCGGAGTCCGGGTCCGACTCGTCGGCGGCGATGAAGTCGCGGATGGGTGGATCGGCCTCCGCGTCGACCGGGGAATCGGTCTCGCCGCCGACCGCGCCGATCGGTTGGCCGGCGGCCTCGTCGTCGAGATCGATCGGCTGCGGCAGGCCCTCGTCATCCTCGAAGACCTCCTCTTCCTCGACCGTCGCGAAGGCGGACCACTCGCCCTCCTGCGGCGGATCGCCGTCCAGACCCTCATCCGGATCCAAGGTCGCATGGCCGCTACCAAGCTGGCTGCCATGCGCCGACAGCCGCTCAACGATCAGATCAAGCTGGTCCAGGTTCTGGTAGCGCAGCGTCACACTACCCGCACCCGATGTTGAGTTATGGCTGATCGCTACCACAAGACCTGTACGATCTGAGAGGTCCTGCTCCAGGATCCGGGTATCCGCGTCCTTCTGCTTCGGCGCGGCGGCGGCCGGCGGCGGCGCCTTCTCGCGCTGGACCAGGCGCTCGGTCTCGCGGACGTTCAGCTTGCGGGTCACCACCTCCCGCGCCAGCGCCGCCGGGTCCTCGGCGGCCAGCAGCGCGCGGGCGTGGCCGGCGGTCAACTGGCCGTCCTCCAGCAGCACCCGCACCTCGTCCGGCAGGTTCAGCAGGCGCAGGGTGTTGGCGATGTGGCTGCGGCTCTTGCCGACGGCGCGGGCGATGTCCTCCTGCGAGTGGGCGTATTCCTCGATCAGGCGGCGATAGCCCTCGGCCTCCTCAAGCGGCGTGAGGTCGCGGCGCTGAACGTTCTCGACCAGCGCGATCTCCATCGCCGTCTGGTCGTCGAACTCCCGCACGAGGACCGGAACCTCGTGCAGCTGCGCCATCTGCGCCGCCCGCCAGCGCCGCTCGCCGGCGATGATATGATAGGTGTCGCCATCTGGCGCGCGGCGGACCAGGATCGGCTGGATCACGCCCTGCTCGCGCACGCTCTCCGACAGCTCGCGCAGATCCTCCGGATCGAACCGGCGGCGCGGCTGGAACGGGCCGGGGGTGAGCTGCTCGACCGGCAGGGCCCGGGACTGGCGCAGACGGTCGAGCTGAACCTGCTCGTCCTCGTCCTCGCCCAACAGGGCCGACAGGCCCCGGCCCAGCTTGTTGCTACGGCGCTTGCCGGTGTCTTCGCTCATCTCGTCAGTCTTCGCTCATCTCGTCTCCGGCACTCCGGCGATCAGGCGGCGACCGGGTCGGCCGACAGCGCCGACTCCCGCGCCAGCACCTCGCGGGCCAGGGAGATATACGCCTTCGCCCCGCTGCACGCCATGTCGTAGACGATCACCGGCTTGCCATAGGACGGCGCCTCGGAGACCCGGACGTTGCGCGGGATCATCGTGCGGTAGACGACGTCGCCGAAATAATCACGCACATCCGCCGCCACCTGGTCGGAGAGGTTGTTGCGGCGATCGTACATGGTCAGGACCACGCCCTGGATCGCCAGGCCGGGGTTCAACGCCTTGCGCACCCGCTCGACCGTGCGCACCAGCTGCGACAGCCCTTCCAGCGCGTAGAACTCGCACTGCAGCGGCACCAGCACCGCGTCGGCCGCCACCAGGGCGTTGAGCGTCAGCAGGCCCAGCGAGGGCGGGCAGTCGATCAGGATGTAGTCGTAGGGCGAGGCCGCGGCATGGCGGACCACCGCCTCGCGCAATCGGAACTCCCGGTGGTCCATGTCGACCAGCTCGATCTCGGCGCCCGACAGGTCGGTGGTGGCCGGCACGACCTCCAGACCCGGCACCGGCGTGGCGATCGCCGCCTCGGCGATGGTCGCCTCGCCGATCAGCACCGCGTAGGAATCCGCCCCCCGCGCCTTGCGCGGCACGCCGAACCCGGTCGACGCGTTGCCCTGGGGATCGAGGTCGATCACCAGCACCTTTTTCCGGCACGCGGCCATGGCGGTCGCCAGGTTCACCGCCGTCGTGGTCTTTCCGACGCCGCCCTTCTGGTTCACGATGGCCAGGATTCGTGGCGCCACTACCCCTGCGGTCTGCCCTTCAAGCACGGGTCACCTCCTCAAGCTTGAGCACGACCCCCCGTGGATCTGAGATGCTGGGAGCCTTTGTCACAGCCATCTTCCAGGTGTTTTGCGCGGTAGTCAACTCGGCGTCCGTCTGGGCGCCCTTAAGAAACAGAAAGACCGTTGTCCGGTCTGTGTATGGCTCCGCGTAGCGCAGGAGTTTCTCTACCGGTGCCAAGGCCCGCGCGATAACAATACCGGCGCGAATCGGCCGTAGTGATTCGATTCGACAGGCCTCGATGGTGGGAGTGGCACCGGTAATGCGGGCCGCCTCCTGGAGAAAAGCGACCTTGCGACGGTCGGATTCCACCAGAGTTACGTCCTCGCGGCCCAGAACCGAAAGAACGAGACCGGGAAACCCCGCGCCGGAGCCGAGATCCAGAACAGGGCCCGGGAGATCGTTCATGTGGGCGAGAAGCTGGGCGGAGTCGAGAAAATGCCGCGACCAGAGCTCGGAGACGGTGGCCGGCGCCACCAGATTGATCCGGGCCTGCCATTTCCGAAGCAGATCGGCATAGGATTCGAGCGCGACACGCTGCGCCTCGGTCAATCCGAGCCGATCCTGAAGGTCTTTCGGCGTCACGCGGCCGACTTTTTCACGTGACGCAGCAGAGCGACGGTCGCCGCGGGCGTCATCCCCGGCAAGCGGCTGGCCTGGCCGAGGGTTCGCGGCCGCTCCCGCCGCAACAACGCGCGGATCTCGGAGGAGAGACTGCCGATGCTGTCGGGATCCAGATCCTCGGGCAGGCTCAGGGCCTCGTCGCGGCGATAGGCGCGGATATCGGCGTCCTGTCGGGCGAGGTATCCGGCGTAGCGGGCCTCGGTCGCGATCTGCTCCGCCACGGTTTCCGGGATCCGGGCGAGCGCCTCCGGCCACGCGGCGACCAGTCGCGCCCAGGTCACGTCGGGATAGGCCAAAAGATCCAACGCCGTGCGTCGCTGTCCGTCCTGGTTGACCGAGAACCCCAGCCGTCCCAGGGCCTGCGGCGACCCGCCCAGCGTCGACAGTGTTTCACGTGAAACATCCAGCAGCGCCTTTCGGGCCGTGAAGGCCGCCGCGCGATCGGACCCGATCAAACCGATCCGCTGACCCAGCGGTGTAAGGCGAAGGTCCGCATTGTCGGCCCGCAGGCGCAGCCGGTACTCGGCCCGCGACGTGAACATCCGATACGGCTCCGGCGCCCCGCGGGTGACGAGGTCGTCCACCATGACGCCGATGTATCCGTCCGCCCGATCTATATATAGTGTGTCGCCTGTGTTTGACGCCCTAAAACAGGCGTTGACGGCCGCCACAAGACCCTGGGCGGCGGCCTCTTCATACCCCGTAGTGCCGTTGATCTGACCGGCCAGGAACAGGCCAGGCAGCGCCCGGACCTCCAGTCCATGGGACAGGGCGCGGGGGTCCACGTAGTCGTACTCGATCGCGTACCCGTATTGCAGGATCGAGGCGCGCTCCAACCCGGGGATCGCCGCCACGATTCGGTCCTGAACGTCGCGCGGCAAGGAGGTGGAGATCCCGTTCGGATAGACCGTGGGATCGTTCAGCCCTTCCGGTTCGAGAAAGATCTGATGGGCCGATTTGTCGGCGAAGCGGGTGATCTTGTCCTCGATCGACGGGCAGTATCGCGGTCCCGTTCCCTCGATCTGCCCGCTGTACATCGGCGCCCGGTGCAGGTTCTCGCGGATGGCCGCGTGCGCCGTCTCGGTCGTATAGGTGATGTGGCAGGGGATCTGTGGCACCGTGATCCGATCGGTCAGGGTCGAGAACGGTTCCGGCGGATCGTCGCCCGGCTGAACCTCGAGTCCGTCCCAACCGATGGTTCGGCCATCGAGCCGCGGCGGGGTGCCGGTCTTCAGCCGGCCCAAAGGCAGGTCGAGCCGTTCCAGGGTCCGGGCGAGGCCAACCGACGGACCGTCGCCGACCCGGCCCGCCGGCCGACGCTCTTCACCCAGGTGGATCTCACCCCGCAGAAACGTGCCGGTGGTCAGCACGACCGCGCCGGCGGCGACCACCCGGCCATCGGCCAGGACCACCCCCGTGCAGCGCCCCGCCTCGATCCGCAGATCCTCGACCGCTCCCTCGACGATCTCCAGGGAGTCGTGCTCCGCGAGGATCTCCTGGACCACCTGGCGATACAGCGCGCGATCCGCCTGCGCCCGCGGGCCCCGCACGGCGGGACCCTTGGACCGGTTGAGCATGCGGAACTGAATCCCCGAGCGGTCGATCGCCCGGCCCATGATGCCGTCCAGCGCATCGATCTCGCGCACCAGGTGACCCTTGCCGAGACCACCGATCGCCGGGTTGCAGGACATCACGCCGATCGTGTCCTTGCGGTGGGTGATCAGCGCGGTCCGCGCCCCCAGGCGGGCCGCCGCCGCGGCCGCCTCGGAGCCGGCATGGCCGCCGCCGACAACGATGACATCAAAGGAGTTCATGGCCTTGAGATACGCAGGCCCGCCGGCCCTGTCAAAGATTCCGCCGCGACCGTTTCACGTGAAACGCCGATCGGCGCCGGGTCTACTTGCCGATGCAGAATTCCGCAAAGATCCGGTCGAGGATCTGCTCCACATCCACACGGCCCAACACCCGGCCCAGCGCGGCCGAGGCGATGCGCAGGTCCTCGGCCGCGATCTCGAGGGGCTCGGCCGCGCCGAGTGCCGTTCGGCACCGGGTCACCGCCGCCACCGAGTCCTCAACCGCCGACCGGTGACGGGCCCGGGTCAGCGCAACCGCGCCGACCCGATCCATCCGCATGGCGATCTCTCGGGCGAGCCGATCCATGAAGCCTTCCATCCCCGCCCCCGTCAGCGTGGAGATGCCGATCCAGGGATCCGGGGGATCGACCGTCACAAGGTCCCGCTTGGTCGCGACCGCGAGGGTATCCGCGCCGAGCCGATCCGCCATCGCCTCCCGAGCGACGGATCCGCCGCCGGCATCGGCCAGAACCAGGGTCAGATCGGCCGCCCCAGCCCGGTCGAGCGCCCGTCGAACCCCCTCCGCCTCGACGGCATCACCGGTAGTCCGCACCCCGGCGGTATCGGAGATTGTGACGGCATACCCTCCAATATCCATGTGGACATCGACCACATCACGGGTCGTGCCAGGCGTGGCGCTCACGATCACTACGTCACGTTTTGCCAACCAGTTAAGGAGGGAGGACTTGCCCGAATTCGGCACTCCCAGCAAGGCGATCCGGAGCCCGTCGCGGACCCGTTCGGCGCGACTACCATCCGCCAGCGCCAGATTCATCGCCGCGATCAGGTCGGCGAGGGCCCGGTCGATCTCGGCGACCACACTGTCCGGCAGGTCCTCGTCGGGAAAATCGATATACGCCTCCAGCCGCGCCTGGGCCGAGATCAGCCGGTCGAGCCATCCGGTCAGGGCCGCCGCCAATCCCCCCGTCGCCTGATCCACCGCCTGGCGCCGTTGCGCCTCGGTCTCGGAATCCACCAGATCCAGGATCCCCTCGGCCCGGGTCAGGTCGATCCGGTCATTCAGGAACGCCCGGCGGGTGAATTCGCCCGGGTCAGCGAGACGCAGACCCGCCCGGGCGGCCAGCCGGGCGCACACCGCCGCGATCACCGCACGCCCGCCATGGAGATGCAGCTCCACCACATCCTCGCCGGTCGCGGAACCGGGCGCGGGAAAGGCCACGACAAGCGCGTCGTCCAGCGCCTCCGCGTTGCTGGAGTCTCGCAAAATTCTGCGGGACAGACGGCGGGGCGGCGGCATGTCTCCAGCGAGATCGGCCAGCGCCTCGAAGGCGCGCGGGCCCGATATCCGGACCACCGCGATCGCGGCGCGCCCGGCCGCTGTCGCTGGCGCGAAGATGGTATCGTCCTGCACCACCCACCTCTATTCTGTAACTCGCTTCCCTCTTACAGGCACGCCCCCATGCCCGCCAGCGATCTTGAGACCCCGGTCGGCCGCCTACGCGCCGTCAGCGATGGCGAGGCCCTGATCCGCGTGACCTGGCTGTCCGACACCGACCGGCCCGCCGACGAGGAGGACGCGGTTTCACGTGAAACGGTCCGCCAGCTCGCCGCGTATTTCCACCAGGGCCTGACCGCCTTCGACCTGCCCCTCGCCTTCCGCGACGGTTCCGGTTTCGAACGGGCGGTCTGGGAGGGCATGCGCGCGATCCCCTATGGCGAGACCTGGACCTATGGCGAGCTTGCCGGCCGCGTCGGCGGGGTGGCCCGCGCCGTCGGCGGGGCCTGCGGGCGCAACCCGATCCCGGTGGTCGTGCCCTGTCACCGGGTCGTCGGCTCCAGCGGCCGGCTCGTCGGGTTCTCGGGCGGTGCCGGGATCGAGAGCAAGCAGCAACTGCTCGACCTGGAGCGCGGCCAGGCCACGTTGTTCTGACCCCACGGCCTTTGCTACGGTCGCCCCAATGTCAGCGAAGACAGTCGAGGGGAGAAACATGTCCACGGTCACCGTCACCGCCGACGATGGCGGCAGCTTCAGCGCCTATCTCGCCATGCCGGCGACCACGCCGGCCCCGGCGGTCGTCGTCATCCAGGAGATCTTCGGCGTCAACCGGGTCATGCGCGACTTGACCGACGCGTATGCCGCCCAGGGCTACATCGCGGTCTGTCCCGACCTGTTCTGGCGCATCGAGCCCGGCATCGACATCACCGACCAGAGTCAGGCCGAGTGGGACAAGGCGTTCGAACTGTTCGGCAAGTTCGACGTCGATCTCGGGGTCCAGGACCTGATCACGACCCTCGGTCACGCGCGCGCGCTCGACGGCTGCAGCGGCAAGGCCGGCACCGTCGGCTACTGCCTCGGCGGCAAGCTCGCCTATCTGATGGCCACCCGCTCCGACGCCGACGCCAATGTCAGCTTCTACGGCGTGGGCCTCGACGCGATGATCGGCGAGGCCGACCGGATCGCCAAACCGTATCTCAGCCACGTCGCCGAGAATGACGGTTTCGTGCCGAAGGAGGCGCAGGCCACGTTCATCCCGGTGCTGGACAGCAACGCCCACGCCACGGTGCATGTCTATGCCGGCCAGGACCACGCCTTCGCCCGGGTCGGCGGCCAGCATTACCACGAGGGGTCGGCGGACCTGGCGAACGGCCGCACGGCGGAATTCTTCAGGACCCATCTCGCCTGACACGGGGAGCGCCCCACATTCACACCCCGATAGGCACGGCAGTGGTGCCCCGGCGGACGCTTCACCCGCCGGCACGCTTGTCGTAGCCAGACGGCCACGCATCGAGAACAGGGAGGACAGCCCCATGGTCAAAGCCATCCGTATGCACGAGCAGGGCGGCCCCGAGGTGATGAAGCTCGAGGACGTCGACCTGCCCGCCCCCGAGGCCGGCCAGATCCAGATCAAGCACACCGCGATCGGCCTCAACTACATCGACACCTATCACCGCTCCGGCCTCTACCCCTTGCCCCTGCCCGCCGGCATCGGCATGGAAGCATCCGGGACCGTCGCCGCCGTCGGTGCCGGGGTCACGGATTTCGCCGAGGGCGACCGGGTGGCCTACGCCGCGCCGCCGCCGGGCTCCTACGCCGAGGCCCGCAACCTGGAGGCCAGCAAGGTGGTCAAGGTGCCGGACGGCGTCAGCGACAAGCTGGCCGCGGCCATGATGCTGCAGGGCATGACGGTGCAGTACCTGATCCGCCAGATCTACAAGGTCGGTCCCGGCGACACGATCCTGATCCACGCCGCCGCCGGCGGTGTCGGGCTGATCCTGTGCCAATGGGCCAAGCATCTCGGCGCCACCGTGATCGGCACCGTCGGGTCCGACGAGAAGGCGGCACTGGCCAAGGCCAATGGCTGCGACCATCCGATCGTCTACACCCGCGAGAACTTCGTCGACCGGGTGATCGAGATCACCGACGGCAAGAAGGTGCCGGTGGTCTATGACTCGATCGGCAAGGACACCTGGCCGGCCAGCCTCGACTGCATCGCCCCGACGGGCATGATGGTCAGCTTCGGTCAGGCCTCGGGGCCAATCCCGCCCGTCGATCTCGGCATCTTCGCCGGCAAGGGGTCGCTCAAGTTCACACGGCCGACCCTGATGACCTACACCGCCACCAAGGATCTGCTCGACGCGTCGGCGGCCGATCTGTTCGACGTCGTCGCCAAGGGTGCCGTGAGCGTGTCCATCAATCAGGAATACGCGCTCGCCGATGCGGTCCAGGCCCATATCGATCTCGAGGGCCGCAAGACCACCGGGTCGACCATTCTGCTTCCGTAACGGCGGTGCCGTGTTTCACGTGAAACACGCAGCCGCAGGGGCTTAGCCGACACGGACCGACGCCACCGCCGCCCGGCGGTGGCGTTTCCTCATGCACTCTCCCCTGGCCCGATCACGGTGATCGCGATAGCGTCCACCCATGACCCGGGACGAGTTCAACGCCTTCTGCGACAGCCTGCCGGCCACGTTTCACGTCGTGCAGTGGGGTGGATCCACCGTCTGGAAGGTGGGCACCGCCGACCGCTCCAAGGTCTTCGCCATCGCCGGATGGAGCGATGGCGCGCGGCCCGGCTACACCTTCAAGGTCTCACCGGTGGCCTATGAGATGCTGCGCGCCGAGGACGGATTGCGGCCGGCGCCGTACCTGGCGTCGCGCGGCATGGTCGAGGGCGGCAGCAGCCGGGACTACGCCACGCTCAAAAG
>Ga0207422_1002800_pt1 | contig 20776 bp, 22 predicted proteins | sample MarCyaLeptolynsp_FD_187757 | JGI IMG/M metagenome (GOLD analysis project Ga0207422, IMG submission 187757) | Marine cyanobacterial communities from Panama - species 1 Leptolyngbya sp. (SPAdes) | ecosystem: Environmental > Aquatic > Marine > Unclassified | place: Panama: Panama City | collected... | reverse complement strand
CCCAGAAACTGGAGTTGCCCCAAGAAACACGCATCAGCTATATTGATCCGGAACGGGATTATCAGTCCGGCCTGCAAAGGGCCAGACGCCTGACCACATTGAGTAAAGTTACCCAGGAACGCAGTATTCCAATTGTTCTGGGGGCCAGCGAAGCCAAGGAAATCAGCGAAAAAATGCTGGATATATCCTGGAAAAGCCGCGATGTTTTTTCGTTTGTCCTGCCGCAAAAATTTGCGGACCTGTCACCGGGAGATGTGATCAACCTGACATCCGGCGGGCAGACAAATTCAATTCTTTTAAAAAATATCGAACTGGTGGATCAGCAACTTGAATGTCAGGGCATTAAATATGTGCGTAACCTGTTTCAAGGGGCTGCATCACCAGTGCCCGCAGATACAGGGGCGCTGCCGGTTCAGGAAGTTCTGCCCCTGGCCGATACAGATTATCTGTTGTTGGATATACCACTGATTAATGGTGATGATGTTCGTCAACCGCTTTTATTTTTTGCCCAACAATCCAGTCCTTCAGCGCCGGTGAACAGCAGTTGGCCCGGGGCTGCGTTATTTATATCGCGAAACGCCGGAGAGCATTTCACACGCCTTGCCTCTGGCGCATTCGAGGCCATTATGGGAACCGTTGCTGTTTCGTTGTCTAATGGTCCAGCCCATTTTTGGGATGAGCAGAATGAAATCCTTGTTGAACTGGATCATGAAGATAAGGTTCTGGAAAGTCGGTCTGAAGCCGATGTGTTAAATGGTGCTAACATCGCCTGGTTAGGCGGCGAGATTATCCAGTTTCGATCGACGGTTCTGGAACCGGATGGGCGTTATCGTTTGTCCGGCCTGTTGCGGGGAAGGCGGGGTTCAGAGAGTTTTATCTCTAGTCATGTAGCCGATGAAAGATTTGTGCTGTTAACGGAATCCTCGATTGCCTCAGCGGGTTTGCGGTTCGATGATATCGGGCAGTCCCATAGCTTCAAGGCGGTTACGTTTGGTCAACCAGCAGATCAGATCAGCGACCAGTCCTTTTTATTTGCGGCCCGAAACCTTAAACCCTTAAGCCCGGTGCATGCGGCCGCTGAACGAACCATCAGCGATGATATTTTGATTGCGTGGTTAAGACGCAGTCGTGTGGGCGCAGAATGGCGCGACGGTGTGGATATTCCTCTAGGCGAAGAGGCAGAACAATATCACGTGGATATTCTGGACGGGGGAGCGGTCATACGTACATTAGATCTTTCGGAAGCCTCTTTGACATATTCAGCCGCCCAGCAAATTGAAGATTTCGGATCGGTTCAGGCCTCTGTTGCTGTGCGTATTTATCAGGTCAGCAGTTATGTGGGACGGGGCTGGCCGCTAGAAGTAAATCTGTAATTTAGACATATGAAGGACACATCATGAGTGATCAAACGCCCCGTTTGGCGATGCCCTATATCATTGCCAGTCAATCCCAGAAGGAAGTGACCCATAATACGGCTTTAAATGATCTGGATATGTTCACCCAGACCGTGATCGAAACGGACCTGCTGGCTAGTCCACCCGTAAGCCCGGTTGAAGGTCAAATTTGGATTGTCGCCAGTGGTGGTTTATCTGAATGGGCGGGGCAGGATTCCAAGCTGGCACAATATATTGGCGGTGCCTGGAAATTCTTTGATGCCTTTGAAGGACTGGTAGTTTGGGTGAATGACCAGTCCATTTCGGCTCGATTCGTGGCAGGAATGTGGCAAAAGGGGATTCTGCGTGCTTCAGAAATTATGGTTAACGGGCAAAAAGTGCTGGGCCCGCAGGAAACTGCCATTTCTGATGCAACCGGAGGTGTAACCGTTGATACAGAAGGCCGAGCGGCGATTAACGCTCTTCTCGCAGCCTGCCGATCTCATGGGATAATTGCCAGCTCTTAGCAAGTCCTTGATTCAATGCCAAAATCATGACAAAAATCGTCCATAGACTCAATTTTACTAAAGATTGAGTTTAATTAAAAATGAACTCAATGGAGATACAGGGTTCAATTAAGGACGAGGAAAAAATGTTTAAAAAGATTTTATGTGCTTCCGTATGTGCATCTGCTTTGATGATGACTGCGGCTAATGCTGAAGAAAAAGAAACAGGTCTTTATGCCGGATTGGATGTTGGTTACAGCATCCTGGGTGGCGAAGATGCAGATTCTTCCAACAGCAGCCTGGATTTGGGTATTGATTTTGAAGATAACGCCTTTATCGACCTGAGAGTGGGTTACGATTACGGTGTTTTCCGCCTGGAAGGTGAAATTGGTTATCATACCCATGACGCCAAGAGCTTTTCCGTATTGAATAACGGCGGCAATGCTTTCCCGGTAGGCAACAGTGCCGCCACCAGAGGTGAGGCAGATTTGTGGAGCTTCATGTTAAATGGTGTGATCGATTTTGGTGATCTGGCCGACAATCCTTCTGTGATGCCATTCGCCGGTGTAGGTATCGGTCTTGCTGATCTTGATCTTGATAATTTGCGTATTGGCAGCGATCTGGTTGGTTCCGGTTCCGAGACATTGTTCGCTTATCAGTTCTTTGCAGGCTTCCGTTTCCCGGTTACTGAGAAACTGGATGTTTCCTTGAAATACCGTTACCTGGCTACGGAAGATGCGACCATCACAGACAGCCTCGCACAGCGTTTTGATGTGAGCTATGACGTGCATGACATCGTGATTGGTTTCACACTGAAATTTGGTGGCAAAGAAAAATCTTACGCTTCAGAACAACCAAAACCTATTCCGGTTGCCGTTGTTGAGCCTGAGCCAGAACCTGCGCCGGTTATTGAAGAGCCTGTCGCACCTGAGCCAATGCCAGAGCCTGCTGCGGGTCCTGAGATCAACAAAGGTCCATATGTGGTTTATTTCGATTGGGACCGTTCCGATCTGGATGGTGGTGATATTGAAATCATCAGCGAAGCAGCCACAGCCGCGAGACAATCCGGCGAAAACGTCATGTTGAAAGTCGATGGCCACGCCGACCGTTCCGGTTCTGATGGTTATAACCAGAAACTTTCTGAAACACGTGCCGCTGCTGTGAAATTGCAGTTGGTGGAAGAAGGCCTTTCAGAAGATCAGATTGATGTCACCAGCCATGGTGAAAGCGATACAGCTGTGGCAACAGAAGACAATGTCAAAGAAGCTGGCAACCGTCGTGTGACAATCGTGATTGAATAAATTCAATTCATTATAAATGAAAAAGGCTCCATCAAATTATGGAGCCTTTTTTATGTCTTGTTGGGTATCTCTGGCTTAGAACATTTGCGCCAGTTTCATGGCCAGTCCCATGTCCCCTTCGATTTTTAATTTCCCCATCATAAAAGCCATTTGCGGGTTGAGACTGCCGTCCAGCAGGCCTGCAAAATCATCTTCGCTGATGATTAAGGTCACATCCGCTTCATTGTCATCGTTACTGACGGTTGGCGGCGTTGTTGATCCATCAACGAAAATCACCCCTTCGCCTTTAAAATCAATTTTGACCGTATCAGAGAAACCCTCTGCATCGGCTACTTTTTCTTTAAACATATTGGTGTTTTCTTCGAGGCTCATGTTCATTTCCTTTTCGAGGTTTATATTACCAACTGTTCCGTAATTGCCTCAGGGCGAGGAAAACATCTTTTTCAGTTGGCGATGTTGGAAAATCGGGAATTCGTTTTTTTAATTCGGCAATGATGGTCGGATTGCTAAGGCGGAAGAAAGTGTTGATCTGTTTTTCTTCGGCCAGAGTTGTCACATAGGCGTTATGGGCATCCTGTTTTTCAAGTTTTGCCAACATTTTTTCTGCCGCCTTGTTGTCAGGTTCCCTGTCCAGGGTAAAAGCCAGATTATTCGTGATATAATCATGCCCGGGATAGATCAGCGTATTTTCCGGCAAGCTGCTCAGTTGCTGGTTAAAGGTGTCATAAAGTTCATTGGGATGGCCGCCATTATGACAGTTTCCGGCCCCGGCGTTAAACATCGTATCGCCGCAAAAAAGGGCAGGCTGATCAGCCAGAGCCAATAAACACACATGGCTCATGGTATGACCCGGTGTGTCCAGAGCTTTCAAGGTGACGGACGTTCCAACATTAATCAGGTCACCGGCTTTCAGGCCCCGGTCAATATCCGGGATTTTATCTGCCGCGCCATGATGCGCTAGAATGGCAGCACCGGTCTTTTCCTTCATTTCCTCATTACCGCCAATATGATCCCAATGTTCATGGGTATTGAGGATCTGGGTAATTTTAAAACCTTCTTTTTCAGCAGCACGAAAACAACGGTCCACATCCAGCGGATCAATAACTAACGCTTCCCTGCTTTCAGGGCAGGCAATCAGATAATGAAAATTCCTTAAGGGATTATCTGCAAAAAGCTGTTTGACAATCATAAGAAGGACCACTCAAAAATAACAAAGAGACTAATTCACCGTATGTCCATATTGTGTAGATGGTCCAGCGGCGCGGATTTTTTCTCTGGCAGAAACGGGTGCCTGATTGTCACCAACTGGAATCGCATAAATACCAACCACGGTATTATTGGTTTCAAAAGCATTGGCTTTTTCGGTGGCGGCTTCGATTTCCTCTGCTGAAAAAGCCGTTGCCTGATGAATGTCCGCATCCCAGCGGCCTTCATCATTATCTAAAACGAAATAGACGTTCTGGCCGCTGCGCAGTTCATTGGCCGTAAGGATTTGTTTTTTGTCTGTCATGGAGATATCTCTGCATAATGTATGTTTGCAGATAGTATATGGTATGGAGTTGCTTTGGCGCAAGCACCTGTCAGCAAATAATACGTTTTGCCGGTAAATGCAGGATGACTTGTGTGCCGTCGTTTTGACCACTGACGATGGAAACATCGCCGTCATGTTGTTCGATCAATTTTTTGACATAAGCCAAACCAAAACCAATCCCCGTGGTTGGATTGGAATATACATTGGCAAGATGTGTGTCATGACTGAAGGCTTTTGCCACCTGATGAGCGGTCATGCCAGCCCCATTATCATTACAGGCCAATGTGAGGGAACCATCCTGTTCTATTCTGGCAGCCAGTTCAATGCTGTCGCCCTCAGAGGTAAATTTCAGGGAATTTTCCAGCAAACTGATCAATACTTTTGACAGTCTCTCGCGATCCCCCAGGAAATTCAGATTTGCTGACCCATTTTCCATGTTGAAAGATGAAACAAGCTGAATGTTATTTTTCTCAGCATCCGGTTCGAATTCAGCAAGACATTTATCCATCATGTCTTTGAGATCAAATGTTTCTTCATTTAATTCGAATTCAGTGGTTTCCAGTTCTTTTAAATCCAGAAGATTATCTATTAACATTAATAGGTTACGACCCGCACCATGGATATCGCGGGCATAATTCTTATAATCTTCTTTTTCGATAGGACCGAGCATTTCAGACATAATTACTTCCGAATATCCCAATATACCGTTTAAAGGGGTGCGGAAATTATGATGCATAGCAGCCAACAGGTTTCGTTTGATATCCCGGGCGGCTTCATTACGATATTGCCGGTCCGTGTCGCATTCTCTCAGAACGCAGATAAACCGGGAACAGTCTTCCTTACAGCTGAAGGGGCGTAAAGTGATTTCAACATCCAGTTTATGACCATCACGACAGACCCATTTGCCGGTAAATATGGCCGATTGCCGTTTCAAGAAAGCCTGGGAAAGGGCCGTGGGGATATGGCCTTCTTTTCCTGCTTCGAAGTAAGTATGGAATTTACGTTCTTTTAGGTCATTCAGAACATCGCCGGTAATCAGTTCAAATTGATGATTAACATCTTCGATGACGGGGGTTTGTGTTTCCAGGTCCACAGAAACGATCAGGATGGCATCGCTGACTTCATGAAATACGGAATCAAAAAGACCAAATTCATCACTGTAGCGCGCGTTTTTCATCAGAGCGGGATCGGATAATACCTCCTCCTTCGCAGAATGAAAATTGCTGGACCTCATGTTCATTGGTTGGTGAGCCGGTCTTTAAAGTTATAAATAAATTGACTCTATCTGCCTTTTATGATCCTAAATTTTATTATTATACAGATGGATTCATCAAACATTTTCAAATCATTAAACGAATCATCTCTTATCCGAGTCGCCGAATCAACTAAAAAATTTACTTTTTGTTAACCATTTTGGCAAAGTTCAGCATTCCTGCGGTTTACAGAATCAAAAAAAGTTAACGCAAAGATTCCCGGAAAGATCATTTATCCTTCCGGGGGATTAATTTTGCAGCAAATCAGTTATGATTTTTTATGTCGGGCAACCGTCAGGGAAGGTGATTTGCCCATTACGTGGTTTCTGGATGGCCAGGTGATAAACATCACGTGCATCATACGAACGTCCGCCATACAGGGACCCGATCCTTGTGAAGATTGGTTCGTAACGGAAATAGATTTCGGAAATCACCACAGTTTCGCCGTCTGCCAGACTAAAGTTGCCGGGCACAATTCCTAAATCTGCAGTGCCGCCTTCTGAACCAACTTTACTGCCCAGATCGGCATTTCCGGTCGCACTGCATTGAACGTTAACAGTGGCGTTTGCCGCACCGCCAGTCACATAAGAAATGATGACCTGTCCGTCTTCGCCCAATTCAAACGGGTTCATCACAGCTTCAATAGCATTGAATACATCGGTGATACCCTCACTGGTCAGGGTTTGTCTTTGGGAAACCAAATTGGTCATGGTGCTGACGGTCTGATTACTTTTCCGTTCAACCATCATGGCGCGAAAAATTTCAAATCCGCCAAACAAAAGCAACATGATGATCGGCATGACAACAGCAAACTCAATCATGATCGACCCTTGGTTATGGCGGGTCAGTTTGTTCCAAATTCTGGAAAAGTTTTTTGTCAGAGTTATATTTTTCATCATATCTCTCCTAAACTTTTTCTTCTACGTCACAGACAGTGGACGCACCATAAGGCTCATTCCGAATGGCTGTACTGGCTTCCATGCGGATTTTGCCTTCTTCGTCTCCCATTTTCTTGGAAAAGAAACCTGTCATGAAGTTTGAATCATAAACGACGGTATAGACCACCACATCACCCGGGCCGCCAAGACCATTGGTACCGATATCGTTGTCCCATTTATCATTACAATTCATATCCAGATAAGTATCTTCACCAAAGGTATATTCCCCATCCAGATCAAGATCGTTGTAAGGTTCAGGCAGATCAATATCGCTAAAGGATGAATAAACCTTCTCTTCAATGGTCAGGTTATCCACCTCAATCATGCCAAAGGTACGTTCCTTCAGAAGGTCGTTGATATATTCTTCACGGGTTTTACCTTCGGCCACATAACCGGTCATACCGGCACGGGAGGCTTCACTAATGGCACCTTCCATCATGGTCTGGCTGAGCATCACTGTGCCCATTTCAAAAGTTCCGATAATGGTGAACAGCAAAACAGGCAGCACAAAGGCGGTTTCAATCGCCGGGCTGCCATCCTGATTTCTTTTTAGTTTTCTGAAGCTGCGGGATAAATGTCCCGCTCTCAGTTTATGTTTTCTATTTATGGTCATTTTCGAGTTCCTTTTTGATCGAAGTTTAGAACTTCATTAAAAAAGTACTCCTTGCAAATTTTGTGTTGGTCATGGCGATCTGTTTTTTGGGTCATGACCTTATTTTCCTATGAAGTTGTCGGCCACCTGACAAGCAGCTGGGCCCAACAATACAACAAACAACGTGGGCAGAATGAACAGGATCAATGGCACAGTCATTGTGGCTGGCAAACGGGATGCCTTTTCTTCTGCTTTCATAAAGCGTTCATTTCTGAATTCTGATGACAGTACGCGCAGGGACTGAGCCAGCGGTGTACCGTATTTTTCAGACTGGATCAGAGTCGCGGTTACCGCACGCACGGCGGGCAGGGTGACACGTTCCGCCAAATTCATCAGGGCTTGTTTCCGATCTGGCAGGAAGCCCAGTTCGACGGCGGTTAAGCCCAGCTCGTCAGCCAATTCAGGATTGGCACTGCCAATTTCATTCACCACCCGCTGCATGGCGGCATCAATGGTCAGACCGGCTTCCGCACAAATCACCAGCAAATCAAGGGCATCAGGCAGGGAGCGTTGCATGGCCTGGTTTCTTTTGGTGGTGATGTTCTGTAAATAAATTTCCGGCGCGTAGGACGCGGCCAATACAGACCCAAAACTGGCCAGCATTTTCTTCAACGGCGTCAGGTCGAACATACCCAGACCATAAATCAGGGTCACGCCAACAACACCAATCAGCAAAGGCAGAACCAGTTTAAAGAACAGGAATACCACAACGGCATCCTTTGACCGGAAACCGGCCTGGACCAGTTTGGCTTCATATTTCTTGGTTTGTTCGTTTTTCAGCAGGTTCAAGCTGCTGACGAATTTCTGCATCATGCCAACGTGTTTGGCCTGTTTGACAACAGTCCGGCGTTTTGTCGGCGCCACGAAACCACGTTTTAAGTCTTTTCTGCGGTCCTGTAATTGTTTCAAGCGACCGTGAGTGGAATCTTTCACAATGCCTGTATTCAGAATGGCCAAGATGAAAACGAATGCTGATAAGCCTGCCATCAATGTGATGACATCTTGTAAGGTCAGACCTGCGGGAAGATATTGTTCCATAATCAGTACTCGAAATTAATCATTTTGGTTAAGATAAACATGCCGATACCCATCCATACGACACCACCAATAATGGCGATATGGCCACGCGGATCTGTAAACAGGATCGAAATATATTCATAGTTCATCACCGAAATAATACCGGCCATGATGAAGGGCAGGGATCCCAGGATGTAAGCACTGGCCTTACCTTCGGAAGACAGCGCCTTGATTTTCAGATCAAGCTGTTGACGGCCACGCAGGATATTAGACAGATTTTCCAATGTCTCGGCGAGATTACCACCCGTTTCCTGCTGAACTGACAAGCTGATGACAAAGAATTTGAATTCTGCTGTATCCAGGCGATCGGCACATTTCCACAAGGCTTCATCCAGGGTTTTACCAAGACGGATGTCATCAGTAATTCTGCCGAATTCTTCCGAAATGGGGTTTTCCATTTCAGAACTCACGGCCTGAATGGATTCCGTGACCGGCAAACCAGCTTTCAAACCACGCACGATCAGGTCAATGGCTTCCGGGAACTGTTTTACAAATTTATTGACCCGTTTCTTGATCATGGATGACACAACCAGATGCGGGATGGCGGCGCCAATCAACAGTCCCAGCATCAGGGCTGTCATAAGCGGCATTCCACCGAGGAACTTAACGCCCAGAAAACCGACAAAAGCCAAACCTAAACTGGCATAGACATAATTCTTGAAGCTGATGTCGTGGCCTGTTTTTTTCAGTCTTTTGCGTAATTCTTCCGGTTTCGGGATGAATTGATCCAGGATCGACTTTTCCTGTTTGATGAACAAAGATTTTCGTTCACCCATAATGCCAGCGGCAGATTTTTTATGGCGTTTATTGATCTGGTTCAGACGCTGAGCCAGAATCTTATTGCGTCCGCCAAACAGGCCAAAAGCAAATCCCAATACGGCCAGAATTAAAAAGACGCATATGAAAATACCAATAATGACAACTGTAGGATTGTCTGCGCTCATCAATATCTCCTATACCGCTTCCAGCAGCGCACGGTGCAAACCGTAATATTCTGCTTTTTCGGTGAAATGCGGGCGTACACCGTTTGCGCGGAATTCGCCAACCAGCTTGCCTTCGGCATCTTCACCAGTGAATTTATAATGGAACAGTTCCTGTGTAGTGATCACATCACCTTCCATACCGACAACCTCGGTAATGGAAGCTGTACGACGGCCACCGTCACGCATCCGAGATACCTGGATAATCATATCCACAGCAGAGGCGATCTGCTCACGTACCGCTTTGGCAGGTAATTTCAAGTCCGCCATACCGATCATATTTTCCATACGGGTCAGAGCTTCGCGCGGGTTATTGGCGTGCAATGTACACATGGAGCCATCGTGGCCGGTGTTCATAGCCTGCAACACGTCAAAGGCCTCAGCACCACGAACCTCACCCAGGATAATACGGTCCGGGCGCATACGAAGGGCGTTTTTTACCAGATCACGCATGCTGATCTCGCCTTTACCTTCCAGGTTGGCAGGGCGGGTTTCCAAGCGCACCACATGGGGCTGCTGCATTTGCAGTTCCGCTGTATCCTCAATGGTCACCACACGTTCACCCACATCCACCATACGGGACAGGGCGTTCAACATGGTTGTTTTACCGGAACCGGTACCGCCGGAAATCAGGACATTCAATCTGGAAGCTGAGGCGATTTTCATCACCGTTGCCATTTTGTGATCCATACTGCCAAAATCGATCATCTTATCCAGCGTGATCTTCTGTTTGGCGAATTTACGAATGGAAATCGATGCACCATCAATGGCCAGTGGCGGGATAATGATATTCACACGGCTGCCGTCCAAGAGACGGGCGTCACAAATTGGCGTTGTTTCGTCGACACGACGACCAACGGCGGTCACAATCCGGGTACAGATATTCATCAAATGGGCATCGTCGCGGAAAGTCACATCCGAGAGCTGCAATTTACCATTTTGTTCGATGTAAATCTGTTTCGGGCCATTGACCATCACCTCGGTAATGGTTTCATCGGCCAATAATGGCTCCAATGGACCCAGACCAAGCATGTCATTCAACAACATGCCCACCAGTTCGCGTTGTTCACGCAGGTTCAGGTTAATTTTTTCCTGAACCATCAATTCATTCACCGCTTCACTGACTTGTTCCGCCAGTTCACTGCGTTCCATTTCGCTGGCCGCAGAGGCATCAATATATTCCAGCAACAAGGGTTGCAGCCGGTCTTTGGCATTCATGATGCTTTCTTGGCTGGCCTGTTGTTTTTGTTCGTTTTGCTGGGCTTGGGCTTCTTTTTGCTTGCGGACAATATCCGCGTCTTCTTCGGCTTTTTCTTCTTCAGTCTTACTTTCCGACGTCAGTAAATCATTCAGCAGAACGGTCAGAAGGTCACGCCTTTCCAGATCATTCAATTCGATATGACTGCGGGCAGTGACCTCAACGATCAAATCTTCAATGATCGTTGTCACATCATTGCGTTGCATCTGCCGAGCCTGATCGGGGTCCAGTTTTTCGTGCAGAACAGGTTCGATCAGGTCAAAAGCTTTATCAACGACACCTGCATCAGACGAAGATGTCGCCGGGGGAGCATCGACAGCCGCCCCATTGGCATTTTCTGTTCCCTGACGTCCAAAACCTGCAGACTGGCCGGATTTTCCCGCCGTTTTAACGGCTGTTAATTTCGGACCTGATGCAGAAGATGATTTTTTTCCAAAAGCCGGTTTCATAATTTATTCAGCTACCCTCTATGATGCTTTTTTCTTTTCGGCTGGTTTCGACAGTTTTTTCCAGAACGGTTCTTTGGCCGCGCTGCCTTTTTTGCCCGTGATCATTTCGGTTATGGATGACAGCGGGGTACCAATCTTGCTGCGTTTCGCCACCTGACAAAGAGGTTTGCCGGATTTGGCCACCTGGATCATCAGTTTATGGTCCAAAGGAATAACCCAGTCGATATCCCGTTCAACAGATACGGCAAAATCCTTTTGGCTGACTTCGGCTAAATCGGTGCTGGTGGCTTTGTTGACGACAATCTTAATGTTTGTCTCTGGGGCCACTGCTTTACAGAAAGACAGTAAGCGAATGGTATCGCGTGTCGCAGCCAGGCTGAGATCAGAAACAACAATAATTTCATTGGCTTCCGTCAGCAACAGTGGAAAGTCCGCTACCATGTTACGCGGCAGATCCATAATCACATACTGGAAGTTATGCTTTAATTCAGATAACAGATGCGATAAAGCCGCCGGGTCCGTATAGGCCGGGTCATTCAAGGGAGCTTCGGCACCCAGAATGGACAAATGATCACTTTGTTTGACCATGGCACGTTCGATGAACAAACCATCCACACGGCTTGGGTTTTCAAGTGCGTCACACAATCCACGTCCCGGCTCCAGGTCAAAAGACAAAGCACCGGTGCCGAAATAAATATCCATATCCAGCAGGGCTGTGGATTTTTTCAGTTCATTACCCAATGTCCAGGCGGTATTTGTGGCAATGGTGGTTGTACCAACACCGCCCCGCACGCCAACAACGGCAACCATTTTGTGGGTGTCATCATCTTCTTCTGTGGCGGCCACTTCATCGGGCACACGCAATGAATGTTCCGCGGCCAGCAAAGTTTCACGCAGTTGATCAGATGTGACAGGTTTAATCAGATAGTCCAAAACGCCGGATCCGGTCAGATCGCGGTACAATTGAACATCATTTTCCGTTCCCACAGCGATCACCATCGTGCCCGGCTCACAAACTTCAGCCAGCGCATTGATATCGCCCATCGGGTCCGTTGAATTGCTTAAATCAACAATCAGGAATTGTGGAGAACCTGTTGTGGCCAGTGTGCGGATGGCATTTTCAATGCCGCCACTTTTGATCAATGACGGTACCCAGTCACGCTCGGCCAGCACAGGGACCAGTGCGGCGGTGGTTTCATCGTCGCAAACATAAGCCCCGAAAAGGTTTTCGCCTGATGATTTATCTGTTTTTAAAAGACTTGCTACACTCATAATCGAATCCCTTACTCCTTAATTTCCACCACCAGAGCCACCTGAACCGCCACCTGTCGATTCATTGGAAATGGTACGGACATTTGTCCGGTAACGCTCAATGGCAAATGCTGCACGTTCTGAATCAGACCCATTGCTGGTATTGCCACCCAAAAGGTCTCTGGGGTTTGCAACCATCAAGCCCAGCTGTGCCTGAGTGGAACAACCAAAATCTTTCAATGGAACGTTGCTGTAATTTGGTGAGGCTTTTTGTGACCAGTCCCCACATTGTGGTGGGGTCACCACATAGCGGGATAAAATCAGTTTCGCCTGATCTTTCTTTGGCTCAGTACCATAGGGTGTCAGATCAGCACCCAAATGAATACCGCGGCGTTTCAAGATTTCACTGACAAAAGCCATACGGGCTTTATTCAGTTTGGAAACATTGCCTTTTTCGTCAAATGGCAGGTCGAGGGAAAACTCGTCACCATACGTCACATTCATTTGCGCCAGGAATTGATCCAGCTTAACAAGCTCGCGCGTTGACATGCGTGATTTATTGGCTGGGAAAGTCACATTATAAGGTACTTTCACCAGTTTCACTTCGTTACGTTTCTGACCATCCGCACCGGAATTCAGATGTGGACCTGAACATCCAGCGATGATCAATGCAGAGAATAATAAGGCAAATTTTGTCATCATATTTTTCATATCCATTCTCCTAGTCCAACATAAATCCGGCAGCACTTTTAATCTTCTGACCGTTAGCCCCTTGTGCAGGCGGCGGTGTGTCAGGACCATGGCTGCTGTATGTGTGACCTTTCAGGTACATTTCAGCATCGCTTGCGGTTTGATAACCGTCTGTTGGCATTGGCATTTCACCATCGTTATGAGGTTTCACCAGATATGGTGTCACAATGATCACCAGCTCTGTTTCCTGACGACGGAATTCTTCTGAACGGAACAGGGTACCCAGGATCGGAATATCACCCAACCAAGGGAATTTAGACACATTATTGGTTACACTGTTTTGCAGCAAACCAGCCACGGCAAAGCTCTGACCAGAACCCAGCTCAACAGTGGTTTCAGCCCGACGTGTACTCAACGCCGGAATGTTAAAGCCGTTAATTGTTACCGCACCGGCAGTAGACAACTGGCTGACTTCCGGTTTGATATGCATATTGATGCGGCCACTGTCCAAAACGGTTGGGGTAAATGTCAGGGCAACACCGAATTCTTTATATTCAATTACAACCTGACCATCGTCCAATGTAGGGATCGGGAATTCACCACCGGCCAGGAAGTTCGCGCCTTCACCTGATAAAGTGGTCAGGTTCGGTTCGGCCAATACAGAAATCAGACCTTCTTCTTCCAGCACATCAACGATGGTATTCAGGCTGAAATCACCAATCTGGAAACCACCAGCCAGGCTGTTCACACCATTATTACCTGTAAAGAAATTCTGTTGTGGCAGACCGGTAAAGGGATTGGCCACCACTTCAAATACATCTGAACCCTGTACAAAACCAACAAGGTCACCACCATTGACGAATGAATTTTCCCAGTTGAAACCCAACTGTTTCATGGTGTCGCGGCCTACTTCAGCGATACGGACCCGCAGGTTAACCTGCAACGGCGTATCAATGGCCAAGCGGTTGATAATTTTGTTTTTCTTACCGACGAATTCCTGCGCCATGCGGCGGGCTTCTTCGGCTTGGTCAGGATTTTTCACATGACCGGTTAAGACCAGTAATCCTTCATATGATTCCACATTAATACGCGCATCGGGCATCACACTTTTAAAGGCACTGCGCAGGCTACCCAGATTGTGGCTGACAGAGATTTCACCCTGGTATAGCACACGATCATCATCGGAAATGGCGTATACTGTTGTTTGACCTTGTTTTTTACCAAAGACATATACCAGGGTTGGTGACTTAACCTGGACGTCAGCAATGATTGAATCCGCAATGAAAATATTCTTTGCGGGTTCTTTCAGGCGCAACAAAGTACCTTTGCTGACTTCGATATTAATCTGCTTCGGTTGTGCGACCGCGGTTTGCGGTATCAAGGCAGTTGCCAGAAGGGCAAAAAGCACGCACCCCAAAAGGATCAGTTGTTTAGGAACCGTATCCATTCTTTTTGCGATATACATTATTCTTACCCTTCCTATTCGATATCTTCGTCATCGGCTGCAGCACCGCCGAGATCTTTTTGTAATTTTTGGGTGGCCTGTTTCAGCAGGCTTTCAAATGACCGTTCCTGAACAGCAGCACCTCTGATAACAGTCACATCCCGGTTGGTTGTGTCCGGGCCACCACCAGCCATCAATTGACTGACTTCATTATCGCGTGTGAAGGTTTTGGCCTCGACCATGTTGCTGGCGATCAGTTTGCCTTCTGTCTCTGGACGCGCAAGGCTGCGCAGGCTTAAACTCAGGTTGCCCATTTTGCCTGCTAAAGCTACCTTTTCTGCGGCTTTCGGCGATACCTCAATGGTCAGGTTTTTACCTGGTGAAGGTGTGTTTGTATTGTTCTGATAACGGGTGTCGATGGCCAGAACCCGTACGTTTTTCAGTACAGTTTCGGTAACACGTACGGTGTCTTTTTTGTTGCTTTTCTTGACGGTGTGGGTCAGCAGAATATCCACTCTGTCATCGGGAAAAACAAAACCTGAAATACCGGATGTGGCATTGATTTTAATGGAAACAGCGCGATTGCCCGGTGTGAGAACGGCGGCTAGAAAACCGCGATTGCCTGGTGTAACAATGCGGCTGTTTGTCATCGGTTCTCCGGAAATCATCGGTGATTTCACAACAGCCCCGGCAAAGTCCTCAAATTTTACATCTTTGTTTTTGATGATGTAGTTTTCATTGACGTTATCATCTGGCCAGGATTGCCATGCCAGATCATCTTTCTTCAAAAATGAACCTGTTGATAAATCGCGACTGGCGACCAAGATCTGGGTATCTGATGCTTTAACAACTTCAACCGTATTTGTATTCTGTACCGTTTTGACAGTTGGTGTCAGCAGGTTGCGTGCCAAAATTGCTGTGACCCCTGCAATTAAAAGGGCAACACCGATCAACATAATACTGCGCATGTTTAAACTCATAACGCCATTTCCTTTTTATCTTTATTGTCCCAATGCCGCGTATAACATCCAGGACACATACAGCCCACCAAGGGCGATTCCCACACCATAGGGAACTTTATTCATCCCCTTTTCTGACATAAGAAGGTTTATATTCTCTGAAGATTTGGAAGATTTTGATGATTGAGAGGCCTTTTTTAGCCTTTTTTTGACAATTAAGACCGCTGAGAAGACCCCGCCAACCAATGTTGTGATTAATAAGAAGTCCATCACCAGGGCTGGTCCGGCCCAAATGGCCACCAAAGGGATCATTTTCACATCACCGCCGCCCATGGCACCGATGGCAAATAATCCGAAACAAAACAAAAAGATGATCAGCGCAATACCAAATGCCCAGGCAATCTCCTGCCAGGGCAGCGGCGCATATTCAAATGATAAACATAATAAATAGACGGGATAAAGAACCGCGATGGCCATATTCAGGCGATTGGACAATATATAATAGCGTATGTCCGATATGGCCGCCCATACCATCATTCCTGAAAATATAACCAAACAGATAATCGTCAGCACATTATGTTCCTCTAGGTCAAACGCTGAGAACTCAATCTCAGAGAACTCAATTTCTGGGAAACATCATGCGCGAAATAGGTATGTTTTTGGTTAATGGCCTTGATACCTTAGAAAATAATAACTTAGGTTTTAGTTCACCAGGTTATTGGCTTCGGTCATTTCGTCGTTAACACGTTCGATGGTTGTATCAAGATTGTTAAAGTTGGTGTTGATCTGCCCACCAACAAGCTGGAAGCCGGCGATGCCTGCTAGAGACAGCAGCGCAACAATAATGCCATATTCTATTGCTGTTGCCCCAAATTCTGATTCATTTAATTTAGCGAATAACTTATTCATCATAAGATCTCCATTTTATTTTTATTGGGAAAAGAGCGTTAAATAAAAAAGCCCCGTCGCATGGAGGACAGGGCTTTCAAATAATCAACAATAATGTGAATTATTGTACAGCGTTGTTAGCTTCAGTAACTTCGCCGTTCACTGTTGTCAGAGCAGTGTCGATGTTATCGAAGTTAGCGTCGATCTGATCACCAACAGCCTGGAAACCAGCAATACCAGCTACTGCAACCAAAGCAGCAATCAGACCGTATTCGATAGCCGTCGCACCAAGCTCAGACTCACGTAATTTTGCAAACAACTTAATCATAATATTATCTCCGTATGCCAAGTTAAATTATTCGGGTTTTTCGAATTTGCAGGATCATCATGCCTAACAGTTATGAATAAAAAGTTAATGGGTGTTTATTTTTTCTTTTAAATAACAATGACTTACGACGAAAATTTTGGGAAAATTTGGATTTTTTTTGATGAAAATTTATATAAAATTTTATCTATATTGCAGCGTAAGTGTCCCGCAAAAAGCATTCAGAACCCGGATAAAGGATTGAAAAAAAACGTTTTTAGTCGTTATGGGGATGATTGGTGACGGTCAGCACCAAATGGCTGATATGCCCATTTTCGGCATGCCCGGTCAGGTCGCCGCCGACCAATCGCGCCAGGTCACGGGCAATGGAAAGACCAAATCCTTGTGAAATTTTTGGTGATTTTTTATGATTTTTTTCTGTGCGGGTCTGATCAGAGGGGACGGAATCTGCATTTTCACCCTCTAAACGCTGGAATAATTTGTCTGAATCAGCTTCAGGAATACGTGGTCCCAGAATCGGGATTTCAATGCGTACCTGGGCATTGCTGTTGACCAATACGGCAATGTCCAGCTTTTCACCTGGCTTTGCCCGTTTCAGGAGGCTGGTGAGCATTTTCACAAGACATAGTTCGATGGACTGACGATCATTATAGACAATCACATCAATATTATTGTCGACGTTTCCTAAGGTCACCTGATGTTTTTTGATCATGCTTTGCACATGATCCAGACAGCCCTGCAGTGTGGTTTTTAAAGAAAAAGACTCAGGGGAAATTTCCATCAGCCCGGCTTCCAGCTTGGCTGAATCCAAAACATCATTAACCGCCGTTTTTAAATGATGGGCTGCTTCAAGGATATTCTGAATATGATTTTTATATTGTTCGTTCACCGGCCCCCATGTTTCCATATCAATCATTTCGGAAAAGCCGATAATGGCGTTTAAAGGGGTGCGGAATTCATGAGACAGGTTTTGCAATAAGTCAGCGGCCACGGCATCTTCGGTTTGAACATCCAGAGCGGTAGAACCGGAAGACAGGGCTTCCACAGGCTGTTCTTCTCTCGCGGCCTGCCTACCATAAGCCGCCGTGTAATAATTGTCATTTGACCCGGAAGAAGAGGAAGATAAAGCCACCGTCAGGCTTTGATCCTGAAATGCTTCTGGGTCTTTTGATAATTTTTGATCGGTAATCTCTTGATGATGGGTATGGCCATCATGATCTGACGTCTTGGGCGAATTGGAAACATGATGATTTTCAAGAGCAATGGCTTTGGCACTGCCGCGGAATCCGGAAAAACGCCCGGAAGAAATATCAAAGACCGCCATGCCGCTTAACGCCCACAAAGATGTATCCCCATTGGTGTCGCTGACCTGAAAGGGCAAATCCCGGAAAGCACTGCGCCGCTCAAACAGGGAATCAAATGTATGATTGTTTTCACCCAGTTTATTTTTTTCTGGGGATAATTCCGATGATATTGGTGCGCACAGGGAAATAAAATCTTCGCCAATCATGGATTTTGCCGGGCGGCCAAGCGCATGAAAGGCTTCCTCTGACAAAAACTGAATGCTGCCAACACGATCAATTTCCCAGAACCAGTCCGAAGTGGCGCGAATAAAATCCTGATTGCGGCCCGCGTCGGCGGTCAGTTCACCAATTTTCTGGTCCAGATCTTCAGTGATTTGTGCCGTTGGATCACTCATTTCCAATGTCGGGGCTGACAGAGGTCTTTGTTCAATAGGTGTTTTCAGAGGTTCAAGTGGGGTTGCTTCAATTGGTGTTTCCAGAACAGTTGCTTCAGGCAAGTCTTCTGGTGCGTCATCTTCATAGACTTGCTCTTCTGACAGCTCCTTGGTGGGCGCAAAGTTTTCTGTATGATCCAGATTGTTGATTCTGGACAGTGCCGCGGATAATTCTTCAAAACTGGCGGCGTTTGATTTCACAGGGGTAATAATTGGTGGTGGAGAAAAAGAATATACCTCTTCCTCGGGAAGCTCATCATCTATTACAGAACTATTGTCTATTGTAAAATCAGGCTGTTCTTTGACAGTTGGCGCGGTGGCCTGTGCGCTCTCAGCGGGAACATATTCATCATCTTGCTGATGAATATTCTGGGCACGGACCAGTTCCAGGATATCTGCGGTGGTGGCTTCATCCAGTTCACGGTTTTCTTTGGCGGCTTCTGCTTCCAGTTCAGATAAACTGTATTTCAGGCCCGGTTGATGGGCTTCGTTCACTTGATCCAGTTCGGCCCGCACCAGGGGGGACAGTCCAAAACGCCGGCCAATGTGCCATCTGTGCAGGTCACTGCCATAACGTATTAAATGAATCAGGTGATCATCGCTGATCACCGCCCGTTCCAGGATCGGACCAGAGACACTGACCACATCCTGACTGAGCAAGTCGATCAATTCCTGAGGTGGTTGCGACATGTTTGCTGTGGTCAGGGCCACTTCCTTGCGAATGGCGATATCCACCTTTGGGAGAAGCTCTTTAAGAATGTCACAGAGCATACGGGCCTGGTCAGCCGACTGCATTTTGCGTTTTTGCAGGAACAAGTCACAAATATGGGAAAACAACAGCGCACGGCTTTCGGGCGAGGGGTCCGAGGCCAGTTCAATCAGGTTACGAATTCTGTCGTCAAATTGTGCGCGATCTGGCACGTTTCTGCCTTTTCCAGTTCTTGAAATGACAGGCAGAAGCCTGTTGTTTTTCTCTTGTTTCTGAAGATCAGGACTGTCAATCCCCGCTTTGTGGAAGTATAACTTTTTCGCTTTTAAAGAACCAGAAAAAAGGATGGTTAACGCGCATTTTCTGGCGTTAACCATAAATCCCGTAAAATGGAGCGATGATCAAATATTTTCATATTTGTGAAAAATATATTATCTTATTTCAAAAGAATGTCATATTATTACGCAATATAAGCTTAAAAAGCGCTAAAAATAATATTTCAGACGAAGACACCCTCTGAAGAAACTGTTTTGACTTTATCTTGTGAGATTAAAATATATGCATCATGTGAAACTGGATGATATCGACCGACGTATTCTAAAAAACCTGCAGGAAGATGGTCGTATGACCAATGTGGAACTGGCCGAAAAAGTCGGCATTACGGCCCCACCCTGTCTGCGCCGGGTACGGGCTTTGGAAGAAGCCGGATACATCAAAGGATATCATGCGGATTTAAATGCCGAAGAACTGGGTTATGGCCTGACGGTATTCGCCATGGTGGGCCTGCACTCCCAAGCCGAAGACGATCTTCAAGCCTTTGAGCAGATGGTCTCTGCCTGGCCGGAAGTTCGCGAGTCTTACATGCTGAATGGCGAGATTGATTTTATTTTAAAAGTCGTCGCCAAAGACCTGGCCGATTTCCAAAAATTTCTCACTTCCTTTCTCACCCCCGCCCCCAATGTGGCCAATGTGAAAACATCCCTCTCCATCCGCTGCGGCAAAAACCTGCCCGGCATTCCGATGGATTGAATTGTTCGGTCGTCAGCCAAGGGAAGCCAATGTTATATGACGTAAAAACTCCAGAGGCTTATTTAGAAGCCCTTGAAGATGACTGGCGCAAATCGCATTTGCTACACATTCGATCGCTTATCTTAGGGGTTGCTCCAGACCTCCTGGAAAAGATCAATTACAAGATGCTCGCCTTTGGCACTGAGGGTCAGGAAGTCTTCCACCTAAATGCTCAACGGGGATATGTCAGCTTGTATGTCGGCAATATCGAAAGAATTGATCCTGACCGAAGTCTACTATCGGGTTACAGTATGGGCAAGGGCTGTATCAGATTTCGCAAGACCGCCAACATAGACAACCCTAACCTGGTCACCTTCATCGAAAAAGTCATAGATATGTGGCGCGATGGCGCGCCAACAGGTTGCTAATGGCCTAAATTTTTATAA
>Ga0207422_1002798_pt1 | contig 20841 bp, 17 predicted proteins | sample MarCyaLeptolynsp_FD_187757 | JGI IMG/M metagenome (GOLD analysis project Ga0207422, IMG submission 187757) | Marine cyanobacterial communities from Panama - species 1 Leptolyngbya sp. (SPAdes) | ecosystem: Environmental > Aquatic > Marine > Unclassified | place: Panama: Panama City | collected... | reverse complement strand
CGAGCTGCAGTAGACGAGCGACGGGAACGCCGAGACCGGCGACCTCGCCCTGTTCGATGTCCACCGAAGCGACGACGCCGGGAAATGGCGCGCGGATCGTGGCGCGCTGGGACTGCAGCAGAGCGACCTTCGACGAGGCGCGGGCGTTCTCGAAGCGGTCTTTGGCCGCGTCGCGATCGGCCTGAGAGATCACGCGGCCGAGCTTTTCGGCCCGCTTGTGCTCGCGCCGGGCGGCAGACAGCTCTGCCTCCACCTGCTTGGCACGTGCGCGGTACAGCGAGGCATCGATCTTGAACAGCACGTCGCCATCGTCGACTTCGTCGCCCACCTCGATGTTGGCCACCTCGACGAAGCCGCCCTGCGACGAGGCGAGCACTGCCTCGCGCGAGCCTTCGACCTCACCAGGAACCTCGAGTTGAAGCGAAGCGCTCGTCTTCTCGACGGTAGCCGCTTCGATCCACGTGGCCTTGGCCTTGGGGGGACTGGCTTTTTCTTGCGAGTTCTCGGCCTGCTCCGGACCCGCGTCCTCGCCCGCGCCCGCCTGGTTACAGGCAGGGGCGAGCATGGCGGTCAGGGCAAGCGTTGCGAGTCGGGATCTCATCGCGCAACTCCATCCATGTAAATACTGACGATGCGGTTGGCGAACTCGTTGGGGAGCGGCCGACCGTCCAGCCACAGCTCGAGCTCGAAGTGCAGCATGCCCATCAGCGAGATCGCGGCATCCTCGACCGGGAGATCGGGGCGTACCTCGCCGGACTCGATGCCCGCGCGCAGCAGCTCCTCCGCCAGCTGGAGATGGGCGGCGCGCAGGGGCCGGGCATCGTGAAGGTCGCTGCCCGCCGCCGAGTAGCTCTCGGCGCGAAAGAGCAGCCGAAGGTCGTCCGGGTAGTCGGTGACGTGCGTGGCGACGCGCGCGAGCGACTGACGCAGGCACTCGCGAAAGCCCATGGCCACCGCCTGCTCCACGGGAATGTCGGTCGCGCAGTCCAGCCGCTCCGATGCGTGCTCGACCGCGGCGCGGAACAGGCCTTCTTTGTTTTGAAAGTGGTAGTAGAGCGCGGGCTTGGTGCACCCGGCGGCTTCGACCAGCTCGCGCGTCGACGTTGCCGCGTAGCCCTTGCTCGCGAACATGCCGATCGCCAGCTCGAGAATGCGGCGCTTGAGCCCATCCCCGTCCGTGGTCTCGATCGAATCTTCGAGGGCGACAGCCGCCGAGAGTGCGTCGTTAGCGCTCATATACCGAGCGGTAAGTAACGTAGGGCGAAGACGGCCGGGTGCAAGCAAAAACTGCGATCGAGGAGCGTTCCAGCCGCATTGGGACGGCTGCGCGGCTTGCACGCCACCCGGCCGACCTGGCGCGGCATTCGCGTCAGGAGCATCCTTGGCGTCACTGACCATCCATGCCCCTGCCGTCTCCACAGCCCGCTGACCCGCTCGATCTGGCCCGGCGCAAGGCCGCAATCGGAAGCCGGTTGTTCGGGGGGCGGACGCCGGCGACCACGCGCGTCGGACGGTACGCCGTGCTTCGCAGCGCCGGTGCGGGCGGGATGTCGACCGTGTACGTCGCGTACGACGAGTCGCTCGATCGACGGGTCGCGCTCAAGGTCCTCAAGGGCGAGGCGCGCGACGAGCTGCTGGCCGCCGAGGGTCGGGCGATGGCGCGGCTCTCTCACCCCAACGTTGCGACGATTTACGAGATCGCGGAGGCCGTCGTTCCCGAGCTCGGGGACACGCCGCTGCAGTTCATCGCGATCGAGTTCGTCGACGGCGAGAACCTGCGCCGCTGGAGCGAGCGTCCGCGCACGCGTGCAGAGAAGGTCGAGGTCGTGACCGCGGCCGGCCGTGGTCTCGCGGCCGCGCACACCCACGGAATCGTGCACCGTGACTTCAAGCCCGAGAACGTGATGATCAGTGACGCGGGCGACGTGAAGGTCGTCGACTTCGGCGTCGCGGGATGGCTGGACTCGATCCGCGCAAGCTCCGATGGTGCGCCCCGACCCGGCACGATGCCTGGCACCCCGGCCTATATGGCACCCGAGCAGCGAGCGGGGGTTCGCGCCGACGCTGCGTCGGACCAGTTCTCTTTCTGCCTCACTGCGCTCGAGCTCCTCACGGGCCGGCACCCGTTCGAGGGCGCGAGTCGCAAGAGCCTGCACGATCGTTCCGAGCGCCCGATCACCGTCCCCGACGGGGTTCCGCGGCGGCTCGCGAAGGTGTTGCAACGAGGGCTCAGCGTCGACCCGGGGGAGCGCTTTGCCGACATGGACGCGTTGCTGCGCGCGTGGACCCGCGATCCGCGACGACCGTGGGCTTTCGCTGCCGTGGGCGTGGCGCTCGCGGCGGGCGTGGGGGGCATCGCGTACGGCGCGACCGCGTCCTCGGTGCCCGAGCCGTGTCGAGACAGCGCCGAGCGGCTCGCCGACGTCTGGAGCCCGGCGCGCAAGCAGACCCTTGCCACGCGCTTCACCGCGGTTGGGCTCCCGCACGCCGATGCAGCGTGGCAACAGATCGAGCGTGAGCTCGACGGTTGGGCGGGCGATTGGACGGCAGCCCGAGACGGCGCGTGCGCGGCCACCCGGGTGCACGGGACGCAGTCCGAGGACCTGCTCGACCGACGGATGGCGTGCCTCGATCGGGGATGGGCGAGCTTTCGCGCGCTGGTCGACACGTTGTCGGCGCCCGATGCCGACGTCATCGCGCATGGTCCGACCGCGTCCGAGAACTTGTTCCCCCTCTCGACGTGCTCCGATCCTGCGGCCCTTGCCGGCCAGACCCCGCTGCCTGCCGATCCCGCCGCGCGCGAGGAGCTTGCCGAAGTGGAAGCCGATACCGCGACGCTGCGAGCCGAAGCGAGGATCCGGACCACGACGGCGATGCGAGCGAGCGCCGCGGGGCTGGTCGAACGCGCCGACGCCAGTGGGTTTCCCCCGGCGATCGCCCGCGCCCGGTTTGCCGCCGCGATCGTAGCGGACGGGCTGGGTGACGAGTCCCAGAGTCTGCAGCTTCTCGAGCGTGCCCTCGCGCAGGCCGAGGCGGGGGGAGACGCGCGAACGTTCGCCGAGATCGGCATCTGGCTGGGCCGACAGCTTGCGCGTGGTCGCGATGCGCACGAGCAGGCGCTGTTCGTGTTCGATGTGGCCCAAGGTGCCGTTCGGCGCGCCCACGACCCGGTCGACCTTCATGCGCGCCTGGAGACCGCGCGGGGGTTCGTGTTCGACCGTATCGGGCGCGACGCCGAGGCGATCGACGCGTACGACCGGGCCCTCGAGTGGCTCGCACGTGAGCCCGAAGCCCACGACGAGGCCCGGGCTCGCGCAACGACCCAACGAGCGCTGGCGACGGCAGGGGCTGGTGACATCGAGCGCGCGGTCGCGGAAATCGAGGCCCATCGGGCGGTGTTGGAGGTCGAGTACGGTTCCCAACACCCGCTGCTGTGTCACACGCTCGGCGATCTCGCGGCCGTTCATCTCCGCGCCGGGCGGTGGAAGCAGGCCGCGTCGGAGATCGAGCAAGAGCTCGCATGTCTGGAGTCGACGCTCGGTCCGGACCACATCGCGCTGGACAAGACCCTGTCCAACCAGGGCCGAGCCCTGATGAACCTCGGGCGGCTCGACGAGGCCGAGCGTGCGGCCAAACGACACTTGGCTCTGCTGGAGGCGCAGCGCGGCCCCGACAGCGCTGGCTCGGCAGATGCCCACGCGACGCTGGCCCGCGTCCATCAGAGCCGGCGGGAGTTCGACCTCGCGCGGGCCTCGTTCGACCGGGCCATTGCCGTGGTCGAAGCCAACGCGGCCGGATCCCCCCTCGATCTCGCCGATCACTTGATCGCGCGCGCCGACGTCTCGCTCCGGCTGGGTGAAGCGGACGCGGCACGCCGGGACGCGGAACGCATCGTGGCCCTCGTCCCGCAGATGGGCATGAACGGAGCCCGCAACGCGGCGGGGGCCAACATGATGCTCGGCAAGCTCGCGCGCGACGCCAAGGACTACGCCGCGGCCGCGAGGCACTTTCAGGCCGCCCTCGCCAGCTTCGAGGCCTTTCACGCCGGTGCCCCCAACCTCGATGTGGTGATCGCCCTGGACTACATCGCCGGACTGCATCGACTCCGCGACGACCACGAGGCGGCGCTCGCGGTGACCGAGCGCGAGTGGGCGATCTTGGAGGCACTTGGCGGAACCGTGCCGGTGGTCGAAGCGAATACGGCGCTCAAGCTCGCGAACGACCTGTGGCGAATCCCGAGCGAACGGGTCCGGGCCGATGCGTTGGCGGCCCGGGCCGAGCGTACGTACGCGGAGATCGACGACCCCAACGTCGAGCAGGTCCGGCAGTGGCGTCGGACTCACCGCCTTCCCTGACGAGGTCAGAAACGCTCTTCGCGGAAGGTCAGTCCGCGGGAGGCACAGATGCGTCGCAGCTGACGCGCCAGGACCTGCGGTCCGCAGAAGTACACGACGGGCGGCGGTCGGTCGGGTGTCTTGCAGAAGTCGGCGACCAACGCTTCGAGGTCGGGGCGGCCGAAGTTGGTTCGGGCGGCGAGTCCCGTCACGAGGTCGGTCTCGTGCTGCTCGTGATCGAGCTGGCGGGCGAGCTCGAACACTCCACCGATGTCGTCGCGCCCCTGCGTCATGTAGATGTGCGTGTCGAGAATCTCGTCGGCATCCTGGGCCTCGAGGCGCCACAGCAGATCGGCAAACCAGCTGAACGAGTCCGCCTCGCGGCTGATCCACACGAAGTGAAGCTTGCGAATCGCGAGGTCCTCCTCGGTCTTGCGCATCAGGATCGAACGCAGGAGCGACGCGAACGGGGTGACCCCGATGCCGGCCGCGATCGCAATGACGTGCTCGGTCTCTTCGAGATGCGAGGCCGGGGCGCCGTAGGGACCGTCGATGTGGGCGACCATGGGCTCTGGCGACTCGCCCGATCCCGCCAGCTTGCGAAGGGTCTTGGTCCAGTTGCCCAGCGCTCGGATGTGAAAGGTGACCACCTCGCGCTGCTGTGGGGCGCTCGTGATCGTGAACGGGTGCCACTCGTGGCGTGCAATCGCCGGGACCAACAAGAACGCGTAGTCGCCGGGCACGTAGTCGAAGTCGGGCGGACGCCGCAGGTCGAGTCGCACGACGCCCGCCGGGAGTGCGGTCGCGGCGAGGACGTCGGCCGTCGGCATCGAGACGCGTGCGCGATGGATCCGCTCGATCAGATACGCGAGCAGCGGTACGACGACCCAGATCCACAGCACGGGTCCGTGGACCACCGCGAGACCGAAGAAGGGGAGGAAGAGCATGTGCGTGGAGTGGAAGAGCTCGAACTCTCCCTTGGTACGTACGCGTGCCCGCGAAAACCACCACAGCCCGACGAACGCGAACATCAGAAGCCAACCGGTCAGCCACGCGCCGGTGACGAGCGTGCTCCAGGGGAGGTCGGTCGTCGCGACGTTGACGACGTGCGCAACGCCGTGGACGATCGACAAGCCCATCAGCGTCTCGCCGAGCAGCCGGTGCGCACTGATGCTGTCGTCGAGGGGAAGCCAGCGCGCGACCGGGCGGCGCCGTAGCCACGTCAGGAAGTGTCGCAGCATCGGGACGAGAATGAGGGCGGCATCGATGTGGATCGCACCCGCGCTGCCGCGGGCGATCTGGATCCAGATGTTTGCTCCGGCGGCGCGGTAGCGGAGGAAGGCTTCGAGGAAGGCGCCGACGTTGAGAACGACAAAGACCGCCAGCGCGACCGCGACGACGACGCGCTCGCTGGTCCATCGCTCGCCGGGCGACTCGTCGTCGTCTGCGTCGCCGCGGGTTCCGGGAACGAGCATGCCCACTCCGTAGCCGACGAGGCTGTCGCGTAGCTCGGGGCGCTCGGCGGCAAACTTCTGAAGCTCTTCGTAGCTCAGGGCGTCATCGGCGTCCTCGTCGACGGCCGACATGAGCGAGTCCACCATGCGTCGCGCTTGCTCGTCGTCGAGGTCGAGTCGATGCTCGGCGATGCCGAGATGGAGCATGCGCTCGAGCTCGTCGCGCTCGATCCGGCCCTGCCCGTCGTGGTCGTGTGCCCGACAGAAGAACCGAACCTTTTCGTCCACCGGTGCCGCGAGCATTTTCTCGGCGGCGCGGTGAAACGCTTCGATCGTTTCGAAGCCCTTGCCATCGAGGTCGAGCGCCCAGTGCACGCGTTCGGCGAGGTAGCGGCTCCGCAGGTGCAGCGCGCGCTGAACCGCGTCGACGTCGATCCTCGGGCGGAACTCCGCCGGCCCGACCATCGTGTCCGTCATGGCGGTGTGAGCGTATCAAGGACTGATGGCGACGATGAGCTCGTCGAGGATCTGCGTTTGCTGGGCGCGAAGCTCTTCTTCGGTCACATCGTCCTCGGTCGAGATGACCATGACCGTCAGATCGGACCGGCCGATGCCCAGCGCGTCATGACCGTAGAGGTGGTCGTAGCCCTTGACGCACCGGTTCGGATAGCGCGGGTCACCCGTTGTCGTGGTCGAAACGTTGATGCATCGCCGATCGTCGACGCACGCGCTGTAGCGCATGGTGTCGACGGAGTCGCTGCCGGGCGCGAGCTCGCCCGCCTTGATGCTCGTGTGGTCCTCGGCGAAGTCACGGGAGTAGCCGTGGCGCGCGAGAACCTCGCGAACGACGTCGGCGTTGGCGGCCGAGATGACGGCGGCGCAGTCCTCGGGGGCGGGCGTCGGAGGCGGGGGGGCAGAGCTGGGCGGTGAAGGCTCGGCGGGTGCAGGCTCGGCGGGGGTTGGGTCGGCGGGTGGAGGCTCGGCGTCGGCCGGCTCGGGATCGCGCGCCGCCGCGGTGCTCGGTTGAGGCGTCGGCGATGGATCCACAGGCGGATGGGTGGGCTCCTTCGAGCACGCGGCGGCGAGGCACAGCAGGCAACTCAGGCGAAGCGCGATCACCGGGGGCGATGCTACATGGCGTCCTCGCGCCTTGGCCCGGAAATCCGGGGAACGTTTCGCTGTGGCCGGACGACCACCCGCAGCATGACCCGCTCGCCCGTCGTGCCGGCCCTCCTCGCCCTCGCCCTGCTGGGTCCGACCTCGGCCGGGGCCGCTCCGCCCAAGTGGAGCAAGCCCGTGGGGCCGGTGGTCGACCTCCCCGCGCACAAGATCGCGCCCAAGCAGATCAAGGGGCTGGCGGTCGACTGCAGCGCCAAGACCACGGTGGCCTTGCCGCCGATCTCGTTCGGCACGTTGGTGCCTACGCGTGGGGATACCGAGTTTGCGGGCCGGGCGGAACTCCAGCTCTTGGCGAGCCTCGATCACAGCCCTCGCGGCCTGCGCCTCAGCGGCTCCGTGCGGATCGGCGAGCAGGGGGGCACAACGAGGATGGTTCGATCGGTGCGGCGTCGGATTGATGTCACGGTCCCGACAGGTTGTCAGATCGCGTCGGTGAGCCGGGCGGGCGACAACATCAAGTACGAAAGTGGAGGGGAGCACGGTGCTCGTCGGATCTACGGTAGCGACCTCGTCGCCGAGGCAACTTGCATCGCCGATACCGATGGCGACGATTTCGGTCGAGTGGGCTGCCGAGACGTGAAGTTTCGCCCTGTTGTCGTCGAGTTCGAGCCGGCGGCCCCGGCCGACTGCACCGACGTGGACATGTGGTTGCCGCTAGTCGAGCTTGCGCCGTTTCATCGCAGCCATGGCGACGGCGAGATGGGGGGCAATCGCGCCTACGTCGAGGTGACTTCGAAGGTCGAGGCGCTACCGGATGGGCGAGTGCGGGCGCGTGCGTCGGCGAAGATCGAAGAAGACGGCGGCGATCGATCGACCTACAAGGCAGCGGAGAGTCTCATCGTGTTCGATGTCGATCGTGACCGCCCCGGCTGTCGCGTCACTGGGCTCGAGGACGCCGAGGGGTTTCTGGGAGACCGTACCCCGCACAAGAACGAGCACCGGGTGCAAGATGTCGGTGACCGGGGACCGGGTGGCGGCACAAACGGCCATATTGGTGGCGCCAGCTGTCGGACCGACACAAACGGTGAGGACGACGGGCGGTTGAGCTGTCTCGTCAGTCGCCGACCTGTGTTGATCAAGCTCGCGCCTCGGTGAAGGTCGACCACGCAGCACGTTGCACCGCTCGGTCGACCTGGGTACCGTTTCGCCGGTGAACGCTCGCTCGTGGTTGATCGCTCCGCTCCTCCTGCTGCTCGCCTGTGACGGGGGCAAGCCCGCTGCCGACGCCAAGAAGGACGACGCCAAGAAGGGTGACGCCAAGAAGGGCGACGCCAAGAAGGGCGATGCCAAGAAGGGCGACGCCAAGAAGGACGACGCCAAGAACGGCGACGCCAAGGCGCCCGACGAGGGGGAAGACGCGCCCGCTGACAAAGCCGCCGAGAAGCACTTCGACATCTCGAAGGACAAGTCGGGCATCTTGGCGCGCTCCGCCGCCGTGCTCGAGACCGATGAGCGCATCGACGCCGAGGCGCTTCGCGATCTGTCCCATCACGCCGAAAAGCTGACCAACGTCGAGGATGTCTGCCGCCACGAGGCGAAGCTCCGCGGCACCGGCGACGACATCGCTGCCTGCGTCAAGCGAACCGAGCATCAGGTCATCAAGATCGGCCCCGAGATCTACGGTCAGCTCGCCGAGTGCATCCTGGCCGCGAAGACGGTGGACGAGCTCGACGCCTGCGAAGCGGCAGAGAAGGAAGCCGAGGAGCTGCTGCACGCCAAGCCCCATGGCGACGGACTGGACGAAGCCGCCTGCGGGTCCTTCTTCACCCAGTTCGAAGCGCTCGCCCTCAAAGACGCGGGCGACCAAGCCGACGTGACCAAGGAGATCCTCGCGGAGGTCAAACCCGACGTCATCACCGCCTGCGTCGACCAAGGAACCAAAGCCGAGCTCGAGTGCGCCACCGCGGCCAAGACCCTCGGCGAGCTCAAAGACTGCGCTTCGAAGCTCCTGTAGCACGCGCCCGGAACGTCGCGGGCGGCGACGTTCGGCACGTGTGACTTCGAATCACGGGGGCTGAACGTCGCGGGGGGCGACAGCCGTTCCCGTGTTGCCTTCGGGCACGGGGCGTTTGCTACGCTCGTCGGCGTCGGTGGCGATCTGGTTCTACAGCACGGCGGACGAGTTCGGAGACTTCTCGAACTTCGCCGCGTTTCCGATCCGACTGGATGGCGAAGTCTGGCCGACCTCAGAGCACTACTTCCAGGCGCAGAAGTTCAACGACCGGGCGCAGCGACGGCGGATTCGCAAGGCCGCCACTCCGATGATCGCGGCGCGACTTGGTCGAGATCGAAGCCAGCGACTGCGTCGGGACTGGGAGTCGGTGAAGGTGGACGTCATGCGGACGGCCGTGCGGGCCAAGTTCGAGCAGTATGCGGACCTCCGAGAGTTATTGCTCTCGACGAAGGACGAAGAGATCGTCGAACGCACCGCGAACGACAGCTACTGGGGCGACGGCGGCGATGGTTCGGGCAAGAACATGCTCGGCCGGATCTTGATGGAAGTCCGGAACGACCTCCGCGAGGTTTGAGGGGCGCCGCGAGGTGGCTGGAAGACGGTGGGCCCGACCCGAACGTCGCGGGCGGCGACGTTCGGCACGTGTGACTTCGAATCACGGGGGCTGAACGTCGCCGGGCGCGACGCCCGGGCCTCGCGCGGGCCGGTTGGCGGCTAGAAGGAGTAGCTCAGCGAACCCCAGCCATCGAGATTGATGGTGATCGTGCCGCTCGGGCCGTAGTTGGCGGCGTACTGCAGCTGCAGGGGGAGCAGGTCGAAGCTGTGGTCTTCCGAGGGGAAGGCGTCGCAGACGTCGCCGGGGTCGTCGTGGGTGATGGTCAGGCCGGTTTGCACGGGCTCGGACTCGAGCCAGTCGCCGCTCCAGCAAGTCGCGAAGATGTGCTCGGCACAGCCGCCGCTGTAGGCGACGGTGACCTGCAGCTGGTCGCCGACGATCTCGGCGGCGGTGATGTTGAACGGGTCGGCGGGGTCGCCCGGCATGCACAGCGGCATCTCGGGGCAGGCGATCTCGGTGCACGCCCAAAAGCCCTCGTCGTCGCACGAGCAGGTGTTGCAGCCATCGTCGGCGGGCATGGTGTCGCCCGGGATGCACGAGCCGCACGTGTCGTCGCCGACGCAGCCGGAGCCCTCGATGAAGCTCGAGCCTTCGCCGCAGTCGCAGCCCGGAATGATCGCGTCGCAGGCCGGAGGCTGGCCGCACTGGTAGTGGCCGCACGAGTTCTCGTCCCAGGTGCCTCCGGTGCCCTCACACAGTTGCTGGTCGTCGAGACAACCCAAGGTCGTGCACGCCCACAGGCCATCATCGCCGCACGAACAGGTATTGCAGCCGTCGTCGGCAGGCATGGTGTCGCCCGGCGTGCACTCGCCTCCGTCGCCGCCGTCCATGCCTCCGTCGCCACACCCGATCTCGGTGCACGCCCACGCGCCATCAGCATCGCAGGTGCACGTGTTGCAGCCGTCGGGGGCGGGCATCGTCTCGCCCTCGACGCAGTCGTCGCCACCGTCGTTGCCGTCGTCCGCCATGCCGTCGGTCTCGTCACCGATGTCTTTGAGGTCGAGGTCGCACGCGCCGAGCATGCTGACCGCAAAGCCGGCCGCAACGAGCGTGGAGAAGATCGAAGTGTTGTGCTTAGTGAAAGTCATGGCTGCCTCCTTCGGGGTCCTGCCTGCTCGTAGTCCACACCGAGCCGCATCCGTCTCGATTTTTTCTACGACTCTCACTGCAGCCCACAGGCCGTGCGCACGCGGTCGGCGAGCGCGGCTTTGGGGTGCCGCTGCAAGAAGGATTCGGCCCGCGTCCGACCGGCATCCGCACCGTTGGCTTCACACGTCGCGATCGCAAGCAGGGCACGACGCTCTTGGACCATCGCCCCGTTTGGAAAGCGGTCGGCGTGATCGCGGAGGACCGTGAGGGCAACACCCGGGGTCTTCGCCAAGAGTGCCTTGCGAGCCTTTTGAATGAGGGCAACCTCTTCGCCCAGGGTCGATGGCTCGACCGGGTCGGGAGCTTCAACCTTCTTCTTGGGCGCGGTCGGCTTGCGGGGTTTCGCCGGCTTGCCGGTGTTGTCGACCGCTGGCTCGGGCGTCGGGACCGGCGTGGGCGGCTGCGGCTCAGGCTCGATCTGGGGCTCAGGCCCAGGCTCGGGCTCGGGCTCGGGCTCGAGCTCGGGCTCGATGCTGCGCTTGAAAACGGCCGCGCCGTCGTGCTTGCGCGTGCTGGCCTGGCCTTCGGAGGCTTCGCCCGACGTCCGCTCGACCACGGCGCTGTGGGGGGCCTGCGTCGCGACTTGGTCGGTGCTCGCGGCATCGAGGGCGTCGGCGGAGATCCACGCGAGCGCCAAAGCAGCCGCGGCCGCAACCATGCCGATGGTCACGCGGCGCACCCACGGGCCGGCGACGACCTTGCGATCGTCCGCGGCGGTGTCGGCTTCGACGCGCGCCCACACACGGTCGTGCAGCTCGCCAGGGATCTCTTCCTCACCGCGAAAGGCCGCCAGCAGCGCAGCGGCGTCGTCGTCGAGCTCGATGTCGGGAGCTTGGCGATCGTTCATCCCGCACCTCGCATTCGCTGCGCCTGCAGCCGGTGGACGGCGCGCTGAAACTCCCGCCTCGCGGCACGTAGTCTCGAGTACGCGGTGTTGAGCTTGATGCCGGTGATCTCGGCGATCTCCGGCATCGGCAGACCCTCGACCTCGGCGAGCTCGAAGACCAAGCGCTTGTCCCCGTCGAGCGACTCGACGAACTCACGCACGAACGCCGCCGCTCGCCCGCGCTCGGTCGCGTGCTCGGGATCGGGCATCGCCCCCGGCTTGGGCTGGACCAGCGAGATCCTCGCCGCCTCACGCCGACGTCCCCGTCGCCAGTTCGCGGTCACGCCGCGCGCAATGTGGAAGAGCCACGTCTTCATCGATGCGCGCCCGTCGAATTCCGGCAGCCGCCGGTGCACCACCAGGAAGACCTCGTGCATCACGTCCTCCACCGATTGGGGCGGCACCCCGAGTCGACGCACCGTCCGCCACACGAAGCCGGAATGGGCTTGGTAGACCTGGGCAAGGGTCGGGGCGGAGGAAGCATGGGGATCCGTGCGGTGCGCGCCGTTTTCGCCGTCATCGGCTCGGCGTGCAATCACGTCCGAATCTAGTTCGCCGCCCGCCACATCCGTCGCGCCAATCGTACCGCGACGCCAAACTCAGCGCAGACGGACTTCCAGGCCGCCTCCGACGCGTCCGCCGATGTTGGGCTGGTCGAAAATCACTGTTTGCTGCGCGGTCCCGAACCTCGCCCGGGTGATCGCAGGTAGGGCTTCTCCCCGCACCCAGAACCCGAGTCGGCCGCCCGCGATCTGCGGGGGACGCCACACGAGCCCGGCGCCGACCGCACCCGCGAGCCAGATGGCGGTGTTGCTGCTGCCCTGCACGCCACCCGTTCCGCGCGCGTGAAAGGCACCCGTCTGCAGGCCGACACAGATGGGGAACTGGACGGTCGCGCCCGGCACGAGGCATCCACGGGGCTCGACCGCCCAGGCCTGAACTCGACCCACGATCGTCTCGTCGTCGCTCGCGCTCGAGTCTTGCGGGGTCCAGTAGGAGAGGCCGAGCTCGACGCGCCACAGCCCGCGGCCGAGTGCCGCGGCGATGCCGATGTCGGCGGTGGGTTGCGAGAGGACGCCGAGGCCGACGCCGGCGAGGGCGCGGAGGTCGACGTGGATGGGGTTCGGTTCGGGCTCGGGTTCGGGTTCGGGTTCGGGTTCGGGTTCGGGTTCGGGTTCGGGTTCGGGTTCCGGCTCCGGCTCCGGCTCCGGTGGCGGTTCCGGCTCGGGTTCCGGTTCCGGCTCGGGTTCCGGTTCCGGGTCGGGGGGAGGGAGGCCGCCGCGATCGAGGACGGTCGGGTCGGCGGCGAGGGCTACGATCAGCACGGCTGCGTCGGCGAGCTCGCGGCAGTCGGTGGCCTCGATTGTGCGGGCCCCTTCCACTTCGCCGGCGAGTCGAAGGTCGAGCGCATACTGGCCCGGCGCCGGCTCGGTCACCGTCGCGGTCGCGGTCAACGACTTGCGCGACTGCTCCGGCGCGTCGGCGAGGGCGGCGTCGAGCCGCTCCTGCACCTCAGTCGCAGGGGGGCAGCTCGCGGGGGCGTCCCACGTCATCGGAGCCGCCACGGGCTGGGGTGCCGGTCCGAGTAGCAGGGCCACCGTGGTCACCAAGACCATCGTCGCTCGGGAGTCTAGCAGTCCATCGGAAAGCCCGATGACCGGCTCCCTGTCTTCACGGCCATGCCAGGGAGCGCCGTTCCTCTTCCACTTCGTGATCGAGAAACGACTCTTCCGATGGCCTGCTCGCGAAAGTCGGGGCGCGTTCGAGTTTGGCGAGCGCCTGGACCCAGACGGCCCGCAGTAGCGGTCGTGCGCGCGGGCTGGAGCACCGTAGAGCCGGGCGTCCTCGAGCAAGCCACATACGGGCGCGAGCGACTTGAAACGCCATCAGCTCGCCGTCCTCGTCGAACATCTCGCACTCGGCGAACGGGATCCAAGCTGCGTCGCTACCAGACTCCGCGACGCGATCTGCGAGTCGAGCCCCAATGGCGAGGTCTTCGGCGCGTTCGAGCAGGGGAGGGCTGTCGTCGCCGGTCAGATGCAGCACGAGTCTCGCGCTGGCCCCCGCCGACGAACGACAGTGCGCGAGCAGTGCGTCGGCGGTGGCGAACCCCGATCCGATCGCATCGACCCGGCACGAGTCGATCAAGTCCTGCAGCGGCCCGATCGGGATTGCGAAGCGTCGCACCGTGCTCGCCAACGCCACGAGCACGGGATGCTCGGCGCGGCCGTGAAACGCGTCGACCAGGCCGTCCTCCCAGGCCTGCAATCCCGCACAGCGCATCTCCGAGTCGCCGGGTTGGGAGGCCAGCGCGCGCGCAACTCGGGCGAACGCGTACAGCGGAGCGGCGCCGCGAAGCTCCGGATCGTCGAGGGCGGCGGCGAGCGGATCCATCGCGCTCCGGCGGGCGACGATGCGCTCGCAGTGTGCGAACGCGGAGACGATGTCCTCGTCGGCGATTTCCTCCGTATCGACCCGTCGCTTCACGAGACGATCATGTCGCGGACGCATCGACGCGACCGCTGCTCATCCCGCGAGCGGTCGCATCGCCGGATTGGCCGGCTCGACTACGAGGACGACTGCGACGCGCTCGACGGCCCACGCCGAGAACGAGCGACCATCGCGTCCACGAAGCTCTTGAGCTTGCGAGGGTCGTAGTCCTCGACGACTTCACCACCGCGCGCGACGATGAGATCGGCCATCGACTTGGTGCCGCCACCGCCCACGATCCACGGCACGCCTCGACACGCGATCCCGTATTCCTCGACGAGCTCTCGTGCGCGATGCGGTGGCGGGTCGACGGTGACCGACAGCGCGACGAGGTCCGGAGACAGCTCGCGCACGGCGTGGGAGATCGCCCCCGGAGGTGTGCGTGCGCCGAGTCGAACGACGCGGAACCCCCACGAGGCGAGGTGGAGCGCAAAGCCGAGCGGCGGCATCGAGTGCGTTTCGTCGGCAAAGCAAGCAACGACCGCCGTGCGATCGGCATGCTCGGGTTGAACCAACCGCAGCATGCTCGACGCTGCACCTTCGATGACGCTGGTTGCGAGGTGCTCCTGCGCGATGCTCAGTTTGCCGTCGTGCCAACGTTGGCCGACTTCGACCATGGCCGGCGAGAGAACGCGATCGAACACGGCGGTCGCGGGCCCCAGTGCCATGGCGTGTCTCACTGCGCTCTCGACCAGCGAAGGTTCGAATGCGGCCACAGCTTCCACGATCGCCTCCGATGCGGCCGCATGTGGGTCGGCGGAGTTGGCGGGCGTCGCTTCGGCCTCGGACTCGGCGAGCACGACCTTCGCCGCTTCGGACGGTGCCAAACCTTCGTCACACAGCTCGCGCACGCGACGGATGAGCGCGATGTCGCGGTCACTGTAGACGCGGTACGAAGACTCCGTGCGACGCGGCTCGGGCAATCCGTAGCGTCGCTCCCACGCGCGGAGCGTGGCCGCGGGGACGCCGGTCATCTCTGACACGGCGTTGATTCGGTACTTGCCTCTGGACTTGGCCACGGGGGGTGTAGAGAGTTTAGCCATACTTTTGGCCCGCGCGTAAGGCGCTGTGGCGATCATCTCGACGTGATCGGACACTTGGTCCGTAAGGGCCCGAATTGGCCCTCTCAAGGGGTAGCTTGGCGCCGTGTTCGATGTTTGTCCATAGTCCGAATAAACCTTGACAAAGTTTAGACGCCGGCTCAGGATACGAGCAATGGCGAAGCACGCGGCCAACACCCGTATTCGGGTTCTGCGCGACGACACCCCGTCGTCCGCCGCGAGCTATGTCCTGTACTGGATGAACGCGGCCCGTCGGGCCGAAAGCAACTTCGCCCTGGATCGCGCATTGTGGTGGTGCCGCGAGCTGGGGCTCCCTCTCCTGGTGTTCGAAGGTTTGCGTGTCGGGTACGAGCACGCCTCGGACCGACTGCACACCTTCGTGCTCCAGGGGATGGGAGACAACCAGGCTGCCTTCGACCGCGCCGGCGTCCGGTACCTACCTTGGACAGAGCGTGAGCAAGGACAGGGTCAAGGTTTGCTCGCCCGCCTCGCGGCGCGCGCCGCGGTCGTCGTCACCGACGACTTTCCGGCGTTCTTCCTGCCCCGAATGCTCGACGCTGCTGCGTCCAAGCTGCGAACCCGATTCGAGGCGATCGACTCCAACGGCCTGGTGCCGATGCGGGCGACCGATCGAGAGTTCACCCGGGCGCACAGCTTCCGCCGCTACCTTCAAGGATGCCTGCCCGAGCACCTCGCGGTGATGCCCTCCGAGGAGCCGCTCGCGGGCTACGACCTCGGTCGCGCCACCGTCCCCGCCGATGCCCTCGAGGTTGGCGGCTTCCTTACCTCTAAGGAGCTCGCCAACCCGGCCGCGCTCGCAGCGTCGCTGCCCATCGACCACGAGGTCGGCATCGTCGACATGACGGGCGGACCCAGCGCTGGCTCGGAGCGGTTGCACACCTTCGTCGAGGACGAGCTCGATGCCTACGGCGTCCGTCGCAACCATCCCGACGACGACGGCACGAGCGGCCTGTCGCCGTGGCTGCACTTCGGCCACATCTCTGCGCACCAGCTGCTTCGCGCGATCGCGGATCGCTACGATTGGTCACCCGCCCGCCTGGGTCCGCCCAACGGCGGGGCGCGCGAGGGGTGGTGGGACCTCCCGGCGTCGGTCGAAGGTTTCATGGACGAGCTCGTCACCTGGCGCGAGCTCAGCCTCAATCTCTGCGCAACGCGTCCCGACCACGCTCGGATCGATTCGCTTCCGGCGTGGGCGCACAAGACGATCGCCGAGCACGCCGACGACCCCCGCGACGAGGTCTACAGCCTCGAGCAACTCGAGCACGGTCACACCGGTGACGCGCTCTGGAACGCGGCGCAGAACCAGCTTCGCCAGGAAGGGCGGATGCACAACTACCTGCGGATGTTGTGGGGCAAGCTGATCTATCAGTGGTCACCCGACGCCCGCACCGCTTGGGACACGATGGTCCACCTCAACGATCGCTGGGCGATCGACGGTCGCGACCCCAACTCCTATAGCGGGATCGGCTGGGTGCTCGGTCGCTTCGACCGCGCCTGGGGCCCCGAGCGACCCGTGTTCGGGAAGCTCCGCTACATGACTTCTGGATCGACGCGGCGAAAGCTTCGCGTCCGTCGCTACCTCGAACGCCACGGCGGGCAGACCGTCCTTGCGATCGCCTGACCGAAAACCTCTGAGGAAATGATCATGGAACAGTACTTCCACAACCTCGAACGCTACACGCCGATGACCGCCGCCCAGGAGCGACGCGCCGCCGAGCGCATCCTCGAGGCACGACAAACCTACTGGCGACGCCTGCTTGCCTATCCCCCGCTGGTGGTACCGGTCGTGGAAGAGATCCGCCGAGCCCAGCTCGAGCACGACGGCCTCGAGCCCATCGTTGCCAAGGCGCACGCCGCGGGAACTGCTCTTGGCGGTCGACCCAACCAGACCCAGCGGAGCGCCGCGGAGCCGGCCCTCGAGGCGCTGGCGATGAAGATGGCAGACGCCGACCCCAGCTGTGAGATCGCGGACCGCCTTGCGGCCGACATCGACGCTCTCGCCGGTGGTCGTCCGTGCTCGCTCGACGTGCGGCGTCCGTCGCCCAGTAGCCGAACCTTCGCCCGTTTCGTCGCCGCCGTGCACTCCTCGCGCACCACGCTCGGCATGGCACGCAACTCCATGGTCAACGCCAACCTGCGACTGGTGGTCAAGATGGCCAACCGCTACCGCCGTCGCGTCGGCATGCCGCTCGCCGACCTCGTTCAAGAGGGCAACCTCGGCCTGCTCACGGCGGTCGACCGCTTCGACCCGCGCCGTGGCTTTCGATTTTCGACCTACGGCAGCTGGTGGATTCGTCACGCGATCGGCCGCGCCATCGCGGACAAGAGCCGCACGGTCCGTCTGCCGGTTCACGTCGGCGAGCTGCAGGCGCGCATGCTCCGGGAGCGCGCGCGCTTCACCGCCGAGAAGGGCCGCGCCCCCAGTCTCATGGAGCTCGCCGACGCCCTCGAGGTTTCGATCGAGAAGATCGAGCGCCTGGACCGCGCGCCTACGCTGCAGCAGACGACCCAGGAAGACCCCGAGGCCGGCGTTCGGCAGGATGCGGTTGCGGCCCTCGCCGACGACGACCCGCTGGTCGACACCCGTATCGACGGTGTGCAGCTCGACGAGGCGATCGAAGAGGCCCTCGATGAGCTCCGCCCGCTCGAGCTCGACATCTTGCGCCGACGCTTCGGCCTGGACGAGGTCGAGGAGATGACGCTGCGCGAGGTCGGTGAAGTTCACGGCCTGTCGCGCGAACGCATCCGTCAGCTTCAGAACACGGCGCTCGGCAAGGTCCGTGCGGTGCTCCAGCACCAGGGCTTCGAGACGCCCGCCTACTGAGCTGCCTACTGAGGCAGCTGCGAAATCGCCCAGAAAACAGCGGCGCTCATCGAGAGCGCGACCAAGACCCAACCGACCGACCCCGTGCCTTCAGAGGCGCGGGGTTTTATCGTTCGCCGGCGAAGCCTCATCGCGGACGCGGAAGACGCCGAGCCCAGCGCTGCCGTGGGCAGCGGGATCACATTCGGCTCGGAGAGCATTCGCGAGCAGCTCGAGACCTCCACCAGCGGCACGTCGATCGTGTCGACGTCGTGAAAGCTCTCGTGACGGAGATCGTGTGCGGCGCCCAAGCGAGGGACACATCGGTCGTTCGGCGTCCGACTTGAGCCCTCGCGCGATCACGGCCCAAAAACACGCTCAATCCCGCGCCGGCCCAGCCGATTCGGAGGCTGTGTCGCGGATCGGCACATTCGTTGACGGCACGGACGTCAGCCTCGGGGGCCCTCGCGATGGCCTTCTGTGCGTTCAGGGCGAGCCGGTCGCTGCGGTTCCGGACCCGGATGCGGTCTCGGTCATCGCGGCGCGCGTCGGGACCGCGGCCCCGCTCCCGGAGCTCGTCGGCATTCTGAGCGCGGGCCGCCCGCAGGGGATCATGGTGCTCAGCAACGCCGATGAGTCCCATTCACTGGCGCTCGCCCTTCGCGACGGACGCGTCGTGTCGGTTGCGGGGCCCGAGCCGCTGCAGAGCCTCGGGCCGTGGTTGGTCGAGCTCCATCGACGCTACGGCCACGTCTCTCGCGGTGTACCCAGCGAGGACGCGAGTGAGATCGTGCGAGCGCTCGATCCGCCGCGAACCTTCATCATCGAGTCGGTGCTCGAGGCATTCGACCGATGCGACGTCGGCGACGCACGCATGCTGCTCGTCCTCGGCGACGCGATGTGGCTGCACGAAGAGATCGACCCCGACGTCGCGCCCGATCTTGCCTTCTTGTTGGTCGAGCACGCGCGCCGTATTGACGAGATGGCCGGGGTCAGTCGCGCTCTGGGCGGCACACGTCGAACCGTCACGCCGATCAGGCGCCCTCCCGATCGCCGCCACGCCCAGGACCCATGGGTCGACGCCCGCTATGTCTTTGGCTTTTGCGACGGCCTCAACAGCATCGAGACCTTGGTCGAGCGGACGATGATCGGACGGTATCGGACCTTGTCTGCGCTGCAGCGCCTGCAGGAGCACGGTCACGTGATGGCCTTCGGTGATGCGTGCGAGCTGGATGACCAGCACGACTTGCTCGCCACCCTCGCGTGACGGCTGTAGCGATCGTGGCTACTTCGCTTGCCATGGCGACGGCGAGTGCGAGCCCGCCAAGTCCCCGAAATCATGTGGGCGCGCATCTCACTGCTCACGGCACGTGGGCTGCAAAATCGGCCGCCGTACCCAGCGACGAGCGACCGACGAGATGCGAGCCACCAAGATCTTCAAGCTGTTTGGACTGCCTTTCGCGGCGGCGCTCGCCTTTGGCGCCTGCTCGGTCGAGTCGGCGGATCGCGGGATCGACGACACGGAGCGTGGCAACCCGAGCGGCAAAGCCGATGCGCTCTCGGGCAGCTGCCTCGACGGTGACGCGGACTTCTGTGGCGGCAAGTCCGACGGCAGCTGCTGGTGCGACGAGAAGTGCGCCGAGTATGGCGACTGCTGCGAAGACGTGACCAACGTCTGTAGCGGCGACCAGTGCATCGTCGGTGACGACGACACCTGTCCCGATGATTTTTGGTGCCAGCCTGGTGTGTGCCTGCACTTCTGCGAGGTCAACGACCCCGACTGCTGCGCGCCGTCGACCTGCGTCCCCGTCCCGGGCGATGACGACGACGACGATGACGACAGCGACGTCTGCGACGCGATGGACGCCCACGGCCAGGGGCTGTGCGAGGCGTTCTTCGGCTACGCGTGGAACGGAATCTCCTGCGTCGGCCTCTCGGGTTGCTCCTGCCTCGGCGAGGACTGCGGCGAGACCTTCTTCGACTTCGACGAGTGCGTCGCCGAGCACGCCGAGTGCGGCGCGGACGTCTGCCCGCCGATCCTGTGCGAGCCGCTGTGCGAGTTCGGCCAAAAGCTCGACGGTAACGGCTGCAACACCTGTGAGTGCAACGATCCTCCCGACGACGGCGGCTCGTGCGTGGGCAACTGCGGCGGCGCGGCCGAGGACAAGGCCTGCTACTGCGACGACTTGTGCTCGCAGTACGGTGACTGCTGCGACGACTACGAGGACGTCTGCTTCCCGCAGGACTGCCCGCCGATCGCGATGCCGACCGAGGACATCTGCGACGAGGGCGAGCAGCTCGAGCCCATCGAGAGCAACGGCTGCGTCGTCGGCTTCGAGTGCGTCGGCGCGGGCGACCGCGAAATCGCCGAGGGCATGTGCGTCAAGAACAGTCTCGCCGCGTGCGAGACGGACGCGGACTGCATGACCGGTGGCTGCGGCGGAGAGCTCTGCTTCAACCCCGCCGACGGCCCAGGCTTTTCGACTTGCGAGTGCACGGCTCCGACCGGACCCTCCGGTTGCGGCTGCGTGGAGGGCGTGTGCGCCTGGTACAACGACTGATTTCCTGATGAGCAATGCCCCGCGGTGGTGGTGCTCCGCGGGGTCATCCAAGTGAGTGGTGCATGAGGGCGGGCCCAATGGTGGGTCCGCCCTTTGTTTTTGTGTCGCCGCGAAAATTGAACGAGCCCGTGCAGCGCGAGGCGGCACGGGCTCCTTCGTGACGAGCTGAGCTCGGCGGTGATTCAGCCGGGAGTACCGCAGCTGACCGAAGTCGCGGTGCTCGTCTGGTTGTCCTCGTTGCACTCGTTGAGCACGCCCGAGTCCGGGTCGCCGTTGTCGTTGTCCACGAGCACGAAGAAGTTGAGCGCGTCGTTGCCCGGGGCGTCGACGAGC
>Ga0207422_1002796_pt1 | contig 20854 bp, 22 predicted proteins | sample MarCyaLeptolynsp_FD_187757 | JGI IMG/M metagenome (GOLD analysis project Ga0207422, IMG submission 187757) | Marine cyanobacterial communities from Panama - species 1 Leptolyngbya sp. (SPAdes) | ecosystem: Environmental > Aquatic > Marine > Unclassified | place: Panama: Panama City | collected... | reverse complement strand
GCGCTTCGGTTCACGTCAACGGTTTTGCGGATCTGTGTTTCAAGTTCAGGCTGTCGCAGTTTTTTTGACAGCAAGGCATTTCGGGAGGTGGACAGGATTTGGAAAATGGTGCCCCGGCGACCCGAATTGGGTTCGTGCCGATAATCCTCAAATCTTCGATTGCGTTCCCGGAGCCGAGGATTTTGCGGCAGTCTCGGAACAAACCGTTAAGCCGTAAGGGCGTTCAGGCCTGTCCGGCGGTGAACGTGCTTGAAAAACGCGTGATCGAGGTTCTTGCACCCTATTCAGTTCAGATCAGATGCGTGGAGTCAGAGCCGGGCACATTTGATTTTCATCTCATCAATCAGGGAACGCATATCGCCGCGGACCGGTTCAAGGACCTGTTTTACGTGCATGAGCCTCACGGGTGGCGGACGCCCAAGGTTCCTGTTGTCCAGATTTCCATTCCGCACTTTTTTGTCTGCGACACTGTCTGCTACTTGAACATGCTGCCGGCTTTTGCGTCCCCCGACGGGGTCAGGGCGCCGGGTATGCTGGTTTCCGGCCGCTACCCAATGCACAAGTGGCCGCGCAGCATCAACTTCGCGTTCGAGTGGAGCGACAAAGACGTCGATTTTAAGATGTCGCGGGGGCAACCGCTTTGCTATCTGCTGCCGGAAACGGAAGATCCCGCCGGTCAGATAGAACTTGTTCCGGCAAAGATGACACAGGCGCTGGCAACTTACCGCGCACGCTTTGAAGGCGTCGCACAATACACGCCGAATGCCGAAAGTTTGTTCCAGGAGATTGAAAAATACAGACCGGAAAAGTTGCTTGAGGAGATTTAACCGGGACTTCGAGGACGCAAGAAAAAAGTTTGCAAGCGGCTACGGCCTGCGAAGACACGCTCGAAATTTGAGCCTGCCCCGGTTTCCCAGGGAACTAGTCGATCTGGAAACACTGATTTTGCGAGGACGTAACCTTTGAATATCTTCTCAGACGCATGTGTGCGCCTCAAATACAGCGGTGGAACAGTGAGCTTCTGTCTAGAGAGCGACCAATCCAGTTATGCCGGCACCACTGTTCATATGCCTTTCGATGCCTTCGTTGCGATGCAGGCAGCTTTTTCCAACGAGATGGATGCACTCAAGGAAAAGCACCAACACTGGTTGGCATCGCACGCGGCCGAGGTCCCGGCTTCGGAAACTGAGGCTCCAACGCAACAAGCCAGGGAGCCCTTGGGTGTGAAAATCGCCTCGGTATCGACGGGTTGAACTGAGTGTGCCTTGGTGCAGGCAGGTCCTATTCCATGTCCTGTGAGGCTACGTCGCGTTTCTGGATCACCAGTTGCCCGGCATGACACAACACGATCTGACATTTTGTTGCGTGCGCGCCCAAGAAGGAATTTGCGGCCCGAACGACGCCGTCTTGCCACCAGCGTCCCAAAACGTAGTCATCGAGACAAATCAAACCGCCGTCCCGGCAAACCCGGAAGCTCTGCGCAAGATCTGCGGCAACAGCCTCGTAGGTATGGTCGCCGTCGATGTAAATGAAATCCAGGGAACCGTCCGGAAGCTTTGCGAGTGCGTCCTCCGAACGTTCCGCATGCAAGATCACACGGCCTGTTGAAATGTCTTCCGAGAACCGGTTTTCGACGCCGGACCTGATCGCAGCCATGTCTTCAGCGCTCTGTGCGCCATACCAGGCCTTGTCGTAGGTCGGTTCGTGACGGGTTTCGAACGGGTCGATCAGGTGCAAGCGGCGGGGCTTTGCAATTGAAAGGATGCGTTCGCTGAAATCGCCTTTCCAGACCCCGACTTCAGCGCCTTCCGCATGTTCTGGAAACAGGGACAAGACGTGATCGCGGAAAGATTGCACTGTTGTCTCCGTCATCCTGAAAGGCGGAAAATCCGGCTGACCGAAACCGCTGCTATCCAAACATGCATCAACAGGATGATGTTGTATACTTCAGTTGATTATCTGGCGCTGAAACCTGAATGCGCGCGTCTGATGGCGATGTTTTTGTTTGAAAGTTGTTAGGGTACGGACCCATTCATTTGGCTCAACTGGTAGGGATGAATTTGCTCGGATACGAAGCGCAAAGCTGCAGGAAAACCGTTTGTCGGGCGTTCCTTGCAGCTCATCGCCGTTTGATGAGCCAATTCAACCAAGTGAATGAGCCTCGACCCTAGGCCCTCGATGATGTCCTCACCATCCAAGAATGATGCTCATCGTACTGCTGCGCCCTATGCCCTTTTGCATCATCCCGACATTGTTGAACGGCCGGGTTTGCCCCCCATCGGCAGGCACGTGGCCGGGCGCGGCATGCTTGATGGTATTTTTCAGCACACCGTTCAACAGTCCTTGCATGCGGTGACCGAACATCCTAGCCACGCAGATCATTTCACCGACCTCGCGGCTCAGGCGGGTTGGAAAGGCGAGGTCGCGCTCCACGGCCTGGATACGTTTTTCGAACAAACCGGACAAGGGACGCTGGTCTTGCCCGGTCCTTCCCTTGCGCCGTTCGCGCAACGACGGGCAAGTTCCATCGGGTCCCGCCATGCTCTTTGCGGGCTCACCCACACGATGGCAACCGCACAAATGGTCCGCGAAATCTACCAACTGTTTTGCGTTCCTCTAATGCCGGGGGACACGATCATATGCACGTCAAAGGCGGTGCGTGACGTTGTGCGGTATCAGTTCGATCGCGCCATCGAGACAGGTTGGGCACCTGCCGGTCATGCTCCGGATCTGCCCGTCATACCGCTCGGCATCAACTGCGCAAGCTTCGCATCAAGTCCGAAGGATCGAGCCCTGTGGCGCGAGCGACTGAAGCTAGAGCAGGACGACATTATGCTGCTTTCGATCGGACGCTTGGCAACGTTTGAGAAACTGCATCCCGCACCGCTGTTCTCAGCTGTCCAGCGGGCTTCATCAAGCATATCTTCAAAACTGCATCTGATGATGTGCGGCTGGTTTCAGGATGACCGTGAAGAGCAGGCACATCGGGAAATGGCAGCAGCCTTTGCACCCGACATCCGGGTAACTTTCCCGGACGGCCGCGACGAACAGACCAAGCTGGGTCTGTTGCAGGCGGCCGACATGTTCGTTTTTCCGGTCGACAATATCCAGGAAACCTTCGGGCTGGCGCCCGTTGAGGCAATGGCTGCCGGGTTACCGGTCGTGGCCTCGGACTGGAACGGTTTGTCAGAGACGATCGTGGATGGTGAAACCGGACTGAAGGCTGCCACCTTTATGGCGCCGCCACGCACCGGCGATGGCCTTGCAGAAAGGTACACGGACGGATCGGCCCCGTATCCGCAGTATCTTGGAAGCGTACAACAAAGGGTGGCGGTCGATCTCGGACGTTTTTCCGATGCGATCGTCGCACTTTCTGCAGATCCGGAAAAACGCAAGGCAATGGGAGCCGCAGCGCGTCGCCGGGCCCGCGAGGCCTATGATTGGTCGGTCATTGTCCCGCAGCTGGAGGAACTGTGGGCAGCCATGGCACAACGTGCGCGTGGCGCCGGATCGAAGCCTTTTATGGCGCCCCAGGGCACGCCTCCATCCCATCCGAACCCGTTGCTGCAGTATCGTGGCTATTCCAGCGCGCAGTTGACCAGCGACCACTTGCTTCGCAACGCGAAGCCGCTGACCGGTGAACAGATGCTCGATCACATCAGGCTGACCGGAGCCACCTTGCCCGGCTTCATGCCGGTTTCCCCCAATCTGCTGCTGGAGGTCAGCCATAAACTGGTTCGCAGCGGCACGGTTTCTGTTGGTGGACTGGCAGAGACGCTGGATCACTCCTTTGACGAGATCGCAGCCGCGGTAATCTGGTTGGCCAAGTTCAATCTGGTGCAGATTTCCAGCACGGAGGAGCGGATATGATTGTGTTCAATGCCGGCCTCCCACGATCCGGAACTGTGTTGGTGGGAGCGATTGTCCGCGCCATGTTCGAAGGTGAGGGCGCAACCGTCACGCAGCATAACCCCCATGGCATGGAATTGGCCGTCCTCTTGTCAAAGCTTCTGGAAACACGTTCAGAGGGGGCACAGGTCGACCTCATCCATACGCATGGCTGGCCGGATGTGCTGCCGCATGAATTTCTGGCGAATGACAACGTCACGGGGTTCCTTTGCCATCGTGATCCCCGTGACGTTTGTGTCTCCTTGATGGGTCTGCACGATATGACTTTTGAAGAGGCGGTCGAGTTCACGTTGGGCAATCTCTCGCTGTTCTACGAAATGCGCTCTCAAACGGCATGGCCCACGATCGACTACCGGGATCTTCAAGGCAGCAAGCTGGATCAGATCCACGGTATTGCGAAGCATCTTGGGTTCCAGCTTTCCGAAGAACGTGCTCACCAAATCGATGATGCGACGTCGGTTGCAAGGCACCGGGCGATCATGGAGCGGCTTCGCGCCGGCAATGTGAACCACTTGATCGTGCGCAAAAACAGGCACCGCGATTTGCGCGAAGACGCGCACAGCCTCATCAACGACCGGCACATCCAGTCAGGCGAAATTGGCCGCTGGCGACGGGAGCTCTCCCCGGAGCAACAGGCCACGGTTACGGCTACCTTTGCCAGTTTTCCCGATCTCACTGAAGAATGAACTCCGGCCTGGGCAACGAACCTCGGATGCAGACCAAAAGTCGACAAGACAGTCATTCGATACGATAGCCAAAGCGCTCCAGCGCTCCGGCATAAGGTGCCAGACCTTCCACGATCGACGCTCGGGCACTGGTTGAAAGCGTTTCGATGAGACCGTGGTTTCGATCCGCAATGTCTCCGATCACCGCTCCGATCGGTTCGCGCCGCTCGCGCACTTTACTTGCGTCCAACACGCTGCCCAGGACTGTTTCGGGATCGCTGGCCAGATCTTCATAAGTGATCCAAATGTCGCTGGCCTCATGCAGGTCGGCTTGCATCGCGAACCGTTCTCCGCAAATTTTCCCCAAGAGCCGAAAGTAAGTCGACGCATCCGGAAGATCCACACGCCCGTACGGGCACCAGTTGCTTTGGACGACTTCAGGAGAATAGCGCTGCGACCAGCTCGCACAAAGTGCCAGAGGATGCCGTGTCAGCAAGACCAGGGATTGTGGGAAGTCTGAAAACGCTTCCATCAGGCGATGCATCCGGCAAAGGTTCGGTGGGGATTTTTCAACGACCATGCGGGCATTTCGCGCCCTGGTGCGGCAGGCCTCCAGCCAGATGGGGCGTACCTCATCGAAGTTTTCCGGCACACGGGGGTTCCACCGGGTCTCCCCGTTGTAAAGCTGTGGCGTGAGCCATTGTCCTTCACATCGGTCCTCAATGCCCGTGAACCCCGGCACGGAGGTCAGAAGACGGGCCAGCAAAGTGGACCCGGAACTGGGCTGGGTTCCGACAAAAATCCAGGAGGGTGTCTTTCGCATACCGCTAGACGGTTTCATCGGAATTTTCCGGTGGCCGGGGCGTTTGGCTTGTCCAAATCCCATTGGCCCAAAAACAAGTGCGGCACGACCATCGGCCCCGCCTCACTTCATGTCGCAATGCAGAAAATGTCCGCTCTGAGCCCTTTGTGGCCCGGCTCATGTTGTGCAAAAGACTCATCTCAGCCCCCTGGCGCAGAGGCCCAAGGATCGCGCAGGGACGTCCGATCATGGGCGCTGCATAGGTGTTTCGGTCAACGCGTCCCAGGCGTCTTCTTGCGTTCGCGCGGCCTGCAAGCTGTCCCAGACCTCTGCCACAAAGGGGTCAGCCGCGGCCATCTCGGAAACAAGCGCGTCCCAGGCTGCCCGGAGGCTGTCCAGGGTCTCGGGGCTGTAAAGGCGGACCTCCACGCCCTGTTCTGCCAGTTGCGCGACGGCGGCGGCTTGTGAGTATTCCATCCGCAGGAGCGAACGCATCGCGTTGGTTCTGGCCGCCATGTCGATGATCGTGCGCTGGCTGTCTGTCAGGCCGTCCCAAACGTCGCGGTTGATAACCAACTCAATCATCGTCGAGGGTTGGTGCCAGCCTGGGAAATAGTAGAAAGAGGCCACCTGCGGAAAATCCAGCGCAAGATCCACCTGAGGAAAGCTGAACTCGGTCCCGTCGATGACGCCACGTTCAAGCGATGGAAAGATCTCTCCGCCTGGGATCAGCACGGTGTCCGCACCCAGGCTTGCCAGCACTTCCGAGGCCAGCCCCGTCCAGCGCAGCTTAAGCCCGGCAAAATCGTCGGTCCCTTCGATGGGTGTGTTGAACCAGCCGCCCGATTCCATGCCGGTGAAGGTTAGTGGCATAGTCACAAGGTTAAAGCCCGCATCGTCATACATACGCTGATTGAGCTCGAGCCCGCCGCCTTCGTAGAACCAGGCCATATAATCAAGCGCCTGCGGACCGAACGGCATCGACGTGAAAAACGACGCAACGGGCAAGGACCCATGAAGGTAGGCCGCAGCGGTATAGCCCGCTTCGATCTCGCCGTCAGAGACCGCGTGTTGAATGTCGAACGGTGGGACAATCGCGCCAGGTTCGGCCAGCTCGATCTGGATCGTCCCGCCGGAGGCTGCCTCGACCTCTGCTTCGAACTGCCGGATCGTTTTAATGACCGGAAGGCTGGTCGAAAAAGCCGATTGCAGGGTGATTGTGACATCCTGCGCAAGGCTCGGCCCGCTCATGGCTACAAAGGGTAAGGCAGCTAGGGCCAGTTTGATCATCTTTGTCATGTTGTCCTCCGGGACTGTTGCGCTGGTTTCTTAGGGTGCGCGATAGTCGATGCGGCGCATTGGATCATGCTCCGTTACTGGCCGGACTATCACTGACATCTCTACCTCAAATTCGCTTCTTGAAAGGAGCTTCCGCTACAACTCTAAAGATCGCAAGGGCCGGAAAAGCTGGCCTTGGCGAAACGCGCAGCGTCACGCAATTTGGGCTCTATGGCCGCATTCGCCACGCGCACAACGAACGGCTGCTTCTCGATCTGGGTCAGAAATGCTTGACGCTTGGGTCAGGTTTGAATGATGTTAATTTTCAACGACCACGCGGGCATTTCGCGCCCGGGTGCGGCAGGCCTCCAGCCAGATGGGACGTACCTCATCGAAGTTTTCCGGCACACGGGGGTTCCACCGGGTCTCCCCGTTGTAATGCTGTGGCGTGAGCCATTGTCCTTCGCATACCGCTAGACGGTTTCACCCATGTCTTCCTATGGCCAGGGACGGTCTTGCCGTGAGGTGATCTCGCCCTCTCCAATCTCGCCGCCAAACCGTTCCGCCGGGATGCACAACATGTTCACCGAGAATATTTCCGGGAAGATATTCTCGCTTTCTCCGAAAAAATTGTCGGGGTTGAACAGCGGCGGCGTGCTCCACATGAGCCGATATTCAAGGTCGAACAAGTGCCCGATAAGTTCAGCGGATTTCTCCGACCGGTCGTTTTCAATCATCATCAACGGCCGGTACCGGCTGATCAACCCGGATGCACCTTTGAGAACGGCAAGCTCCATTCCCTCAACGTCGATCTTCATCAGATGAAGAGCGCCAGGATCAAGGACGTCATCGAGGCGGATCTGGGCAATCTGTTCGCCATTGGTTGAAGTCGAAAGCGCAACACCGCCAAAATTGCCTTCTGTCGTATAGTCGGTCTCTGGCAGGCAAAGCGCGTCTGCGCTATCCCCGACCGCGACATTGTGGATCGTCACATTGCTGGGCTTTACTTGCGCGAGATTTGCTTCCAGCAGGCGGAAAAGCCGTGGTTGTGGTTCAAATACGTGCAGCGTGCCGCGTTCGGTCAAATGGCGTGCCAGCGGGACGCTTTGCGTTCCGATGTGAGCGCCCACCTCAACAACCGTATGTCCTGGTTTGCACAAACGGAGCAGAAAGGCCGTTTCAAGCTCAGAGAATTCGCCGTATTTGGCGAGCGATGCACCGATCCAGGTGTCGTGACGCAGAAATCGAAACCGGCCATGCCGTCCATCGATTTGAGCCTCACACATTTTCGTAAACACCCAGGCCTGGTGGATGGCCCCTCGGGTATCGCATACCGTATCGGGGAGGCTCGTAGTGGTTTTCGGCGGTGTAGGGTGCGCAAAAGTGATCTCCAACCAGATCATTTCGCACAAAAAAGGCATTCACGCCGGAAAAGCAGCAGCCCACAAGCGCATACCCTTTTTCGCTTCCAAGTTTCTCCAATGCGGAGAGGCTTGCGCCGAAAAAACTGCTCCCGTCCCAATGTTCATGCGGTTCATACGGCACCGTCAGGGAAAGGGGAGGTTTCAAGGTGGCGTTATATTCAATGACAACGACACGGGGCCGGATTGCCTCAAGCGCTTTCCAAAGCCAGTAGTCATGGTAGTCCGTGTCGATCGAAAGCAGATCCACATCGCCATCGTCGCGGAACAGCTCGTTGATATTGTCGGGCGTGACCACGGCGTTCTGGCAGCGCAATCGGCCAGCTTTCAGGAAAACGTCAAATGTACCGCGAATGTCCTCAACCGCTGATGCATTGCTTTCGCACCAGAGCCCGCTCCAGCCGGTCAAGAGCAAAAACAGGGTGTTGCATTCGTGGCCATTCTGCACGCCGAATTCTATGAAACGGCGATTTTTGATGCCGATGCGCCGGAAGATTTCCTGCAGAATGCCGTCTTCGTCATTTTGCGAATAGATCTTTGCGCCGGACGCAAGTAGACGCCCGGCCTCGCTGTACCGAGGCCGCTCGAGCGTTTCCTCGTAGTAGGCAAGCCAGCCGGGGTCATCGCTATTGGCACTCATACACCTGCCCCGGATTGGCGGCTCATAACAAGCTGAGGTCCTAACGCTTCAGCTTGTCGATGCCTTTGATGCTGCGAGCGTCGACCGTGGTAGCGATATCCGCAAAGGCCGTGCGACCAACGGAACCGGTACCCGGGCTTGCAAAAATGGTGTCGTTGCCCACGCCACCGCCTACCGTCGCTGCTGTCATGATCCGTGCCTGGGTGAACTTTCCGGCTCCAACCACATCGTCCAGCTGTTCATCGGTTAGCTGCTCGGGTTTTTCTTCAGTTGAATCTTTTTTATCGTCAGACATTTTTTGCTCACTATCGCTTGATGTCGACCGCCATAAAACTTCGGTCATGGAAAATTTGGTCAGCTGCTCAATGGACCGACTATAGCGCCTTTTTCGGCCGATTGGCAAACCTCGTGCCTTCGCTCGGTCCCCTCGGACAGCCTATTGCAGACGCGCGAGACGAGCCTCGCCCGGTGCTCACAATGGGATAACAGGGCGTCTGCTTCCTGTTCTTCGATGTCGCCTTGTGGATCGCTTTGCAACTCGCACGAAAACGCCAAGCCTCAAGGTATCGAGGCCGGGCGAGTGTTTCTTCCTAGCAGGCAAGCCAACCGGCATCGATGGTCCCGAAACCTATATCCGGACCCGGACTGCAGGCTGACCTGTCAGCTGAGATCCTAGCGTTTCAGTTTGTCGATGCCCTTGACGCCGGGCGTCGTCAGTGTGTTGCCGCGGCCCGCAAAAACTGTTTCACCAACAACACCAGGCCCTGCAAACAGGGTATCGTTGTTCACCAACGCGTCAACGCTGATCGCTTTCGTGACACGGGCCTGGGCGAACTTGCCGGCGCCAACCACATCGTTCAGCTCTTCGTCGGTCAGCTGCTCGGGCTTGTCTTCGGTTGAATCTTTTTTGTCATCGGACATTTGTTTGCTCACTATCGCTTGATGTCGACCGCCATAAAATTTCGGTCATGGAAAATGTGTTCGTTCACTCAATTCGCGCACTATAGCGTCTTCTTCGGCCGGTTTGCAAACCTCCTGCCACTGCTCCGTCCAGGCGGAAAGCGCGTCGCGAACGCGTGAAATGAAGCTGGACCAGCTGTCATTTCCGTCGAAGCGAAACAATCTCATGCCGGGATACCATGGCGTCTCAAGCTGATCGGTCATGAAACGCCAGTCTGCCCTGGGTGTGAGGAGGGTCCAGCACGGCACGTCGAGGCCTCCGGCCAGATGACAGAATGAGGTGTCAATCGTGATGACGAGATCAAGTTGCTGAACCAGCTCGGCGTCGTCGGCAAAGTCCTCAAGGTCGCCGGCAAGATCGACGATCAGGGCTTCAGCTCCGTGTTCTTCGATGTCGCCTTGCGGAGCACCGCGTTGAAAGCTGTAAAAGTCCACACCGGCCACTTCCGTCAATCTGACAAAGTTCGGAAAGGGGCAGCTTCGGTCCAGTTTTTCCCGGTTTCCGGACCAGGTCAAACCGACTTTCGGTTGACCGGTTTGAGGAAGAACGCATGAAGGTTGCCCGGCCTTGAGATAGGGGAAGCGGGTGGCGATCTGATCATAACCTGTCCCGAGTTTGGCCGGCAGGGAGGGAAAGGCGACACTCACATGGTGTGGGTGCGTTGGTTCTCCAACGGCTACAAAGGGGATCTCCGGGAAACTCGCCTGAAACAGCCTCAAGAGAGGTTTCTGCACCAGTCCGCAAATGGGCCCGTCAGCGCGTTCCTGGAGGGGCAGCAGAAAACGTGAGAACTGCAGGACATCGCCCAGTCCCTGCTCGGCATGAACCAGAAGGCTGCGCCCCTTTAGGGCGTCTCCCTGCCAGACCGGGGCGACGTGTTCGCTCTGCGTGTCGGGTTCCAGGCTCAGGCGTATTTCATAGTCTTGAAAACCTTCCTGAATTCGGCCGAGATGCAGCCGGGTTATGCCCAATGTCAACCGTGTTTCAGTATCATCCGGTTCCAGGTCCAGCGCAGCCTTGAGTTCTGTTTCCGCCTTTTCGAAATGGCGGTTGGCGAAGTGCGCCATACCCAGCATTTTCAGGTAGATCGGCTCTTCGGGGTCGAGCCTGTGCGCCTGCTGGAAGGCATGAAGGGCAGAGACATTGTCTGCGATTTCAAGATAGGCGTTTCCAAGGTTCGACCAGGCGTCTGCATCCTCGGGCTCATCCGCAAGGGAGCGGCGATAGCAGCCGATCGCAGCTCGCGGATAACCCATGGCGCGCAGCGCGACACCCAGATCGTTATAGACCGCGCTTTGCCGGGGATGGTTCGCGAGTGCCCTTTTGTAGAGTGCTCGGGCCTTTTCGACCTCACCCTCGAGGTGCAGTTGACGTGCCTGCTGATAGAGCTCGACGGCCTGCTCTTCATCCTGTTGAGTGTCTGCCATCTTGGTACCGCCCGGTAGCTCGCCCGTCACGGCAGGTGCTTCATATTGCAGCCCGATTGCCGTGCACCTAGAATTTCGTGCTTGTTCGGATTAGAGGCAGGTGGCCGAGAAATGGCAAACATAAAAATTGAGGTGTCTCCGGGAGACTTTTTCGACAGGCTTACAATCCTGCGAATAAAGAAGCAGCGTTCCGGCGCTCCGCAAACGGATGCTGCCCAGGCGAAACTCGCAGCCTTCGAAGCACTTCGGCGAACGCATTTCCACGATGGGCAAGAGCTGGAAGCACTTGAGGAGAAACTGAAGAAACGCAACGAGGACCTTTGGGACCTTGAAAACCGGGTGCGCACGTTCACGCATCCCCTCCAGGCTTCTCAAATGGAAGACTATGTTTCCGTCGCGCGGGCGATATTCTCCTTCAACGAGGACCGGTCTGCGCTCAAACGCGAAATCGACCTCCTCTTTTCCGATGACAGTGATGAAATCAAGTCATACGACGCCGACGCGGCGAACGAATAACCCCGGATTTCTGTTCGCTTGGGCGCTCCGGAAAAAGCTGCGGGAAGACCTTTGAGCGGTCTTTCAGTGAACTTAGAAAGTGTCTTTGGCGCAGACTTGGTCATCGAATGATCTGGAGCGGGTGAAGGGAATCGAACCCTCGTCTTAAGCTTGGGAAGCTCCTGCTCTACCATTGAGCTACACCCGCCGCGTGATGTGTTATCTGAGCTGACTTGGTGACCGTGTCAAGCTGGGTGTTTGCTTTTCCGTCTTAGTTGATCTTGCGCTGCAGCGTAGAAATCGCCATGTTCGCGCCGGCGCGGCTGCGCTTCAGCAAAACGGTCAAACTCCGGGTCAGGTACATGCGAAATCAGGTCAGGGCGCTGGTCACCTCACGCAATTGGGAATTCTGCATCATTTCGATCATCGTGCTGAATGCGGTGACGCTTGGGCTGGAAACAAGCAAACCCGTGATGAACAGCGTCGGTGACTGGCTGGTTCTGATCGACCAGATCATTCTGGGCATCTTCGTCGTTGAACTGGCCTTGCGGCTTTACGCGCACGGTCTGAAATTCTTCAAGGACCCTTGGAGCATCTTCGACTTTGTCATCGTCGCGATCGCGTTGCTTCCCTCAACCGGCACCCTGGCCGTTCTTCGGTCCTTGCGTATCCTGCGTGTCCTGCGCCTGATATCTGTCGTCCCGTCACTGCGCCGGGTGATTGGCGGCCTGATCGCCGCGCTTCCGGGCATGGGGTCCATTGTCGTGCTGATGGCGCTGGTCTTTTATGTCTTCGGCGTCATGGCGACCAAGCTGTTCGGTGAGGCCTTTCCCGAATGGTTCGGTGATCTTGGCGCATCGCTCTATTCGCTGTTCCAGATCATGACGCTGGAAAGCTGGTCCATGGGCATCGTCCGCCCGGTCATGGAGGTCTACCCCCATGCCTGGCTGTTTTTCGTGCCGTTTATTCTGTGCACGGCCTTCACGGTCTTAAACCTCTTCATCGGTATTATCGTTTCCGCCATGCAGGAGGAGCACGAGGCAGAAGCCGATGCCAACCGGCAGGCAATCCACGATGAAACAGGTCAGATCCTGGAAGAGGTCAAGGCACTGCGCGCAGAGCTGAAGGAACTGCGGACCGCCGTCCGGCAGTGACGGGTCATGTTGGTTTCGCCAAAACCACTGCGCTGAACTTGTTGCATGAAGTTCACGACTTTGCGTCTTTTTGCCTACCCGAAATGCGCTCACGCAGGGTTCTGAATTGACCGCGCTTGCCTTTCCGTGAAACGCGTGATTTGTCAGAGACATGACAGCAGAACCAAAGGGCACCATTGCAGCAGGTCATCAGCTCACCGCGGAGGCGGGGGCGTCCATGCTGCGAGAGGGCGGGAACGCCATTGATGCAGCCATTGCCGCACTCGCCATGGCCTGCGTGTGCGAACCGGTTCTGGCGTCTCCGGGCGGTGGCGGCTTTGCCATGATCCGCGACGGGCAGACCGGAAGAACAGCATTGCTCGATTTTTTTCCGCAAACACCGAAGCAGAAACGCGGTGATTTGGCAGATGGATTTCGCAGCATCACGGCCGATTTCGGATCAGCGACACAGACGTTCCACATCGGTCCTGCGACAGTGGCAACGCCGGGCTTTCTCCCCGGTCTCACAACATTGCATGAAAACGGCGCGTCTCTCTCTTTCGCTGACCTCTTCGCTCCTGCGATCGAAGCCGGCCGATCAGGGCACCGGGTCACCCGGTATCAGCATTACCTGTCGACGGTGGTGCGGCCGATTCTGACCGCGACTGCGCCTGCGCGAACTCTCTTCGCCCCTTCAGGTGACCTGACGGCTGCCGGATCGGATTTCTACAATTCAGACCTTGCCGATCTGTTTTCCGAACTGGCGCGCTCCAGCTGGCTTCAAACAGGTGCCGCCGACCGGCTGCTGGCGATGCAGCAAGGCAGCGGACATCTGACACGGGAAGACCTGAAAGGATACGAAGTGGTTGCGCGTGAGCCGCTTGGTGTTGATGTTGGTGGCGGAACCGTTTTTCTCAATCCGTTACCGGCCGCCTGCGGGACACTGATCCGCTACGCATTCATGCAACTGGATGGCTGCGATATGACCGGCATGGCCAATGCGCTTAACGCAACCGACAAGGCGCGCCTGTCGGCCCGTGGCGATCTCGGCAGGCTTTTGGACCGCCCGCTGCGCCAGAAGGGAACGACGCACATTTCGACTGTCGACGCCTCCGGGAATGCCTGTTCGGTCACCGTGTCCAATGGAACCGGCAATGGTGAGATCGTCGACGGCTACGGTTTCATGCCGAACAACATTCTCGGAGAAGAGGATGTCAATCCGCACGGTTCGGCCGACTGGCCAACCGACATGAGACTCGCCTCAATGATGTGTCCGACCCTGATCGACGCGTCGGATGGACGCCTGATCGCGCTTGGGTCAGGCGGGTCCAACAGGATCCGCTCGGCGATCTTTCAGGTCGTCGCCCGCATGTGCCTTGCAGACGCCGGGTTGGCGGAGGCTGTACGCGCACCGCGGCTCCACGTCGAAAATAATCATCTCGACGTCGAAGAACCCGGCGCAGGCGGTGCGATTGCGCCCCTGCAAGATCTTTTCCCGGATCACCGCATCTGGCCGGAAAAAAACATGTTCTTCGGCGGTGTGCATGCTGTCTGCGCCGACAGCAGCGGGCAGTTTACGAGCATTGGAGACGATCGCAGGGAAGGTGCGGCGATCGTCGTTGCGTAAGGCTGGATCGCAGGGCGCAGCCAAATCAGCTTGTGGTTCGTCCGAGATGTCGGTGGAGGGTATGGATATCACGAAAATCTACTCTCAAATCCGTCTTCTTCGTCCTGAGGAGCCGCTTTAGCGGCGTCTCGAAGGATGGGCGACAGGCTCTTGATTTGGCGGTGCATCCTTCGAGACGGACCTGGCGCTCCGCCTTAGGATGAGGCTAGGGCGCCCGTCGACAGAGCACCTTCGCAACGATTGTCCTCCCTGTCTCTGAAGGCGCCGCGCTAACGTCGGTTCTTGAGTTGCGTATGAACGGGCGCGAGCGGAGCGCGGTGTCACCCCTTGCTGTCGAAGACCGTTTGCCAGCCATGTGTCCCGGGTGATGCTGGAAGCTCTCTGACAAGCGCGGATCTTTTCGTGCGGTCCTGAAACCTCGAAGGCTGCGCCTGGGCCTTTCGAACCTCAGGCCACCTCAATAGCCTCGCCGTTCTTCCGTGGACGGCGGCTCAGAGGCCGTCGGTCCGGCTGTCTGGCAACCGGCGAGCACCGGTCCCAAGAGCATCGCGGCCAGCAACAGTTTCACTTTCATCTTCGTCTCCGTCTCTTCGTACACCGGAGTTACGTAAACATCAGCCTCCGCCGATCACCGAAATCTGCAAATCCTTCGCGAAAGCGTCGGGGGTCACGACAATTGCAGCGCGGCGAGATCCTCTTCCGGCCCCTCGACGGTCAGCGTGACGCCATCTTCGGTGAAAGCCCTTGTGACCACCTTGAGCCCGAGCGCGGCGATCCGGCGTTCAAGCTCGGAGCTCGATGCGAAGTCTGCACTGATGGTCCGGGTGATCATCTTCTGGAACAGGACCAGCTCTGCAGCATTGATTGCGTCCTGCGCCGCGCCGGAATAGGCGCGGGCAAGGCCTCCGCCACCGAGTTTCGTGCCACCGAAATAGCGCACGACCAAAACGGCGCAATTGATCAGTTCTGCACCCTGCAGAACCCTGAGCGTCGGCATGCCGGAGGTCCCGGCCGGTTCGCCGTCATCCTTGCCACTTTCCTCGATCCGGCCATCGTTCACGAGGCGGCGGTGCGCCGTGACGATATGGTTGGCCTTTTTGTGTTCCTTGCGCAGTTCCTCGAGACGCAAGTCAAACCGGTCAACCGGTACCAGATACGCCAGAAAGCGGGATTTCCGATCTTCCAGAAACCCCTCCGACTCCCGGGTCACGGTTTTGAAGGGCATTTTTAGGTGGGCACCCTGAAGTGTTTCGACAGCTTCAGGGCCTGTCCCTGGTAATTCGAGCCGATGCCTTCGCCGTAAAGTGTCTCGGGTCGTTCGGCCATGTGCTCATAAACCAGCCGACCGATGGTTTGGCCGTGTTCGACAATGAAGGGCACATCATGCGAGCGCACTTCCAGCACGGCCCGCGAGCCGACGCCGCCTGCACCGGCATGGCCGAAGCCGGGGTCGAAGAAACCGGCATAGTGAACGCGGAACTCGCCGACGAGGGGGTCGAAGGGCACCATCTCGGCCGCATAGTCCGGCGGCACGTGCACGGCTTCCTGGCTGACCAGAATGTAGAATGCATTCGGGTCAAGGATCAGCTCGCCTTTCCGGCGCCGGTGAATGGGCTCCCAGAAGTCGAGCGGGTCCTGTGCGCCGACAGCATCGACGTCGATCAGGCCGGAATGATGTTTGGCCCGATAGCCGATCAGACTTCCGGGGCCATCGCCTTCCAGATCGATCGACAACTGCACACCGCCGCCGATGCGTTCGTTGCCACCGCTCATCAACGTGTGCGTTCTGTGAACGTCCTCCAGATCGGCATCCGGAATCAGTGCTTGCCCGCGCCGGAAACGGATCTGGCTGAGACGGGATCCACTGCGCACGAGGATTGGAAAGGTAAGGGGCGAAATTTCCGCGTAAAGAGGGCCGGTGTACCCGGCAGGCACGGTGTCGAAAGCAAGGCCTTGGTCGGTGATGACACGGGTAAAGACGTCGAGCCGCCCAGTTGAGCTTTTAGGGTTGGCGGTCGCCGAGATGTCCGCGGCCAGGGCGAGGCTCTCTTGCAGCGGCACGATATAGACGCAGCCGGTCTCCAGCACCGCGCCGTCCTTGAGGTCAACGGTATGAAGTTTCAGCTCTTCCAGCCGGTCGGCAACGCGGATGTCGGGGCCGGGCAGGAAACTGGCGCGCACGCGGTAGGCGACCGCTCCAAGGCGCAGATCGAGGCTTGCCGGCTGGATCTGGCCGCTGACCGGGGCCTCGGCTGCAGAAATTTCTCCGGCCGCGAACATCGCGCGAATGATCCGCTCGGGCAAGATACCGTTTGCTTTAAGAGTTGCGCTTCCGTCCAAGGCCCGCCCCGCTGACACGTTCATCGAGAATTCCCAGATTCTTTCCCTCTGGAATCCTTAAAGGATGCTTTGGTCCCAGCCAACCGTGTTTGTCGAAGGTGCTGCCTTTTCGCCAAAGATGATTGACCCTCGCACCCTTTTCCCGTAGGACAGACCCATTCCGTGGTGATTTGGGCCGGCCGGCTTGCAGCCACGTTAAACAACTCGCTAAAAAAGGCCGGAGGTGCGAACCCCGGTCTTGAGGCTGGGGTTTTTTGCGTTTGGAGCGAAGAAGAAGATGACTGAGACCACCAAGACCGGAAACAAGAACTGGCGTCCTGCGACAACTCTGGTTCACGGCGGCACCATGCGCTCGCCCTTTGGTGAAACCTCGGAGGCCATGTATCTGACCCAGGGCTTTGTCTACGACAACGCCGAAGCAGCAGAAGCGCGCTTCAACGGTGAAGACCCGGGTTTCGTCTATTCCCGGTATGCAAATCCGACCGTCTCCATGTTCGAGGACCGTATCAAGGCACTGGAAGGCGCAGAAGCCGCCCGCGGAACCGCCAGCGGCATGGCCGCCGTCAATCTGGCGCTGATGGCGTCGGTCAAGGCTGGCGACCACGTGATTGCCGCCAAGGCGCTCTTCGGCTCTTGCCGCTATATCTGTGAAACCCTGCTGCCACGTTTCGGCGTGGAAAGCACGCTGGTTGACGGAACCGATATCCAGCAGTGGAAGGCTGCTGTGCGACCGAACACGCGCGCATTGTTTCTGGAAAGCCCGACCAATCCGACGCTGGAAGTGATTGATATTCCAGCTGTTGCCGACATTGCCAAGGCAGCAGGCGCGCGCCTGATCGTCGACAATGTTTTTGCAACGCCGCTGTACCAGTCGCCGCTCCAGCTTGGCGCGGACGTTGTTGTCTATTCGGCAACCAAGCACATTGACGGACAGGGCCGGTGTCTTGGCGGTGTGGTGCTTTCGGACGAGGAATGGATCACCGAAGAGGTGATGCCCTTCGTCAAGCATACTGGTCCGCACATGAGCCCGTTCAATGCCTGGGTGCTTATGAAGGGGCTGGAAACACTTCCCATACGCGTTGCCCGCCAGACCGATACTGCCGGGCGAATTGCAGATTTCCTCGCCGGCCGGTCCAAGGTCAGCCGCCTGATCTACCCCGGGCGGGACGATCACCCGCAGGCGGAGCTTGCCAGGCGGCAGATGCGCGCCGGATCCACAATGGTGGCGCTCGAAATCGAAGGCGGCAAGGAGGCCGCATTCCGTTTCACCAATGCGCTGGAAATCATCCGGATTTCCAACAATCTGGGCGATGCAAAGAGCCTCATCACCCATCCGGCGACCACGACACACCAGTCGATCGGTGAGGAAGCGCGGGCGGAACTTGGGATCACCGATGGCATTCTGCGCCTCTCAGTCGGTCTCGAGGATCCGGAGGATCTTCTGGAGGACGTCGAAAAGGCGCTCAGTGCAGTCTGAGGACAAGCCGGGTATCTCGATGCGGAACGGTCGCGGAATGGGCGCACCATGTGGTGCTGCCCATTCAGGAGCAGCTATTGGTGACGGCAACTACGTCAGGTGCGACGCTGCTTTTTGACTGCGATTTCAAGAAATTGACGAGCAGCCTGAGGCACTCGACCCGTTTGTTCTGCTCTGGAAAGTAGAGATAGAACGGCGGCAAGTCCTTGGCAAAAGGCTCAAGCAGCGTCGCGAGTTCTCCGGTCTTGAGATGCTCCTGCATCGTTGCCTTCATCGACCAGCCAATGCCGTGGCCCTCACACGCCGCCTGAATGACACCCGCCGCAGAATCGAAAATCAGCCGTGCCGGCGGATCAATGCACGTGTCCTGACCGTCTTCTGAAACCCACCACTCCCGCAGCATGCCCGATGTCGGGTGCCTGTGCCGAACACACTGGTGGCCAAGCAGATCACGCGGCCTTTCAGGTGTGCCATGGGCCCGGAGATAGGACGGAGCGGCAAAGAATGCGGACTTGATCGGCGGGGTAATGCGGACGGCGATCATGTCCTGGCTCAGCACGTCACCCAGGCGGATGCCGCAATGGAAGCCCTGGCGATTGATGTCTACCAGTTCCTCGTTCCACGACATCTCCAGGTTAATGCCGGGGTTATCGGCCAGGAAACCTTTCAAGTGTGGGGCAAGGGCTGCGATATAGGCCCCTCGTGACAGGCTCAGCCGCAAGGTCCCCGTGGTGGACCGGGCCATCTCCTTGGTTTTCTTGAAGGCATAGGTCAGATCGCGATGCGCCGGGGCCGCAGCCTCGAACAGGACCCTTCCGGCTTCTGTCAATTCAACGCTGCGCGTCGTCCGGAAAAACAGCTCAATACCCAACCGTTCTTCAAGCGCCTTTAATTGCAGGCTTACGGCGGAAGCTCCGACACCAAGGGCGGTTGCTGCAGAACGCATCGAACCCTCGCGAACGATGGTCAGAAAGACTTCAATGCCGTGGGTGGGTATGCGTTCCATTGTTTGAGAATATCAAATAATTGCATCAGTTTACAACGCATATTCAAACTAATGCTGCTGCTGTATCTCTTGCAAATCGTGAATTCCTCAAGAGGGGCAGTGCTTTGACGGTCAGCGTGGACACCCGGCCGCAGAACATCACGGGAGGTGTTTTGCTGATCGTCGCGACAGCTCTCACAATCTCGATCCAGGATGTCGTCTTCAAATTCCACAGCAGTGAACTGACCCTCTGGCAAATATTTGCCCTGCGCGGTGTTCTTGCGGTGCCGATGCTGATGGCAGTGCTTTGGCTGCGGGGTGCGCACAAAGGCATCCTGCGCGCTGCATTCGGAAAGTGGCCACTGTTGCGGTCAGTGTTTATCACGACCACCTTCCTGGCGTTTTACGCCGCTATCCCGTTTTTGAGCCTGTCGACCGTTGGCGCTGCCAACTACATCGCCCCGATCTTCGTGATGCTGCTTTCGGCATATGTGATCAGGGAAGCCGTCGGACCCTACGGACTGCTGGGTGTGCTGCTTGGATTTGCCGGGGTAATTGTCTTGTTGCAGCCCGGCACGGACGCCTTCTCCGCCTGGGCGATCCTTCCGGTTGCCGGGGCCGCTTTTTACGCATTGGCGCACATCACGACACGATCAAAGTGTCAGGACACGCCACTTCCGGCCCTGGCCTTGTCGCAGACCATCGTCATGTTGTCCGCTGGCCTGATCGTCAGCGGGCTCCTCGTCTGGCTGAAGCCACAGGGCGGTCTTGCCCAGGATTATCCCTATATCTTCGGACAATGGTCGGATGTCGACCTGATGGATTGGCTTGTACTTCTCTTGCTTGCAGGACTTGCGATCGTGATCGGCATGATGCTCGCCGGGGCCTATCAGATCGCGCCGCCTGCCATTGTGTCTACATTCGAGTACAGCTACCTGGTCTTTGTTGCTGTTTGGGACATTGTCTTCTTCGAAATTGCACCTGATTTTGCATCCGTTTCGGGCATGGTGATGATTGTCACGGCAGGGCTGCTGGTTCTACGCCGGCGGGCAACATGAGGGCATCCTGTCTTTCGTCAGCGCAGCTTTCGCCTTGCGTTCGTACGGCACACATTTTGGCACCCGAACTCCGAACAGTGACTAGCTCGCCGCCTGTCCTTCGACGTTCTGCTCAATCGCATCCATGGCGGCAGCTGCAGCTTTCTCTTTCGTGTCTTCGTCAAGCTCGTCCGCACCCACGACTTCCACCTTGACGTTCCGCTGGGCGAAGTTGATCCCTGCCTTTTCGAATTCGTCCCGAATGCGTTGGTAGGCGTCGCGCCTGATTGTCCATTGGCCGCCGGGCTTCGTCATGAACTTGACACCGACCACCATGTTGAACTCTTCCATGCGGCGAACACCCTGAAACTTCAGAGGTTGCAGGAAATTCCCGCCATATTCGGGATTTTCCTGCAATTCCGCGTCGATTTTTTTGACGATTTTCTTGGCGAGTTTCAGGTCCGTGTCGAAGGGTACCCGGAACTCCAGCTTCATCATCACCCAATCGCGACTGTAGTTGGTGAGCGACTTGAGCTCTCCAAAAGGAATGGTGTGAACCGCGCCCCTGTGATGGCGCAATTGCAGGGAGCGAATTGACATGGATTCCACGGTGCCGCGAATGTCACCCATCTCGATGTATTCACCGACCCGAAATGC
>Ga0207422_1002793_pt1 | contig 20875 bp, 20 predicted proteins | sample MarCyaLeptolynsp_FD_187757 | JGI IMG/M metagenome (GOLD analysis project Ga0207422, IMG submission 187757) | Marine cyanobacterial communities from Panama - species 1 Leptolyngbya sp. (SPAdes) | ecosystem: Environmental > Aquatic > Marine > Unclassified | place: Panama: Panama City | collected... | reverse complement strand
ACCGACCACGATGTGTAGCTCGCGGTACGGTGGGGTGTAGCGGCGTTAAACTCCTGCGCGAGTCTGTTCTCAGAAACGCGCTTTTGCTGATACCGCTGACTATCCTGCTGCTCGGGATTTTCCTGAGCTTTTCCAGAGGCGCCTGGGGCGTGCTCTTCGCTGGCGTCCTGGTCATCTATTTTCTCGCGCTCGTGACGGAGCGCAGCAGCCGACGAAGACTGCGTCTTTTTATGATGGGATTTGCCGGTGTCCTGGCGGTGTTTGCACTATTGGCAGCAGCACTCTCGATTGACACGGTCTCGGAAATGTTCGAACAGCGGGCCCGCCTGGTTCAGGACTATGACAGCGCGCGGCTCGGCCGGTTTGCCCGCTACGCGCTCGGTTTTCAGCTGGTGATGGAACACCCGCTCGGCCTCGGAACGCTCGGCTTCCGGAACTACTTTCCGGAAGACACTCATAACGTCTACCTGAAGAGCTTCACTACCTATGGCTGGCTCGGCGGCGTCACCTATATCGTTCTGGCGTCGTGGACGCTCGCGGCCATGGTCCCTCTCCTTTTCAAGTCGCGTCCCTGGACCGGGTTCACCCACTGCGTCTTCGCTGTCTTCGTCGCGCATCTGATCCTGTCGGTGATCATCGACACCGACCGCTGGCGGCACATGTACATGCTTTACGGGCTTGCCTGGGGCCTGATTGCCGCCGACAGGCTCGAGACCCGGCAATTCCGCTCCGGCTCGATAGGCCGGAACCAGATGGGTGGACAAAGCCGGGCGCGAGCCCAACAAGCCGCTTGCGCTTGGAAAGCGAACAAGATAGGTAGAACCCGTTCGGGCAGTAGCGCAGCCTGGTAGCGCACTTCACTGGGGGTGAAGGGGTCGTCGGTTCAAATCCGGCCTGCCCGACCAAATCTTATAGTAGATTTTAATCCACACGTTTTCGCTGCAAGCTCTACGCTGGATATGTGCGTCACCGATTTTTGGGTGCAGCTCAGTCCTCGGTGGATGGGAGACTTTCCATTTTAGTGTGCTTGCATGCAGATTACTGAAATATCTCAGAAGACAAGCAACTACATCCGTTGCCGCAGACCAGACCCGCGGAAACGCCCAAGTTAATCGTTACGTCCTGGCCGACATGAGATTGAGCTGAAGGTAAAAAAGAACGGCCCCGTAGGGCCGTCCGATAGACCATTCAAGATCGATTTCGTTACGAGGTTTGCGTCCTCTTTCGACGCCAGCCCGCAAAGCCTAGTATTCCCAGTCCACCGGCAAGAAGCGGAAGAGCCGCAGGTACTGGCACAGAGGAAACATGGAGCTTTGCCACGGTAAAGCTATCGTTTCCGCGGAAAAACCCGTCGACCCAGAACTGACCATACGCCACGACGGTGAGATATTGCGAAACGACTCCACCAAGCGCCACGGTGCTCGGAGCACTTGGTCCCCAAGTTGTCGTCCCTCCATCCCAAATCAACCGAAGATCATCATTCGAGTCCCAACGGCCCAGTTCGAGCGTGTCCCAAACCCTATCGAAGCCGAAGTCAAATGTAAGGCGTTCACTACTGAATACCGGGCTTCCGTCGATTTGGTCCGGCTGAGAATCCGGCGAACCGTTCACGCCGAGGCCGGCATTGTTGAAAGTGACAGAACAACTGTTGTTAAAAATGCCGAATGCATTGCATGACAGAGATGGACCGCCTGCAGGATTTTGACTGTTTGTATAGTCGTAGGAAAAGCTCATGGCTGACGCAGAGCCAACCGATGCAAATGGAACCACGGCCAATGCCGCAGCTGCCACTGCCAAGCTCAGAATTCTCATGGTGATACCCCATTCAAATATGTAAAGTGCACATGATCTTGAAATAGATGGCTCTTCGAAAGAGCGTTCGTTGACAATGGATCTTCGCCCAATAAATGACACATTAATACACGGTTAACGTGTCGTAAATGGTGCGTGGCGCCAAAATCGACTGACAAAACGAAACTTGCTTTCTTCGTCCAAAGACGCCAAAGCTCCGTGCCATGGTCAAAAAGACAAAAGTTACTCAAGTACCCCTATAATCAATGGCTTAACTTCTCATTGCAGCACGTTGGACGTCCCATAGCGACCGACGGCCGGTCTACGCCTGACTGCAAACAAAATTGTGGACGCAACTGCCAGATAGATTTCGAGCACCAAAGAGTTCGTAGAAGGCCTTTTGAACCGCGCCGCATATAGAGTGCACGAGCCGGGCGTTTCGCTATGTCGCACAAGTCAAAGTTTCATGGCTTTGCGATGCTAATCGCGTTCACAGATGGCCATTTTGGAGGCGAATGCCAGTTTGGTCATTCTTGTTGCGATCCGAGGCAACAGATTTCAGCGCACTTCACTGGGGCTGAAGGGGTCGCCGGTTCAGTTCCGGCCTGCCCGACCAAATCCTTCCAACGGCAAGCAGTTGAAATCTCCTGTTGCTTGAGCCGTTTCTCTTCCCTTACCACCCTTGCATAGGTCCAGTCAGGCCAATAGCTTGAACTGAGCGCGCCGGGCGCGGGCGCGCATCGTGGGGCGGTGATCGGGGGCGATGAAACCACTTTCAAGATTTTCCATAACCGTCAGCCTGTTCACGGTGACCTTGAGTGTTGCGCTGGCGCTAGCGGCAACGATCATTTCCTATACTCACTATGCCAACCGGTCGACCGCGCTGACCGCAGGCCGCGACCTCATGGAACGGTCCGCGGAGGTGGTGCGCCTTCAAACCGCTTCCCTGATTGAACCGATCAACGCCATCGCGCGATATTCAGGAGACTGGCTCGACGTCAATATCGACCCCAAGGCGAGCGGCCATCCGGCGCGCAAGCGGCTGATTTCGTTTCTTTCCGCCATGCCGCAAATCGCCAACATCTATATCGGCTACGAAGACGGCAGCCACTATCTTGTCGGTGCAACGCGCACCCTGCCCGAAGCCCGCCTAGAGGAAATGGGCGCGCCGGAGGGAACCGTCTTTCGCGAACAAGTCATCTTGAGGGGTGACCGGTCGCGTCCCCTCGAGGTTGAACGGTTTCTGGACGAGAACAGCGTCACGCTACACACGAACTCAAACGAAGACGAGATCACCTACGACCCAAGGGAGCGGCCCTGGTATGAACAGGCCATCGACAGTCCATTCGTCGAACGGACAGACGTCTACCTGTTCACCGGCTCCAAACGACCGGGTCTGACGGTGAGCAAAAGACATCCGCGCGGGGTCGTTGGCGTCGACATCACGTTGTCGGACCTCAGTTCGTTTCTGGATTCAGAACCCCAGGCGAAGTCCGGTGTTCTGGCGATCATAAGCCACGAAGGCACCCTCCTTGCACATTCCTCACTGAAGGACACTCCCGAAGGTGATGACAGATATGCGGCGCTTGCCGCCCTGCAGGAACAGGTGCGCAACCCGGACCGCGACACAATCAAGACTGTGAAGGTCAGCGGTCATCCCTGGATGACACATATTTCCGCAATCGGACTTGGCGCCGGCGAACGCGAAAATCTGGCGATCGCACTGCCCTCTCGTGACGTGATCGGCGAAATCACGAAAGCCTCGCGAAGGACGATCCTGGTCTCCGCGCTCATCGCGCTGTGCAGCATTCCCTTCATATGGCTCGTGTCACGATCGCTCTCGCGTCCGCTAAAGACACTGGCGAAGGGCACGCAGCGTATCCGGAATTTTGATCTCGACAGGCCGTTCGCGCAATCGTCGGTTGTCAACGAAGTGTTTCAGCTGGAAACCGCGCTGGACCAGATGCGCACATCGCTGCTGACTTTCGGCAGATATGTGCCCAAGGCCCTTGTCCAGCAGATGATCAAACGGCAGGAAACACCCGAGCCCGGCGGTGAAAAGCGAGACGTGACCGTGCTTTTCATGGATATTGAAAACTTCACTGCCATGTCGTCGAAGCTGCCGCCTGAAGAAGTCATGAACCGGATGTCACGGTACTTTGAGGTGGTTACGCAAACGCTCCTGGAACACGAGGCAACGATCGACAAGTTTATCGGCGACGCGGTCATGGCGTTCTGGAACGCGCCCAATCTCGTTGAAGATCACCCGGTGAAAGCCTGCCGTGCAGCGCTTGCGGTGATCGAAGCCTGCACGGCGGAAACGGATTCCTGGTCCGATGAGGAAATATTGCCGCTGAGGACCCGAATAGGCCTGCATTCCGGCGAGGCGATTGTCGGCAATGTCGGAAGTTCGGACCGTTTGAACTATACGGCGCTCGGAGACACGGTCAATTTCGCGTCGAGACTTGAAGGCCTCAACCGCGAAAAGAAAACCAGCATCCTTGTCAGCGCCGAGGTGGCAGCCCGCGTCGAAGGCCGCATCAAGGTCCGTTCAGCGGGTGCGGCGCGCATCAAGGGATATGAGGGCGCCATCGAAGTCTTTGAATTGAAACCGGAAGACAATGAAGCTGCGATCCAGGCGCCGCACGCAAGAGCCTAGGTCGGCAGACGTCTTTCGGCGTGCCATTCGAACGGGACGATTTGCGATGCCGGTACAGGTATCCGCGTTTTCTAAAGTGGCTTGGGTTGAGTGGGCCGTCAGGGCACCAGTTGTTATTGCCACGATGGCATTGGTGCGCCCGTGAGCGAAATTGTCAGGGCCTAATGACACTGTCGTCAAAAAAAGTACGGGTTTCGAGTGTAGAGCTATCTGCGAACCCGAGCTTGCACCGTTGATCAAGCAACCCGGCCGGACGTGGAGCTGCGCCCGATTTTCCGTTGCCGTGTATTCAGGTGCACATCCGCGCGGCACTATGTGCGACACCCGATATTGATGCAAACTTGATCGAAACTGACTATATTAAGGGTGATGTCGTAGCGCCGCTTCCAATGCTACGCTGAAGACTTATAAGAAGGGTGGTGCCGCAAAGGCATCCGTCAGAATCGTTCTGAAGTGTTATTGACCGTAGGGACTCCGGAGACAGGCGGAGGAAACTGAATGCAGATCAAGCGGGTTGACCCGGCGAACATGAAAGGGTTGGCAGGTCAGCATATACAGGAGCTTGAAGAGTTCTTGAGGGCGACGGACGGTGCATTCCGGCCGGACATGCCGCAGTTTCATCGCGTCGTATTCACATCAATTGCTGCCAATGGCGACCACATCCCGCAAATCGGTTATGTCGGTCAGAACAGCTATATCAAGGAAGTCATGGAAGGGCAGTTCGGGAGCGACTTCGCGTCGGCAATCCGGACACAAGACCCCAAGTTCGACCAGGCCGTCGCCGGGGGATTCGCCAGGGCTGCGCAGGGCGACAGGGTCTTTGAACTGGTCGAAATGGAAGTCACGCCCCCCGGAGCGCTTACCAATATCCCTGTCAGCTACTACCGCCTGATCGAGCGGTTGTGGCTCGGGTCACCGAAACCGGTTCTTGTCAATCTCACCCTGCCGACGTCGGCACAGTTTCATGAGCATCTATTTTTGCAAGATAGAGAACGTCTGACGGCCAGTTGAACAGGAACATGTCGTCCTGTTTGCGATCCTCGGGCGGGTTGATCCATCTGGTTGCGTACGGGTACCTGTGAAACGCGCCATAAATGTCCCCGAGCGACTTTCTCACTCTGTCGGCTCTTGCAAGGCCGACACAGGCATTGGCGTCCTGCCAGGTGGCAAGCCCAAGATAAAGATTCATCCTCGCGATAAGCGCCAGTCGCTCCAGTGACAGCCTGGCCGAGCCGTGACCCGAGACATTCAGCGCATCGCCGGAATAGATTAGCTTGCCCTGAATTTCCTTCATGGGCGGACACTCCCACGACTCGTCGACCGGGTACTCCGGTCCATAAATCCGGGCCAGCTGCACCCGGTGGTAGTCAAGATATTGCATCGCGCCGGTGTCGAACAGCTGGCTGCAGTAAAATGAGACCGGCTCCTCGTCGGCAAATGCCACATGGCAGAAACCGTTGTGGCCGTTGAAGTCGAAGAACCTTGTCTGGAAAAACGGTGTGACGTCCTTGCCGCATTTTTCAAGCGCCGGGATAACTTCGCTGAAATCCCGCAGAACACGGACCGTGCAACCAAGCCCATAGAGCCTGGCCCGGCACGCTGAATACGCATTGAATAATATCGAAACGTCTTCAGGTCCCAAGGAACCCCCCAATTACGTCAAGTCGCAGGTCCGCATGATCGCGATCAGCAGGTATTGAACAGGATGATATTCCTAACGGTCTTCCGTGGAGAGCGGACACCAGAAGCCGCTTCAATCCCGCAACGGGATCGTTCTGGACCTCACAGACACAGTATTATTCCCTATTCGTTGTTTTGACTAGAAAAAAACAACGAATTTACCATAAATTGGAACTTACTTGGCAAATGAAGACTGTTAAATTCCAGTAAAATTTTAACTAAATTCCGTTTTGACAGCTACTTTCTTCAAAGTAGCCACAAATGTACGGACACCTCAGCCTTCACAACCGCTAATATACTCTATAAATTTGTGTATCGCACGCTCTAAACTGCCTGCTCACGGCGTTCAGGGTCCAATACACGCATTTGCTTGCAATGTTGCTTAATTTCTGAGGGTCAAAACGTCACGGGCGACAAACTTTTTCATTTCGGAGTGTGCATTCATCACGTGGCAGCGCGGATTTGAGCGTGAAAACATGCGTTGGAGGCTGGACTTCAGAAGGTGATCACTTGCATACCCCGCTCAATGCCTCTCACCTTTAGCGACGCACTACCAACGACCCAACAACGTATCCCTGATCCAAGAGCCCAGAATGAGCCAATCTCCCGCCTTCGATCCGCTATCCGACGCCTTTGCCAACGATCCACACCCCTTTTATGCCGCCTTAAGAGCGCAACCGGGACTGACCTACTTCAAGGATTTCGATGTCTGGCTGGCCGCGCGGTTTGACGATGTTTCGGAAATCGTCATGCACGACAAGATGGTTCGTTCGCTCGATCACGTCGCGAGCCCCGGCGAGATCGCCGCGCAGAAGCGCGCCGGCAACTGGCACGACATGCCGCATCACAGCCGTTTCGTTCAGTTCTCCCTACTCGACAGTGACGGCGAGGTGCATGACAGGCTGCGAAAGCAGGTGTTTAAACTTTTCACACCGGTGATGGTCAACAAACTGCGTGACAACATCCAGATCACGGTCGATGCGCTCTTCGATGCGCTCGCGGACCGGTCCGAAATTGATTTCGTGGAAGACCTGGCAGCGCACGTTCCAGGTCACATCATCGGCCGCATCATCGGCGTGCCCGACGAAGACTGCCCGCAGCTGAGGACTTGGTCAGAAAACATCGTCCAGTTTTTCGATATCGACCGTTCCGATGAACGAAAGGCGCTCGCCGAACGCAACACGACGGAATTCTATCACTACCTTCTCGATCTGAAGGCCAGCCGTGAAAAAACGCCCAGGGACGATCTGCTTTCCGTCATGATCGACGCGGAAAGACAGGGCCACATGTCGCATGACGAACTGTTCTCCACAGCCATGCTGATTCTGATGGCCGGGCACGGATCGACAATCGATGTTCTGGGCAGCGGTATGCACGCGCTGTTGACGTTTCCCGGCGAGATGCAGCGGCTTCGCGACGCGCCAGGCCTCATGAAAACGGCGGTACAGGAAATGTTCCGGTACGAATCGCCCCTTCCCTTCTTCCACCGCTATTGCACGGACGATGTCGAAATCGGCGGTCAGGTGTTTCCGCGCGGAACAAAATTCGGTGTTCTTTACGGGTCGGCCAACCGTGACCCGAAGCAGTTTCCAGATGCCGACCGTTTCGACGTCGGACGCACGCCAAACTGGCACATCGCATTCGGACGCGGCGCGCATTTCTGCCTCGGCAACCATCTGGCGCGGCTCGACATGGACATCATTTTCTCAACCCTGCTTCAGCGTTTCAAGACGATCGAGCTGGCAGCGGACACCGTCTCCTACAAACGAGGACTATCGGTGAGAGGGCCGCAATCGCTTCCGGTCTGCTGGAAACCTGACTGAAAATCGATGGCACGAACCTTTTTCCGGATACTTCTGTTCATCATCGCCTTGGACATCTGCCTCATTCCGCTGATCATTTTCACGCCTTTCCTGGCGTCGGAAAATCTCACGGATCATGCCTGGAAGATTTATGCGGCCTGCGCCTTGCCCATGCTCGCATTCATGGTCATCGCGCAGATAAAGGACGCTTCAAAAATGCCGATCCGGACCTTCGGTCAGAAGGTGCTTTTCACGGCTTTCGTCCTGTTCTTCTGCGCGGTACCCGCCACCATCTTCTTGCATGTCGTCCCCTATTTCTACACACTGCATTTTCATGAAGAAGCGGCTTCAATATTCAGAGTAAAGAGTGTCCATCATCCCTTTCGTGAAAGGCGCAGTTTTCACTGCCAGAACGGTCTCACAATAGATAGCCAGCCTTTGTGGGGTTCACGATTGTGCGTTGATCAAAAGGCAAGCAGAATTGTTGAAGACACACTTGAGCGCCGAGGACACCAATCCTGCGGTATCCTTGTCACAGGCAGGTCAAGCAGGTACGGCATGATTCCCGATCGTGTGAGTTTGGCTGACCCGACAATTGAAAGACCCTGTTATGTCCAAGACCTCAGATAGACTTAGCCCGTCCCGATTGCCGAGGAACGTCGCGCGCGCGTCGTCAGCATCGCTGATCGCCTCCGCCCTGTTGCTGCCTGGTCTTTCCAACGCGTCGGAGCCCGTTTCCATTGGGCCTCGCCCCGCCTATCTCGTCAGCCAGATGGCCGATGGCGACCTCAAGACAAAGCTTCAAAGCTGCATTAGTCAACCTGTCCAGAAAACCCTGTTTTCGATCTCCCACCGGGGCGCGCCACTCCAATTTCCCGAACACACCGAGGAAGGCTATCGCGCCGGTGCCCTCATGGGTGCCGGTATCCTGGAATGCGACGTCACATTCACGAGCGACAAGGAACTTGTCTGCCGTCATTCGCAGAGCGATCTGCATACGACAACGGATATCCTGGCAACGGATCTGGCCGGCAAGTGCACCGGTGCGTTCGTCCCGGCCAACGGGGACACACCCGCATCCGCCGAATGCCGTACATCGGACATCACACTCGCCGAGTTCAGGACCTTGCGCGGCAAAATGGACAGCGCCGACAAGACGGCACAAACCGTCGACGACTATCTGAAAGGGACGGCCGATTGGCGGACCGAACTATACGGCCATACGGGCACCTTGATGACCCACGCGGAGTCAATCGCCCTTTTCAAGGACCTCGGCGTCAAGTTCACGCCGGAATTGAAGGCTCCGAAAGTCGCGATGCCGTTTGACGGCTTTTCGCAGGCTGACTACGCCCAGAAGCTGATTGACGACTACAAGGCAGCCGGAATTCCTGCCGAAGACGTCTTTGCCCAGTCGTTCAATCTTGAAGATGTTCTTTACTGGATCGAAAACGAACCGGATTTTGGCAAACAAGCCGTTTATCTCGACGGGCGGCGCGGTCTGAACCCGCTTGACCCATCGACCTTCTCTCCCTCCATGACCGAGTTGAAGGAGATGGGCGTCAATTATCTGGCACCACCGCTCTTCGTGCTCCTGACGCTGGAAGACGGAAAGATCGTACCCTCGCCCTACGCCGAGGCCGCCAAGGCGGCCGGTCTCAAGCTGATCACCTGGACGCTGGAGCGGTCAGGCCCGCTCAATTCCGGCGGTGGCTGGTACTACCAAACGGTTGGCGACGCGGTCAAAGGTGACGGAGACATGATGGAAGTGATGCATGTCCTTGCACAAGACGTCGGCGTGGAAGGCATATTCTCCGACTGGCCGGCAACGACAAGTTTTTACGCGAGTTGCATGGGCTTGGAGTGACGTATCGTCAGCAATGTGAGTATTGTGAACTTTGCTAAGACCTTGTTCACCGATTTTGTTTACTCTTACGCGGCGTTGAAACCAGTCTGCGGTCAATGAGTTGAAAATACATCCTCTATCAAGCGTCGACAGCCAGATCCTGCATCAAGAGTTCCAGCCTCTGGACAGTGACAGCATCTTGCGTCTCCTTGCCCAAGCGGCCGAGCTTGTCGGGCTGAGTGCCGAGGACTGCGTTCAACAAGAGACGGATTCAAAGCACGATGTCAGTGTGCATCTTGCGGACCTGAAAGTGTCCGTCGTGCAGTCGATCCCCTTTGCCGAAGACGACTACTTGCAGGTCGCCCTCGACACATTCTCGCTGGAGAACTTCATCAAGGGTGATCAACGCATCGACGATGCCGTGACAGCCTGTACACACGTGTCCGTTCAGCCCCTTGCGGACAGCAACGTGACCGCGCTGGCAGGCTCGGATGCCCTCGGCGCGGGTGACCAGGCTGTCTTTGAAGATACCAGCAGCGCGCTCCGGGCCATGAGGCTCACCAAAGTGATCGTGACGCGCCTACTGGAAGAGACAGACGCTGTTTCGGTCTTTTGGGGGCCAAGCACTTTTCTGCTCGAACCGGAGACATTCAAGCGGCTGGCCGCCGCGAAAGAAGAGCTTCTCCTGAATCTGCACTGCCACCTGTTTTCCGAAGACGATCCAAAAACCGGTCAGACGATGACCGGTGTCGTTGCAGCCGGCGCCCAATGGCTTTTGGGACGCTATGTCGAGATCAAGCCGTGTCCATTGCCACCAGAGTATCTTGTTGAAAAAGTATACGATTTCGTACGCACCGCGCTAAAGTCGGACAGCATCGGTTCTGACGGTCTGTCTTTCGGCAGGAACGACGACGAAGAAATCAAAGTCAAGTTGGAACCGTCTGAGGGTTACGCACCCGGGCGTGTCCTGTTGCAAGTCATTCAAGAGGACGATGCGCAAACTGCGGAAGAAGGCGATACAGAGCCCGCTGCTGAATTCGACGTTCCCCAAACCGAAGCAACCCATACGGAGCTTCCGGATTCGCTATCCCCTTCGCCGGAACCATTTCGTCCCCCCACGGGAGGCGACTTCCGGGATTTCGACGACGAAGACAGGGAACTGGATCCGGACGATCCGGTGGACGCCGCCATCCTCAATCGATTGGCAGAGCTGAACAAGAGCGACAAGGCCGAAGAAGACACGGCCCCAAGCGACGTTACCCCGGTACTTGTCGAGGATGAACCGGCAGCGGTTGAAGAAGCCCCACCGGCAGAACCCGTTATGGCAGCCGTCACAACGCCGGAAGCGCCAGAGATCGTCGAGGCGGAGCAACGGCCAAGACGGGTGAAGCCCCAGCCGAAACGTATGTCCATGACCGAACTCAGAAACTTCGCCAAGGAAGCTCAGGTCGCTCAAAAGGACAGGGACGCGGATTCAAAAAAGCAGGGGTTCATCGGGAAAATGTTCAATGGAAAAGCGCGTTGACCGGCGCGCCTTACCTCGCCTGATCCAGGGTCCGTTTGCATTCCAGCAATTCGAACAGGGTCGCCTGCAGCCGGCGGATATCTTCCTTGGAAACCGCAGACTGACCAGTCGTCGCGCCTGGCGTCGGCTTCTCGCCCCTTAATCTGTTCAGGAAGTTGATGCCCCCTGAAGCAGGAGGCTGTGCGGTTTCTCCGCTATTGTCCGGAAGAACACCATTCGGAAGTGCCTCATCCGGGAAGGCAATACCGTCTGCGGTGTCGGCAGGCTCTGCTTCTCCGGGCTGGACGGCCATGGCTGCCAGCGGAGAGGCATCTTCGCGCCAAATCTGGGTCACGAAACGCTGGCCCTGTTCCTTCAAGATGCGCTGAACGCCCTTTATGGTGTAGCCTTCACCGTAAAGGAGGTGCCGAATACCCTTGAGAAGTTCGACATCGTCGGGACGATAATATCTGCGTCCACCTCCGCGCTTTAGCGGTTTTATCTGAGAAAACCGCGTTTCCCAGAAGCGCAGCACATGCTGCGGCAAGTCCAGATCTTCTGCGACTTCGCTTATCGTTCGAAAGGCGTCTGGGCTTTTTTCCTGTGAACTCATCCGGTCGTTGTTATTTGCTTGCCTGTCCCGTCAGCGCATCATTGATCCGCTGCTTCAATACGTTGGATGGCTTGAACACCATCACGCGCCGCGGTGAAATCGGTACTTCCTCACCTGTCTTCGGGTTCCGGCCAATACGCTCACCCTTGGAGCGGACCACAAATGAACCGAAGCTTGATAATTTTACCGATTCGCCGGTAACAAGACAGTCTGAAATTTCAGAAAGTACACGTTCGACCAGTTCTGATGACTCGGTTCGCGACAGGCCGACCTTTTGATAAACGGCTTCACACAAATCCGCACGGGTAATAGTCCGATTGCCCATGACCCCTCCACAAAGATGCCAGCGATCTGGCTGATTTTGCAATGGAACTCCAACGCAAGGCCCTACGGTATTGCCTCATGGCGGGTCGGTCAACCGGAACTCCGCCTCAAGATAATATTTGTCGGCAATGCGTTTGTCGCCAATCACCAGCGCAGAAGAACTGATCCCCAGGTGAAGCCGCCGCCCATCGCCTCCAGCATCACAAGATCGTCTTTTTTGACACGTCCGTCCTTCAGAGCCGTATCGAGCGCCAACGGGATCGAGGCTGCGGAGGTATTGCCGTGCAACTGCACGGTTGTGACAACCTTTTCAGGTGCGATGCCGAGTTTCTTGGCGCTTGCATCAATGATGCGCTTGTTTGCCTGATGCGGTACGAACCAGTCCAGATCTTCCGACGACAATCCCGTCGCCGCGTAGGCATCTTCGATCACGTCGGTGATCATGCCCACGGCATGTTTGAAGACCTCGCGTCCTTCCATGCGAAGATGCCCGACCGTCTGGGTTGATGACGGCCCGCCGTCGACAAAGAGCTTTTCCTTGTGCCGGCCGTCCGAACGCAGATGGCTGGTCAGGATCCCCCGGTCTGCGTTTGTGCCCGAGCCTTCGGACTTCTCCAGAACGACAGCTCCTGCACCATCACCGAACAGCACGCAGGTGGTCCTGTCTTCCCAGTCGAGGATACGTGAGAATGTTTCCGCGCCAATGACAAGGCAGCGCTCGGACATTCCTGCGCGAATGTAGGCATCCGCCGTCGTCATGGCATAGACGAAGCCTGAACAGACAGCCTGAACATCGAAGGCAAACCCGTGATTGATGCCCAACTTTGCCTGCACGGTCACGGACGTTGCCGGGAACGTGTTGTCGGGCGTTGCCGTCGCAAGAATGATCGTGTCGATGTCTTCCGCCTTGCGCCCGGCATTTTCAAGCGCACGGAGCGCCGCCTCCAGGGCGAGATCAGAGGTTACTTGTCCTTCAGCGGCAATGTGACGTTGCTTGATGCCGGTCCGCTGAACGATCCACTCGTCAGACGTGTCGACCTGCCTGGCAAGATCGTCATTGGTAAGAACATTGTCGGGCAAATAACTGCCACACCCGGTCACGGTCGAACGGACTACGCTCACAAATCACCTTCCGTTGTCGGCGCGGCTTCAGCGAAGCGGCCGCGATGGTAATGCACAAGATCCTGCGCGATCTTGTGCGTCAACTCGTTTTTCACCATGTCATAGGCCAGATCGATCGCCGAAGCATAGCCTTCGGCGTCCGTGCCGCCATGGCTTTTGATCACAATTCCGTTCAGCCCGAGGAAGACGCCACCGTTGACCTTCCGGGGATCCATCTTCTCGCGAAGCAGATCGAAGGCCCCTTTGGCAAACAGATAGCCGATTTTTGACATAAAGGTTCGATTCATCGCCGAGCGCAAGTAACTGCCAATCTGCTTCGCGGTGCCCTCCGCCGTTTTCAGGGCAATGTTGCCGGCGAACCCTTCGGTAACGACGACATCGACGGTCCCCTTGCCGAGATCGTCGCCTTCGACGAAACCAGCGTAGTCAAGCGAACGAAGCGGCGTTTCGCGTAAAAGCCGTCCGGCGGTCCTGACTTCTTCCAGGCCCTTCACTTCCTCGACACCGATGTTGAGCAACCCGACGCTCGGGCGCTGCACGCCGAACAGGGCGCGGGCCATCGCGCCTCCAAGGATAGCGAAGTCTATGAGCTGCTGCGCGTCCGCTCCGATCGTCGCTCCGACGTCCAGAACAACGGATTCGCCGCGTGTGGTTGGCCAGATCGCCGCAATCGCAGGCCTTTCGATATTCGCCATCGTGCGCAGGCAGAACTTGGACATCGCCATCAGCGCGCCTGTGTTTCCGGCAGAGACGGCAACGGAAGCATCTCCGGATTTCACCGCCTCGATCGACCGCCACATGCTGGAACGCCAGCGCCCTTGCCGCAATGCTTGGCTCGGTTTCGTGTCCATGGCGATGGAAACATCGCAATGATGCAGAACTGAAGCGTCCCTGACGCGCGGATACTGCTCGAGCAGAGGGCGAATGACGGTTTCATTTCCGTAGAGCAGAAAACGAATCTCCGGGTGACGAACAAGTGCGATCTCGGCACCGGGAATAACGACTTCGGCCCCGCTGTCGCCGCCCATGGCATCCAAGGAAATCGGAATTGTTTTCGCCATTCAGAAGGTCTTTTAACGTTTCACACAAAAGGAAGGCACAGGTCAGCGCGCCTACGGTTTCGCGCCCTTTCCGAAGGGGCTGGAGTCCGGCGCGAACATAACGGTTTTGCTCGGAGTGACAACCGTTTTCCTAAACTCTTTCTGAACTTACGCCCAAAACATCCATGCAGGACATTGCAAAGACACCCGGTGCACGCCACGAAACCCTATATTTCAGTCTTCCGGCCTGGATTTTAAAGCCTCCAGTGCAGCAAAAGGTGAAGGTTCCTTTTGCACGTCTTCTTCGTTCTCAGCATCGACATCTTCGCTGCCGCCCTGAAACTCCACACCGGGTTTGCGTGGAAAGGGATCCAGTGAAAGCGCAAGTTCTTCACAGATGACCGCCCCGAGATCCAGCACACCGTCAACCACAAGATCAGGGGGATCCAGCGTTTCCAGATCGATTTCGATTTCACCGTCGTCGTTGAGGTCCCGGATTTTCCGGGGCTTGCTCGAAGCCGGTTCGAATGTCCGGTCCACGTCAAGCGCAAGCTCGCTGTCAAAAGGTTCAAGCGTCACCACGCAGGTCTGCGTGATGGAGGCACGCACCGGCCCTACAACCCGAACACCTGCCTTGCGATAGGGTTTCAGCGTAAAACGGGCTTCCAGATCACGCATGCTGACAAGGTCATATGCCCCGGCAATTGCCTGGAGACCGGCAGCATCCGGCACAACGTTAACCGTTTCATCCTTGTCGACAACGCGATTCGTGTTCACCTTGTAAGAGTATGGGAAAGTTTCGTCTGTCATTTTCCAGGTATCCGAGACCGGTTCATACCGGCAAGTTTTTGAAGGCGTCCGGGTCCGGCCAGCTCAAACGTCCAGCCATGAGGTCTCCGGTTGCCTGTTCTGACAATTTGCCGGCAGCTTCAAGCATGTAGTGGGCAAGACGCATCTGCGCCATGGGCTCTGGGTTGTCGGGAAACAGATTGCGGCCCAAAGCAGCTGCGAGGTCCTCGGTGTCCGCGCTGTCAATTGCCGGGATGTAAACATCCGCCCTGCCGTAAAAGGCCTCTCCCATAACCTTCACTTTCTTGGGAACGCGCGTGTCACTGACCCCCATCTCACGAAGGGAAGCGTCCATATCTTGGAAAAACAGGTCGAACACGGCCTGAGCGAACTCCGAGACCTTGGCTCCCTCCCCGCGCATCCGCCTGAAGTAAAGCACTGCGTGCAGCACGATAAGATCAAATCTGCCGTCAATCGTGTCAGGCACCATAAAGTCTGTGTAAAACGCGGGTTGCCGCGCTTGAGCCACGATTTCACAATAGACATTGTGTTCAGCTTCTGTGGACCGGCGGCGAAACAGGCCGAATACCATGACCGTCTCCATTCAACTCGGGTGTTGCCTTGTGCCCTATCCCACGATAGTGAATTTGCCAAGCAACGAAATACAATAGTGGCCGTCGAGGCCTGGCGAAACGGGACTTCTTAGATGAACTTCAAGGCGAGCGCCCTGATCCTTCCGCTTCTGGCGACCCTGCCACTTGGCGGTTGCTTTACCTCCACCTATACGCATGGCCACGTTGTGACGACGTCCATGCTGAACCAGGTGCAGGTTGGCTCCAGCCGCGAACAGGTCGAATTGGTTCTAGGCTCGCCGTCAACCACTTCAAGCCTGAGTGGAGACGCTTACTATTACATTTCGCAGAAAACGGCGACCACTGCGTTTCTGGCGCCCGATATCGTGGAGCAGCGCGTCGTTGCGATCTATTTTGATGATGACGGCTTCGTTCAGGATATCGGCAACTACACGCTCGAAGACGGCAAGATCGTTGATATCGTCACCCGCAAGACACGTACAGGCGGTGCAGATTACGGCTTCCTGACTCAGATCCTGCGCGGCGCCACAAACCCGGGGCTCGGGCTTTAAACGAAAGTTTCAAGCCACAGGCCGATTTTCTATGTTGACCACCGAGAATAGTAAATCCTTGGGCTTGCGAAATGCGCGCCGTCAATCTACCAGCAAACGTGCAGTATGACTGCGAAAAGCTAATCAGCCGGATCGTTGCGTTGCAGACGGAAGAAAAAATCAGCTACTCGGGCGTTGAAGAACTCGTGGCAATTGACAAGTCGATGCCGCGATACAACAGCTTCATCGCCAATGCGATCACGCGTTACTTCACGCCTGGCTCAAAGCCTATAGATTTTGGCGCTGGTATCGGAACGCTGTCCGACTTGTTCGCAGATAGAACCGCCATCAAGCCAACCTGTGTCGAGGTAGACCCGACCTGCAGGCAAGTCTTGCTCTCCAAGGGATACAGGACATTCGACACGATCTCCGAAGCCGGAGAATTCGATTTCGTGTTTAGCTCAAATGTTCTGGAACATATTGAAAACGATCAGGAAGTGTTGAATGCAATCTTCAACAGGCTTGAAAGAAGCGGTCGCATTGTTCTCTATCTGCCTGCTTTTCAAGTCTTGTTTTCAGAACTTGACAGGAGCGTCGGGCACTATCGACGATATGACAAAAAGTCTCTGGTGAAAAAACTCAAGAACGCAGGCTTCGAGATTGAAGAAGTCTCATATGCCGACTGTATCGGCTTCTTCATTAGCCTTTTTTTCCGGTTCTTCGGGTATTCTGCGGAGAAAGGGCTGGCGTCCTCCAGCAGATTGGAGATGTATGACAAATTTGTATTTCCAGTGAGCAACATGTTGGACACGCTGGGAATAAGGTATGTATTCGGCAAAAACATTTACGTGCGTGCGAAAAAAGTCTGAAAAGCAAGTTTATTCAAATGGGCCACTCTCAGGTCCAGGGCCATGCGGCTTCAACGACATGTTACTCCCCGGACGTTCTTCGGGTCTTTCGACTGATTTGCGATATTGAAAGTAGCCACAACAAGGCTTGTCGGCTTAAAATCCAGTCGATTACCTGATGGCACAGTCCAAAGTTTTTGCGTTTTTTGCTCTTTGATCTGTTTGTGTTTCCGCCTTCGCCCAGCGCTTCCTAGTGGCGAAAAAGGGTTGGCTCCGGATCAGTCCTGGCACCACGCCAGCGCTCCTTCCTTGCGGATAGCCTCGAACAAAAGGCGAGCAACACCTCGGGGTATTGAACGTCATCCTGATCGTTCTCACGAAAAACCACCGAAACAGTTTTCACCCGATGATCTGGAAAAGTTTCCTATTCTGCCCGTTGCGCATAGCGGGCTTGTTGAGTATCCCGCTTTTGGGGTACACGGCGAGGGCCTCTGTGAAATGTGCTCGGCGTCGCCAAATTGTTTTCTGCCGGATTGAAGCTTGGACGAAAAATGAAAGTTCTAAACAGAAAAAGAGTGCTGGTCACCGGCGGTTCGGGTTTCCTTGGGTCTCACCTGTGCGAACGCCTTCTTCAGGAAGGTGCGGATGTTTTGTGTATCGACAACCTTTACAGCAGCACAAAGGACAACATCGTTCACCTGCTCGCAAATCCCCATTTCGAGTTTCAACGGCACGACGTGACGTTTCCCATCTATCTGGAAGTGGATGAAATCTACAATCTCGCCTGCCCGGCTTCGCCCGTCCACTACCAGCGGGATCCGGTTCAGACGACGAAAACCAGCGTCCATGGCGCCATCAATATGCTTGGGTTGGCAAAGCGTACGAAAGCACGCATCTTTCAGGCTTCGACAAGCGAAGTCTATGGGGACCCCGAAGTCCATCCCCAGACGGAAGACTATTGGGGACGCGTCAATCCGATAGGCGTTCGTTCCTGTTACGATGAAGGCAAGCGCTGTGCGGAAACGCTGTTTTTCGACTACAACCGCCAGCATGGCCTCGAGATCAAGGTCGGACGGATCTTCAATACCTATGGACCGAGGATGCACCCCAATGACGGGCGCGTCGTCAGCAACTTCATTGTGCAGGCACTTCAAGGCAAGGACATCACGATCTACGGGGATGGTCTTCAGACACGCAGTTTCTGCTATGTCGATGACCTCATAGAAGGGTTTGTCCGGCTTATGGCCTCACCCACCGATCTGACCGGACCAATCAATCTCGGCAACCCTTCCGAATTCACCATACGCGAACTTGCTGAAACCGTCCTCGACCTCGTCGGCGGCACCTCGAAACTCATCTATCACCCGCTTCCGCACGACGATCCGAAACAACGCCAGCCCGATATCTCGCTTGCGAAGTCGGAACTTGACTGGGCGCCTCGAATACCTCTCAAAGAGGGATTGCAGAAGACCATCGCCTATTTCAGGGAACTCTGAGCCGTTATGATCCCGACCGATGCCCGCATCATTGTCGTTACCCCGGTCTATGAAGACTTCGAGGCCAGCAGCCGCCTGTTCCAGGAGCTGCAGGACGAACTCGGCGACAGCGTCTATATCGTCGCCGTCGATGACGGCTCGGTGAAGCAGCCGCTTGATACGTCTGGCATGGATCTGGCCGGAGCCAGAGGCACAGTTCTGAAACTGCGGCGCAACGTCGGCCATCAGAAAGCGATTGCGATCGGCCTCGGATATGTTTCAACGCATATCAGCGAAAATCAACTCGTGGTCGTCATGGACTCCGACGGAGAGGATCTGCCCTCTTCCATTCCGAAATTGCTGAGCGAACTGCAAAAGGAAGATGTGGACGTCGTCGTCGCGCGGCGTAAGAGCCGTTTCGAAACGATGAGATTCAAAACGTTCTACAAAGTCTACAAGCGCCTGTTCCGCATCATTACCGGCAGGACGATCAGCTTTGGTAACTTCATGGCGATGAAATCCAGGGGCGTCAGGCGCCTCTCGGCTATGCCGGAACTGTCTATCCACGTCGCATCAGCCGTTCTTGCTTCCAAATTGCGCATGGGGACCTGCCCGCTCGATCGTGGGCCGAGATATGCCGGACAATCAAAGATGAATTTCGTCGGTCTGGCGCTGCACGGTTTCAAGGGCATGATGGTGTTTGCCGAAGATGTTTTGGTACGCGTGGGCATCGCATCGGCAATCGTTGCCATCCTGTCCGTGTTTGGCGGCGTGACTGCAGTTCTTCTCAAAACAATTGGCTATTCGACCCCCGGCTGGTTTTCCGTCGCCTTCGGCATCCTCGTTTTGATGTTCATTCAGACAGGCGTGCTTGCACTAATGACGCTCATGCTCACAGGTGTCGTTCGCAGTGGCTCGGTAACGTCAGAACTCGACTACCGGAATTTCATCGAGAAAGTGCTTTTCAGCACAAAAGCGGATGCGCAACTCGAAGCAGCTTCCTGACCGCTTCAAGTTTGTCGAAGAATTGACAAGCATCTTTTGCACCCAGATGTATCAAAGAGCCGCATGAATGCTCAGTATCAAAAGGTAAGCAAACACGTGAAACTCGTTTCCAGTATACTTGCGACGCTCATGTTCATTGCGCTGCTTCTCATCACCTACTGCATCCATGTCTGGTACTTCCCGGTTAATGTCATTTTTTATGCATCGCTTAGCGACGCCTTGATCGCTGCGGTCATCGCAGCTGCAATACTCTTTTTCACCGGTTTCTTTTCAAAGCTTGGCCCGTTTGAAAAAACTCAACTGGTAGCAATCTGGCTGCTGGGTGGATACGCGTTCGCGATCTCCATACCAACCGTGATTGATCGCTCTCTCTCTTTTTACATACTGGAAAAGCTTAACCAGCGGGGTGGCGCGATCCTTGTCGACCGGTTCGAAGACGTGTTTACAAAGGAATTCATGCACGAACACCGCCTGGTTGATGTGCGACTGACTGAACAGCAAGAGTCGGGCACGGTAGAAATCGTTGATGGGTGCGCGATACTCACCGACCGCGGACGGACCATTGTGGCCTTCAGTAGCTACTTCAGAAAAAACCTGTTGCCGCAACAACGATTGTTGGACGGGCAATATTCGAGCGATCTGACAAATCCCTTCAGGGAGAGCATAGAAGCGCCAGACTATTCCTGCGGTCCGTCGAAGAGGGAATAGCCATCAAAACAAGTCCAAACCGGATTGAACGGTCTACTTGACTGACTGAAGCAAAAACACCGCGAACCGTGATTGGACGGTTTGCGGTGTTTTCGGTTTTGGAAAGGACGCTTGCCGGACCCAACGACTGGATCCGGCAAGAACATTAATGCGCCAGTATCGCCAGGAGCAAAAGCGCCATGATGTTGGTGATCTTGATCATCGGGTTCACCGCGGGACCAGCCGTATCCTTGTACGGATCGCCCACCGTGTCACCGGTGACGGAGGCCTTGTGCGCCTCGCCGCCCTTCTCGTGGGTGACGCCATCCTTGTCGGTAAAGCCGTCCTCGAAGGACTTCTTGGCGTTGTCCCAGGCACCGCCACCTGCCGTCATCGAGATGGCCACGAAGAGGCCGGTCACGATCACGCCGAGGAGCATGGCGCCGAGTGCCGCAAACGCATCAGCCGGTGTGGCAACCGCGCGAACGACATAGAACACGACGATCGGCGACAGAACGGGCAGCAGCGAAGGAACAATCATTTCCCTGATCGCGGCCTTTGTGAGCATGA
>Ga0207422_1002791_pt1 | contig 20907 bp, 17 predicted proteins | sample MarCyaLeptolynsp_FD_187757 | JGI IMG/M metagenome (GOLD analysis project Ga0207422, IMG submission 187757) | Marine cyanobacterial communities from Panama - species 1 Leptolyngbya sp. (SPAdes) | ecosystem: Environmental > Aquatic > Marine > Unclassified | place: Panama: Panama City | collected... | reverse complement strand
CGCTACATGGCGGTCGAGTGGGCAGAGCGTGGGATCAACGTCAACGTTGCCTGCGGTGGCCCGATCGACACAGAAGCGCTGTCGGCGTTTTCGGGGGGCGGGGTCGACCTCGACAAGCTCAAGGCGGAAATGGCGGCGCGCACCCCGGTGGGTCGACTCGGTACGGCCGACGATCTCACCCGACTGGTGCTGTTTCTGTGCTCGCCAGCGGCGGACTGGGTTCGCGGTCAGACAATCGTAGCCGACGGCGGACTGACGGCGGTGGGATGGCGCGGTGAAGGGTCCTCGTGAAGCCCGACGACCAGCGCGTGGTGATTACGGGACTCGGCGTCGTTTCGCCGCTGGGCAATGACGTCGAGACGTTTCACCGTCGCCTGGCAGCGGGCGAGTGCGGGACCCGGCAGGTGACCCCGCGGTTTCCCACCGGCTATCGGGCGGACCACAGCGGTGTGGTCGACGAGCTCGACGCTCCCGCGGATCGAAGGACGGCAACGCTCGCCGAGACCGCCGCGCGGCAGGCGTTGGCGCACGCGGCGTGGACTGAGCCGGTGCGATGCGGCGTCGTGCTCGGCACAGCGATGGGCGAAGGGCTCGAGCTCGAGGCGAGCCTGCGCGCGGGCGATGCTTTCGCAAGCCGCCCCATCGGCGGCGTACCCCGGCTGCACGACACCGTCGCCGACGCGCTCGCGCTCGGTGGCCCGAGTCATCTCGTCGCGACGACCTGCGCTTCGGGCAACCACGCCGCAGACTGGGCCCGACAGATCGTGCTCGAGGGACACGTCGACGCGATGCTGGCGGTCGGTGCCGACACCGTCGGTTGGGTCGACCGGCTGGGCTTCGCACGGTTGCTGCTGCAGGCGCCGGAACGCTGTCGTCCGTTCGACAAACACCGCAAGGGCACGATCCTCTCCGAGGGGGCCGGGGCTGTGGTGCTCGAGCGTCTCGATCGCGCGCGAAAGCGGGGCGCAGCCCCATTGGCCGAGCTTGCGGGGTGCGGGTTGTCCTGTGACGCCGGGGGAGCGTTCAAGAGCCGCCGGGAAGAGCTCGGGCCGCTGCTGTCGGCCGCTCACGCTGCTCTCGACGACGCGGGACTCCGGCCGGAGGCGATCGATCACATCAGCGCACACGGCTCGGGCACCAGGCTCAACGATTCCCGCGAGACGCTCTTTGCCAAAGCGCTGCTGGGCGAGCGCGCACGAGAGGTCCCGATCTCTGGGCTGAAGTCGATGCTCGGTCACGCCCAGGGGGCAGCGGCCAGCTTCGAGCTCGTGGCGGCCGTGCTCACGCTACAGCACGACATCCTGTTCCCGACGATCGGTCTCGAGACCCCCGATCCCGACTGCGACCTGGACTACGTGCCCAACGTCGCTCGGTCGATGCGGGTCGAGACCATCCTGAGCAACGCGTTCGGCGTCGGCGGGAACAACGCTCTTGCGGTCGTGCGGCGGGTCTAGGGGCAACAGGGGCCGTATTGACTCGGGTCGCCACATCTCGCACAGCGGCATGCCGATGCTCCGTGGTACGTGCGCCGCGATGAAGGCCGTCCGCTTTCTGAGTCTGAGCACCGCGTTCACCCTTGCGCTGGGTTGTCCCGCGTCTGAAACGCCGGAGGCTGCGGATGAGGAGTCGTCCGACGGCGGAGACGCTCCAGCAACCGGCGATGACGACGATGACGACGATGACGACGATGACGATGACGACGACAACGACGTCACCGGGGACGACGACGACGATGCGACCGGCGACAACGACGACGACGACGATGACGATGACGATGACGATGATGACGACGACGACGATGACGACGCGTCGGGCGACCCGCTCTACGACGAGTTCGAGGTCACGACGCTAGACCTTCCGGTCCTCGGCGATCCGACCGACATCTACGTCCCGGTCGCGGACGGCAAGTCGTTCCCGGTGGTGATGCTGCTGCAGGGCGCCAACGTCGACAAGGAACACTACGGCGACGTCGCTGGACTCGTGGCGCGCTATGGCTTCGCCGTTGCCGTCCCCAACCATACGAGCATGGGCTTCATGGGGACCGGCTTGTTCATGGAGCAGCGGGTGATCGAAGAGGGCGTGGCTGGACTCGAGGAGCTCAACGCGGACGATGCTTCGGGCTTCGCGGGTGTGTTCGATACGTCGGCAATCGGCCTCATGGGCCACTCGTTCGGCGGCGTCGTCGGGGTCTATGCGCTCACCGATCAGTGCGTCTTTCCGTTCTGCGAGGCGCCGTTCGAGCTCCCTGCGGGCGTGAGTGCCGGCGTGTTCTTCGGCACCAACATGCGGCCGCCGCTCGGCGGCGCGATCGAGGCGCTGCCCAACGCCGGCCGCGGCATCGGCCTCGTCCAGGGCACGTTGGACAGCAAGGCTCTTCCCGCCGACGCGCTCGAGACTTACGACCAGGTTCAGGCGTCGCCCGCTGCCCTCGTCACGCTCATCGGGGCCAATCACTACGGCATCAACGACGTGGACAACCCGCCTGGCGCAGACCCGGACGCGACCGCGCCGGACATCGATCAGGCGGTCGCCGTCGAGACCACCGGTCGGTGGTCCGCGATGCTCCTGCGCGCGTGGGTGCTCGGTGATGCCGAAGCCGAGGCCTGGATCGGCGAGACCGTCGACACCAACGTCGTGCTGCAGCAAAAGTGATCAGTCGAGGCGCCGTTTGGTGCCCTCGAACCCGTCGAACACCCGCTGGTGGGCGGCATGCGAGTACTCGTCTTCGCGCGTGTAGTACTCGCGGACCCACCGCTGCAGCATCGCGAGGTTTTCGTCCTGCGCGGCCTTGCTCGGATACTTGTGCGGCTCTCAGGGGCGCGCTTCGTTGTGGGCCACGCAGGCATCGACACCGGGGTCGAGAAACACGAGCTCGGTGCAGTGGGGCAGGGCGTGCTCGGCCAGGCTCGCGTAGCACCCCTCGATGACCCACGCCTCGTTTTGGGCGATGAACGCATCGAGGGCGGTGCGGCTGTCGCTGAGGTCGCGACGGACTCCGGGGCTCGACCACGCGATCGTGTCCAGGTCGAGCGCCCGCAGCCCATGCTCGGAGGCCAGCTTGTGGGCAAGCGTGCTCTTGCCCGAGCCGGAGTTGCCGATGATCACGACGCGCCGCACGGCGGCAGTCTTAGCACCCCTGGCTCTACTCTTCTTGGCACAGGATCTGCGAGTCACCCTCGATCAGGCACTGGAGGCAGGTGAAGCCTACGCCCACCTGGCAGTCGGGGATGAAGGTCAGGCCGGTGCAGGGCTGCTGGGTGATGGTGGCTTGTGGATCGCCGAGGCCACCAAAGTCCTGGAACAGTTGGCTGAGCGCATAGACGAAGCCGACCTGGCCGACGAAGGCCTGGCGCGGAAAGCTGTCGATGCCCTGTAGGTAGAAGACGCCCTTGAAGCCGGTCTGCATCGAGGCCTGCTCCTGCACGCAGTCGTGGACGGCCTGCCAATGCTCGAGGTCGTCGTCCAGCGTTGCGACGCCGCAGTCGAAGGGCGGGACCTTCGACAGCTCGGCGGTGTCGCAGGTGACCTCCTCGAAGTCGCAGAATTCGGGCGGGCAGATGCAGTTGCATACCCATTCGCCATCGATGCACTCATCGACGCTCTGGCACGCGGGGTCGCAGGCCTCACATTCCAGCGGCACGCATTCTTCGCCGGACGAGCCGCCGTCGGTGGAGGGATCGTCGGTCGTGCTGCCGCCAGAGTCGGTCGAAGGCGTGCTGCTGGTGCTTCCGGAGCCGTCCGAACCCGCGGAACCGGAGCCCGCGCTCGTGCCGGAGAGACTGTCCGAACCCGCGCTCGGATCGTCGTCCGAGCTGGTCGGGGTGCCTTCGCCACCTCCGTCCTCGCTGTCCGCACCGCCCAGGGGCTTGGTCGGCGGAACGCAGGCCACGAGGAGCGCGACGGGCAACAGTCCAAGGGTTCGAGGTAGTGTCATGCCTCTTCGTGTCGCGTCCGGTCGGCAGTCATCAAAAAAAGTTCGCGCGGTCCAAAGCGGCCCTGCGCGGGCGTTTGCTGGCGGTTTCAGCCATGGTACCGCCGACGGCGGTCGAGTGGGACGCGCCCGCGGAGTGCCCGGATGCATCGACGGTCCGCAAGCAAGTCGAGGCCTACGCGGCGCAGTCCGAGACCCCGACCGAGGTTCGCGCGAAGGGGCGCATCACCAAGGAGGCTGAGGGCTACGCTCTGGACCTGACGGTGCAGACCGCCGACGGCGACGATACGCGCCGCGTCTCCCACCCATCCTGCGAACCCCTCGGTCGCGCGGCAGCGTTGGTGATCGCGGTCGCGATGGATCCGGTGGCGGTCGCCGCCGCCACGACGGAACCGGAGCCGAAGCCCGAGCCGGAACCGGAACCGGAGCCTGAACCTGAACCGGAACCGGAGCCCGAGCCTGAACCAATCTTCGACCCCGACCCCCCTCCGCCTCGCCCCCTTCCGCGTCGCCGACCTCGCCCTCGGCTGTTGCTGCGCCCCGAAGCCCAGCTCGGCGTTGCCATCGTCCCGGGGCCCCTCGCGGTGGGGTTCGGCGGCGCCATCGGGGTGTTCGGCCGTTCGTGGCGCGCCGAGCTCGAGGGCGCGTACTGGGTGCAGCAGCCCGCGTTTGTGCCCGGGCGGGATGGGACGGGCGCCAACGTTTCCCTCGCCTACGGAGGCGCGCGCGGCTGCTACGTCGTGCCGCTGAGCAAGGTCGAGCTGCCGGTCTGCGCAGGGCTCGAGGTCGGCGTGCTTTCCGGCGAGGCGTTCGGGCCGGGAATCACCAACGAGCCCGACGGCGACGTCTGGGTGGGCCTTCCGCTGTCCGCGGGCGTGGCTTGGGCGCCGGTGCGCGCTTTTGCTCTGCTTGGCCGGGTCGAAGCCGCAGTCAGCCTCCGTCAGCCAGGATTTCACCTCAACAACGTCGGAGAGGTCCATCGGGCGGATGCGGTCGGCGCGCGAGCCGTCTTCGGCGCTGAAGTGCGATTCTTTTGATGAGTCGCGGTTGGTCGCGACACAGAGCACTGGGGATGTTGTCCGAGGTCTATCGCGAGCACTTCGGTTTCGTGTGGGCGCTGCTGCGTCGGCTCGGAGTGCACGAGCGCGACCTCGAGGACGTTGCACAGGACGTGTTCATCGTCGTGCATCGTCGGTTGCCGCAGTTCGAGGGGCGCGCCTCGGTGCGCACGTGGCTCTACGCGATCGCGGTGCGGGTTGCGGCGAACTACAAGCGGAAGCGCCGGCCCGATCCGGAGGCCGGCGACTCCATGACGAGCCGGCTCGTTGCGCCGAGCTCGAGCAGTCCCGAGGAGCACGTGGTGCGCTCCGAGGCGGCGGCGCTGCTCGACCAGCTGCTTGCGCGCATGGACGACAAGAAACGGGCGGTCTTCGTGTTGTCGGAGATCGAGGGGCTGAGTGCGCCCGAGATCGCGAAGATCGTCGGCACCAATCCGCGGACGGTGCACTCGCGTCTGCGGGCGGCACGGTCGTCGTTCGCCACCGATCTCGCCCGCGTGCACGCTCGCGACGCGGGTGACCCGATGAATGCGCGGTGGCTTCAGCATGCGGCATCGGGACATCGCCCGCCCAAGGCCGCAGACAAGCGCGTGTGGGCAGCGTTGCTCATCGAGTTGCCCGAGCTTGGTGGCGCGGCTGGAGCCGGCGGTGCGGGGACGCTCGGGTGGGTGCACACCGTCAAGGCGGTCGCGGTTTCGGCGGGGCTTGGACTGGCGACGATCGGCGGGGTTTATATCGCCGCGACTCCGCTGCGGGCGGACGACTCGCGGCCAGCGGTGGCGGAGGCGAGCGCGAAGACGTCAGCGATCGCGGAACAGGCCCCCGAAGCTCCGACGGTCGAGGCCCCGGTCGTGGTCGAGGAGCCCGCACCCGAGCTCGCTGCGATCGTGCCCGAACCGCCCCCGGAGACGAAACGTCCGAGGCGACCGAAACCCCGCGACGAGGCGACCGAGCCCGACCTCCTCAGCGCCGAGCTCGACCTCGTCGACAAGGCTCGTCGTGCCCTGGCGGCTGGCGACCACGAGGCTGTGCTCGAGTGGTCGAAGGCACACGCGGAGCGCTTCCCCAACGGCCAGTTCCGACGCGAACGTGATCGCTCTCGGGTTGCAGCCTTGTGCGCGCTGGAGCGTGCGTCGGAAGCGGTCGCACTGGCTGCCGAAGCGGGGGTTCCCGCGGCGTGCGGCAGCTGACCGGGAACTCCGGCTGCGAGCGATTGTCCTGCTCTCGGGATGGCTCGCGCTCTCGCAGCGATCGGCATGGTTTGCCTGGCGGGCTGTCGCTCCTCGCCATCGCTGCCACCGGAGCCAGACCCGGCGTCGGTCCGAATCCCACTCCCGGAGCCAACCCTCGAGCCTGTCCCCGAACCGCGGCCCCCGCCCGAACGCGAGCCGGCGGTCGAAGTTCCGACCGTGCCCCCCGCTCAGCAGCGCACCCGCGCCGACACCCCATACCCGCGGGAGACGGTCGTCGTCTTGCCGATGGCGACGATGAGTCCGGTGGTGCTGTTCGCCGACGAGCGCGCCACGATCCGGCGTCGTGCCGCGCGTCGCTTGGCGAAGCTCGGATACGACGTCGTGCCGATCGCGGAGCTCGAGCGCATCGAAGCGGCGGCGATGAGTCGCGAGCTCGTCCTCGAGGACGACGCGATCTGCCGAAGGCGATTGTCGAGCGCCGACGTCTACGCCCGCTACTTTTCGCAGCACCGCACGGCCTCCGTCGGCGCCGCCTGCTTCGGCGGCTGCGATCTGACGATCAGCGTAGAGGACCCGCGTGACCCCGATTTGCTCGAGACCTACGCGGCCGAGGTCGAGCGCGCGTGGGACCCCGGTGAGTGGAAGCGCGCCGCTGGCCGTGCCTCGAAAACCAATATCGGCACATGGGGAGGCGTCGGCGGAATGGTCTCGTCGAGCCATCCACCGACGATCATGTTCACCGCACCCGAGCACATCGGTCCGTGGGAACAGTCTCCCGACCCAGCGCCGATCTACGGCCTGGAGCTGGCGACCGAGAGCTGTGGTCATCCGGATCCCAACGTATCGCTGACGTGGACGATCGCGCTCGACGTCGGCCCTGCCGGAGACGTGCGGCGCTGCGAAGTCGCGACTGAGCACTCGCGCGCGCGTGACTCGGATGGCGCGTGCTTGTGCGACGCCGCGAATGCCCTCGAGTTCCCCGCAGGCAAGCCAGGACGCCGCCTGCGTGTCGACGGAATCGACTCGGGGGCGCTTCCCCGCACGGTCGTGCGCAGCGTTCAACTCGGGACCGAGCCTTGGGTGCGTCGGGTGGAGGAATCCTCGGCGATGGCGCGGTGCGAACCCGAGCTCGAGCGAGCCGACCTTTTCGAGGTCACCGCTGTCCTCAGCCTCGCCCCCGAAGGCAGCGTCACCAGCGTCGAGCTCTTCGGCCCCATCGACGACGCACCCACGATGCGCTGGGCGAGGTGTCTCGTGCAGGAGTGGGGAAGCCTCGAGCTTCCGTGCGCGCCGCCGGGCATCGACCAGCTCCACGTCACGGTCGACGTGCGGCGGTAGAGCTGCGAGCGTCGATTCTCGTCAGCGACGTAGCAATGCCTTGGGGGTGATCGTCGACACTTACGTCGTCGACCGCGGCCCGAGCAGAGGCGATCACATGTACGCGAACCGAGCGGCCATGTCGTCCGTCGTGCTGCGGCGAAGAGTGCCAGTCGTATTCGCGTCACCCCGGATGTCTTCTGCGGCGATGACGGTTATCGGGGCGGCGAGAACCCAATGAGTCATGTGTTAACTTGATGTCATGAGATTTGGATGGTGGTTGGGGGTGGCGCTCGTGCTGACGGCTTGTGCTGGAGACGACGGGGTTTCCGAGGACGGTGCGGGCAGCGACGACGGGGCATCGAGTTCTGGCGCGGACGGAGGGGGCGACACGATGGGCGGCCCCGGCGGTACGGGCCAGGGCGACGGGGGCACGGCAGGTGGCACCGGTGGAGGAAGCGATGGTGGCTCGACTTCGGTGTCGGGCGACTCGGGAAGCGAAGAGGGGTCGAGTGGCGGAGGGGGTAGCGAGTCGACGGGGTCGGCGATGTGCGGACCGGACGTCATCGACCTCGACAGCGCCGTGGCGACACTCGTCGGCGACGAGCCCGAGCCACCCGATCCCGGCGGGGGCAGTGGCAGCGGCGGAGGATCGGGCGGCGGCGGTCCGGTCGTCGATCCCGACACGTTGCGCATCCGGTTGTCGAACTACATGACGCTGACCTGCGGCGACCCGCACGGCAGTTTCGCCTGCAACGACGACGTGGCGGTCTGGCGTCTCGAGATCGAAGTCCCGCCGGAGATGGCGGCGCCGGGGACCTACGACCTGGCGGATCTGCAGGTGTTCGCCTGGACGGTGGACATGTGCAACGCCGGCGGGGGTGACGGCGTCGGAGGCGGCGGCGAAACCTCCGGAGGCACGCTGACGATCGACAGCATCGGGCCATCCGGGATCTCGGGATGCCTCGACGGCACCACCTTCACCGAGTTCGACGCCAACGGCTCCTTCAACGCCGACAACTGCTCCGACCTATAGCCTCATCGGGCACTCAGCCCTGGTCGGTCTCGATTTGCGCGGCGACCTCAGCAAAGAGGGCATCCTCTTCGGCAGTGCGGTACGGGGCTCCGATGTTGGGCAGCACGGAGTCCACGACGTCGCCCGGGGCAAACAACGTGACGTCGGCCTCGGGGTCGCGGGGGAACTCCGAGGCGGCCGTTCCGGCGTCTAGGTTTTCCGGCGGCAGCCAGTTGTCGGCCATGTAGACCTGTGGCTCGACGGTCGTGCCGTCGGGGTCGTCGCCCGCCGCCTCGCCGAGAATGAGGCCCGTCTCGAGGTTCGCGGCAGCGCCGGTGAAGTGGTTGGCGATCAGGTTGATCCTCTGGGGACATGCGGCGTCGCGGCAGCGCAGGCGCATCGCGTAGCCCCCACCGAAGCCGTAGTCGCCCCACCGGTGCATGATGTTCTGCTCGAAGTTCATGTCGCGGTTGTCGCCGCGTACCTGGGGCCCACGCTCGTGAATCCACCCGTAGAGGTTGTGGTGATTGCTGAAGCGTTCTCGCTGTTGGTCCGGTACGCCGCCGGGGAAGTGGCTATAGGTGTTGGGGTGGAGGCTCTCGAGGAACGCGCTGTACTGCACGGTCACGTCGCGCGCGCTGCCCCAGATGTCGCCGCCGGAGTCCTGTGCTCCGCGCACGGTGATGCGGTTGAGCACCACGTGGTGCAGACACAGCGGCAGGTCCTCGCCGTCGATCGCGATCGTCGCCGCGTTTTGGCTGTGCATTTCGTCGATGCCCTCCCACACGCCTACGAAGCGGATGCCCTGCACCAGCACGTCGTGGCCACAGGTCGCGTTGGCACTCCACGTGTTGATGATGAACTCGCCGTCCTCGCCAGTCCCGGACTTGGCGATGGTGATCCCCGGGTCGGGGGCGCTCAGGCCGTCCACCGTGAGGAAGGGCTGGCGAATCCGAATGTCGGTCAGCGGCTCGATGGTCCCGCCGACATCGAAGGTGACGACGCGCGGCGTGGGGTTGTCGTCGGTCGTGTCTCGATTCTCGATGCAGTCGCGGAGGCTCCCGGGACCAGAATCGTCGAGCGTGGTCACGACACAGGTCTCGCCTCGCTCGCCGAATGGACTCGTCGTCCCGTAGCCCTCGAGCGGGGCCTCGCCCGGTAGCGGCGGGTCGCCGGTGTCGCCGGTCTCGGACGGCTCGTCGTCCGAGCCCTCGTCCTCGGGCATTCCAGTGCTCGAGGTCGAGTCAGGCCCGTCATCGTCGACGCCGTCCTCACCCGCTGTATCGCCAGTGGCTACGTCGCCGGTCGAGCTCGTACCTCCCGTCGCCTGGCCGCCCTCGTCCTCGCCTGCGTCGTCGGCACAGCCGACCAAGAGCAGCGCCACCCCCCACACCGCCATCTTCACGCTTGCCATCGTCTCGCAAAGGCAATGCGCCGGCCAGTGGGCTCCAGGTCATGGAACCCGGTCACACTTTCGGTGGCGTCGCGACTGCCGAGCGGCCCGTGTCCGGGCGGCTCCAAGTATGAACCCCAAAAACCGAATTCTGTCCGCCCTGGCCCTGACTGGTGGGCTTTGCACCCTGAGCTGGGTCTCGCCCGCCGAGGCCGAGAACTGCCCGAGTCCGACGAAGAAGATGTGCCTGAAGAAGGGCTATCTCGAGTCGTCGTGTGGCCAGAAGAACAAGCAGCTGTGCAAGGGTCCGATCACCGACGGCCTCGAGGCGCAGTTCGAGGCCTCGAAGGCGCCGAAGCGCAAGATGTTCAAACCGGGCGGTTCTTCGATCCCCAAGGATTTACAAGTCGGCAAGTACCACCGGTACAAGGGCCCGAAGACGCCGAGCCGTGCTCTGAACAAGAAGGGCAAGAACGCGTTTGCGCAGCAGCAACAGAGCTTCGTACCCGGCCCGGCCCCGCGCTTGCTTCCTCTGAACGCGCATCGGTCTCCGGAGTGGGAGGACAATGGCAACTACGTCGCAAGTTGCCGCGAGTACGCCTACGAAAAACTCTATGGCTGGACCCGCTTCATGGACGCCTCCGCAGCCTGCAAAGGCAACCCTCGGTGCGTCGTGGACGTGGGGACGAGGAAGAGCGTACCGGGACTCGACCGGCAGCTGACGTCTCGCGACGGCAAAGACAAGCTCGCCCAGGAGGGTCCGACCAAGGGCGTGTATCCGAAGAACGTCTTTTTCACCTACGGTGAGAAGTTCGTCTACGCCGAAGGACCGAAAGGAGTGGCCGAAGATCCGAAGTGGGATGCGCTCGCGGCGGTGATGAAGAAGGGCGAGCTGTACCACTACATCGGATCGACGCAGAAGCCTCCGAACGCGAGCGAAGGCAAGTATTTCAAGGACCAGTTCGCCTTCCACCGAGCCATGCGCGAAGCCACGAAGAAGGTCAGCGATGCGGAGTTCGAAGAGCTCCGCAAGCGACGCGAGCTCATGGCGGAGCTTTTGAGCATGTGGTACCTCGCCGTGCAGGCTGAGGCCTCGAGCAACCAACCCGATCTTTCGATCCCACTGCTTCAGCACGAGCTCGAGCTTCCGCACCAGACGCAGGTGCTCGATCCGCTTCAGTCCCTGCTCGAGGGGAAGAAGCGGAAGAAGATTGCCAAGGGGATCGCCTCGAAGCTTCAGAAGAAGATCGGAGCGCAGGGGCTGTCGTCTCGACCGGGGGCGGGTTGGATCAGTCGGCCGGTGTCGGGGCAGACGTCGATGCGTTCGGTCGAAGAGATCGATGCCGAGCTCTCGTCGGTGCTTGCCGCGCCTGCCCGACGGACGCGCAGTCCTTGGAAGCAGCGTCGACGAACGAAGGGAAGAGCACCCGCGCGTACGCGAGGGAAAACCCGCGGGCGCGGCAAACCTGGGACTTCCAAGCGTCGGGCCGAAGGCGCTCCCAGCTCGAAGATGGTCTCCGTCGAGGACGCGTACGCGAAACATGCCGAGCCGCACCTCGCCGATCTCCCGTGTGCGGGAATCCAGTTCGACGCGTTCGTCTGGTACGCGCCCGGGACCAAACCGGTCTACGGCAAGGACAACAAGCCCCCGATCGAGACTCTGGGGTTCGGGCCGATCAGCTGCCGCATCGGGACCCTGCTTCGCTACGAGTGGGAACGCCACCTCGCCGGCGAGGTGAGTTGCGTCGATCCGAACGATCCGACTTGCGACTGGGAGCCGAGCACGTTCGCCCAGCGCTACGCGGTCGACCGCAAGATGCTGCAGAAGTATTACGACCTCGAGCAAGAGTGCACGGAGTGGGCGGGCCCGACTTTGGCCCACGCCGAGATGCCGGCGAGTGCCGTGACGCAGACGATCAAGAACACCAAGTTCGCGGTCAAGAAAGCCAAAGGGGCGCTCGGCGAGTACCACAAGGGGAAGAACGACAAGAGCTTCAACGTCTACGGAGACGAATGGAGTGACAGCGAATCGTGGGGCGACAAGGGAACCTTCGGTTCCAAGTACACGGCGTCCGCGGAGTGGAACGTGGAGGCCAAGGGGAAGAACAACGCGGGGCAGATCTGCGCGTTCGAGGGCGACGCCCAGACGAAGTTGTTGATCAAGGGATTCGTTGCCGGCTTCACGGTCGATGTCGTGGATGCACTGGCTTCCGTCGAGTCCACTCCGGGCGGAGCAACGATGGACGCTCACCTCCTCGTTGTCGGCAAGGCCCTATTCGGAGCGAAGTCAGACTACAAGCTGAGCAAGGCGTGGGGGCCGAAGACGTATGGCAAGACGAAGACCGTGCCCACGCCCAAACCGGTGATCCCGCTCCCGACGGGACCCGTGCCGGCATCGGCGTCGGCGTGGATCGAGCTGTTCATGGGGGCCTCGATAAGCGCCGATGGCAACGCTGGAACCTGTGCAAACGGCGGTGACCTCCTGGTCGAGGTCACGGCGGGACCGGAGGTTCGTGTCAACGGCAGAGCTCAGGTCGGCGTTGGGATTGCCGGCCTCGTTTCGGCAGGCATCCGCGGCAAGCTCAACTTGGTTCGGCTTGGACTCCCGTTCCGGGTCGCGCTCGAGCGCGTGGGCTATGCGATTCAGTTCTCGAGCGGGTTGGACATGCTGTTGTCGACGCTGTCGGGCAGCATCTCGCTGTACGTCGAGTACATCATCGGCGAAGAGGAGTTCGAGCTGTTCAGCTGGAACGGTCTGGGCCCGGAGACGATCACCTTGTTGGAGCTCGAGCCGGTGTCGATGCCGATGGCGGGGTTCGACAAGTGAGCGCGGGACGAAGGTTGTGCTGCGCGGGGCTCTTGCTCGCCGCTTGCGGAGAACCTGCGGGTCAAGCGGGGTCTGAAGCGCAGGGCGTGGTCGCCGGACCGCTGCTCGAGATCGGGGTCCACACGTTTGCCGTCGAGCTGGAGGCGTACTCGGACTTGGGTGAGTCGACGTGGATCGATGGTGCTCAGTCGGCAGAGTTCGTGCTGACGGGTGAGCTCACTTTGGGGCGCTCAGATGAACTGACGCGCCTGAGGTTTGCCGACTCGACGACGATCGCGTTCGAGGTCGGAGGTGCGCAGGGGGAGCCCCGCGTACACGAGCTGTTGGGCTGCGAAGGATGGCTCGCGGTCGGCGATGGTCCGCCGACCGTCCTTCACGCGAAGGGCCCGACCGAAACGTGCCAGCTCGCACTCACGCACGTCGGATTGGCGCTGGACTTCGGCCGCGCCGGGACCGACGTGCCGGTGCTGACGAGCTACGGGCCGATGGCGGCGACCTATCTCGATGGCGGGAGCACAGTGGCGCGGAGCGTGTACGGCGAGATCGACGGGCGCCGGGGGCGAGGGGAGAGCTCGCTGGAGCGGGAGGCAACGGGGAGTCTCGTGTCGATCGATTCGCGGACGTGGCTGTCGGACGACGGTGACGAAGGGCGGCCGGTCTCGTCGACGCGGGTGTCGCTGGAGCGGGTTGCGACTTCGGTTGATCCGGTGAGCCCTCCCGACGACGACCTGCAGGTGTACCCACTGCTCGAAGCGGTCGATGGCACGACGCAGGCTCGTGAGCAGGCCAGGGCGTTCGCGGAAGGCCTGGACCGGGGCATGCTGGGGCTCTGGCTTGCGCACGTCGAGCGCGGCGGAGAGCTCCCGGATGGCTTTGCGATCCGATCGCGGGGGCTGATGATCGCCGAGCCGGGCCTGGCCGCCGACGTGGGCGCGTTGTTCGACCGGGCACGGCGTCCCGAGTCGCGTCAGCTTCTCCTCGATCTGCTTTCGCAAGCGGGCACCGAGTTGGCGCAGGCGGAGTTGCGGCGGCTGCTCGCCGGAGTGGTCAGGGACCAGGCGGTCGACCGCGGGGTGCTGCTGCAGCGACTCGGTCTGCTGGACGCGCCGAACCGGGCGTCGTTGGAGCTCGCGCTCGACCTGCACGACGCGGCGGTCGCGACGGGCGACTCGCACACACGCGCCGCCGTGCTCCACGTGCTGGGCATGGTCGTGGAGAGCACCGGGCCGGAGCTCGCCGGGTTGCGACAGCTCGCGCTCGGTCGCCTCGCCGCAGATGCGGGCGGCTCGATGCCCACCGACATCCGCAAGGCGGCCCTCGCCGGCTTGGGCAACGCGGGTACGCCCGCAACCCTCGAGCTGATCCTCACCGGCACCATGGACCCCGACCCCACCGTCCGCTCGACGGCAGCGCTGGCGCTACGAAAGCTCCCGAGGTCCAAAGCCTGGCCCGCCCTCGAACGCCTCAGTCGGGATCCCTCCCGCGCCGTAGTCGATGCGGCCCAAGTCGCAATGTCCCGCTTCGAGGAGAGCTGATCCTTCATCTGTCCACCGGCGGACACCACCAGCCCTGACTCGCCGAATGCGTCAGTTTCGGTCTCCTCGAGCAGCCCAACGGCTCTCAAACCGACGGTTCCGGCGACTCACCGAGCTTGGGCGCGGCGAGTGTCCGGGAAGGGGCGTTTCAGGTTCGCCAAGTGACTTGGGCGCGGTGAAGCGACGCGATATGGACACTCAACGCTTCCAAGTTCAGTCGGCGGGGGTGCAGGGGGTTGGGGCGCCTTCGGAGGCTGGCCACTCGCAGCGGTAGTCGGCGCCTCCGCAGTCCGGGCCGACGCAGCAGCTCGGCGCGGGGTCGGTCCCGGAGATTCGGACGAAGACCCGGAGCCCGCCCCACGCTTCTTCGCCGCTGGTTCCGTCGTTGACCCGCACCTCGAGATCCTGGCTCGGCGGTCCTTCTGCCATGGCTTCCTTGAGGTCCCAGAGGCTTTCGAACTCACTTGCGCGCTCTACGGCGTGGCTTGCCAGGGGATCGAGAACCGAGGTGCGCTCCGGGCATACGGTCTTCCGGTGGTCGGCCGCACTTGCAGAGGCAGCAAGGGCGGCCGCCATCTCTGCTTCGTCGAGCTCGGTCAAGACTCCTCGGCAGGTGCCAATGCCGTCACCATCAATGGAGAAACATCCCGCGCACTGGTTCAACTCTTCGAGCGACACGCTTTGGCGTCGCAGCTCTTCGCACGGCGGTGCTTCTTCGGTCAGCTCCGGCCCGCACGCGGTCGCCATCGCCGTCAACGCGACGAGACCAACTGCGCTGACCCACCTGCCCACCACGTAACGCTACCAGCCCCGACTCGCCGAATGCGTCGGTTTCGGTGTTCTCGAGCAGCCCAACGACTCTTAAACCGACGGTTTCGGCGACTCACCGAGCTCGAGCGCGACTTCAAACGCCCGCCCCGCCGTTGCTCCACCATAGTTTGTCAACTTTGGGGACGTAGCTTGAAGTTGACAAACTATGGTTGCGGCGGTGTTGCACCCGTTTGTCAACTTCAAGCTACGTCCCCGAAGTTGACAAACTATGGTGGGCGGCCGGCGTTATTCCACGGGGTTGAAGGACTCGCAGCCGCTTGCGATTTCGGCGAGGGCTTCGTCGAGGAGGACGCCGTAGTCGTTGGCGCAGATGTCTCCGACGTAGTGGTGGGTGAAGCTGGTGGTGAGCTCGTCGAGTCTGGGGGCGTCGAGCTGACCGGGGAGTAGGGGGGACCAGTTGCCCTCGACCGTGCAGCTGGGGTTGGCGGGGGGCAGGACGGAGATCATGACGACGCTTTGCTCGAGGCCGCCCTTTGCCGCCACGATGGCGGAGTACCAGCCGCCGGGATCGCCGGAGCTGCCCTCGCCGGGCGGATAGGACGAAGGGTCGTCGGTGTCGGTGATGTTGACGATGACCAGCAGCGCGTCGTCGCGGATGAAGCCGGCGTTGCAGCCTCCCGGTCCGTCGTCCGTGATCGCACCGATGATCGCTTGCGCCGTCAGCTCGACGTTGCCGTTGCCCAAGCCGATGCCGGCGACACACCGAAAACTGTCCGCCACGTCACCGTCGGCCGGGCTTACCCACGCGCCGCCATCGGCAAACGGTCCGCACGCCTGGTTGCTGCTGCCTTGCCCGCCCGTCTGTGCGATCAGACTTCCCGGCGCCGTGCACCCGGCGGTGTTGTACGTGTACTCGGTCGTCGTGATCACGCCGAGGTGGTAGTCGACCTCGCCGATCAGACTCGTCTCGATCGCACCGATGAAGCTCTCGATGCTCGTCGACAGCTTGTCCTGCGCGACGTCCATGCTGATCGATCCGTCGATCGCCATCAGCAGATCGATCTTGTCGCAGCCGGACTGGGTGCTTCCGTCGTCCGCCGCACCCGTCGTCGGATCCGGCGGCAGGTCCAGCGGCTCGTCATCGTCGTCGTCGCCCGAGTCGCCGTCGCCCTCACCACCGATGCCGCCGGTGCTCGTGTCCTCCGACGGCGTGGCTCCATCGTCGGTGCCGCCGGCGTCTCCCCAGGGCACGTTCCAGGTCGAGATGCCTCCACGCTCGCCATCGCCAACCGCGCATCCCACCATCGCGAAGCCCAACGCGAGGCCTGCCCACCGCCACGTAGGTTTCGCCATCATGCCAGATCTGATACATGAACCACCATTCATGTTCAAGTGAGATCCGTCGCCAGACATCCACGTCGGAAACCGGTTGACGGGTCCCTTCAAATATGAAACATGAACCACCAGTCATGTTCGCAAGGCGCGCACAGATCCTCGCCACCGGCCGGTACATTCCCACCCGTCGGATTTCCAACGCCGAGCTCGACGACCACTTCGGTGAGAACGTCGGCAACTGGCTCGTCGACAACGTCGGTATCGAAGCCCGCCACGTGATGGCGGAGTCCGAGAACACCTCGGATCTCGTGGTCGCTGCAGCCCGGCAGGCGCTCGAGCGCGCCGAGGTCGAGCCCACCGACCTCGACCTCATCATCGTCGCCACCGACACCCCGGACTACATCAGCCCGGCCACGGCCTCGGTGGTCCAGCACAAGCTCGGGGCCGGCGATGCCGGCATCTTCGACGTCAACGCGGCGTGCGCCGGCTGGGTCTCGGCCCTCGACATTGCCGCCCGCTACATCCAGACGGACGAAGACATCAACCACGTCCTGGTGTGCGGCGGCTACGGCATGACCCGCTACCTCGACTGGAACGACAAGAAGACCGCCACCCTGTTCGCCGACGGCGCTGGCGCAGTCGTGCTCGGCGCGGGCGCGGACGAGGGCTACCTTGCCGGCAAGCTCGTCGCCGACGGCCAGTACCACGATGCGCTCGGCATCTACACGGGCGGCACCGCGTGCCCGGCGACCAACGACAACGTCGCCGACATCGGCAAGCCCCGCGTCCAGTTCGTCCGCAAGTTCCCCGCCACCTTCAACGCCGACCGCTGGCCGCCGCTCATCCGCGAGACGCTCGCCAAGGCGAAGGCCAACGTGGACGACGTGAGTCTCTTCGTGTTCACACAGCTCAACGCGCGCACGATCGAGGCCGTGATGGACCGGCTCGGTCAGCCGATGTCGAAGACTCACATGATCATGGACAAGTGGGGCTACCTCGGCTCCGCGTGCATTCCGGTCGCTTTCGACGATGCGCTCCAGCAGCGCGATCTGGAACGCGGCGACCTCATCGTCTTTTGTGCTACCGGCGGCGGGCTCGCGATGGGCTGCACCGCGTGGCGATGGACGGGCGGGATCGCCGCCCGGAAAGGCTTGCGTGAGCTCGAGCTCGCGCCGGCCGGAACCTGAGAACACCTCGAGCAACGAAGGAACATCATCATGACCAAGTTTGCAGTCACGATCGCGACGCTGGCCCTCCTCGGTGCCTGCAGCGGCTCCGGCACCTCCACCACCGCCCGTGACGAGATGGGCGACGACGGCACGGATGCCATGGGCGACGACGATGACGACGACTCGACGCCGGGAGACGACGACGACGACTCGACGCCGGGCGACGACGATGACGACGACGACTCGCAGGGCGACGACGACGATGACGACGACGACTCGATGCCGGACGACGACGATGACGACGACTCGACCGACGGCACGATGGGCGACGACGACGACGACGACGACGTCGAGCCCGCGGTTCTCGAGGGCAACTGGCTGTCGGAGGGCGAGGACGTCGCGCCGCTGCTGGTCGAGCTGACCAACGCCGTGTCGATCACCGCGACCTTCACCGCGGACACCTTCACCGTCTGGACCACCGACGGCGATGGCCAGGAGGTCAATCAGACCGGCGTGTACACGGCCGAGCCCAGCGGCGTCGGCGAGATCTACGACATCCTCCTCGAGCAGACGACGCCGCAGGCGATCACCGTCGAGGGCATCTACGAGATCGACAACTCGGTCTCGCCTCCCATCATGCGCTACGAGGTCGTCCAGACCAGCCCGAGCGTGGGGGCCGAGCCGCCCACCGCGGACAAGGGCTTCGGCGGGACCAACCTCGGCGACGACCTGACGCAGATTTTCGTAAGGCAGTAATCCAATGTTGGCCGCCCTCGCTCTGTCTGGCGGGCTGTTCGCTGCAGTCCCGCCCCCAGCCCCGGAGACCGCCGCTCGTGCGGACACCGAGGAGCTCGGTCGCACCAAGCGTCCCGACCGTCAGCTCCAGTTCTTCGGGTACTTCCTGACCCGCGCCGAGATGACCAACGTCTCGCCGGAGAACGACCTGTTCAAGGGGCAGATCGTGGGGCGGCTGTTCGGGCCGAACACCACCAGCACCTCGGAAGATCGCGCCGTCTTTCTGGAGCAGCGCTTTCTTCCGATCTTCATCTACGAGCCGAGCCTCACCAACCACAAGGCGCGGCTGCGGGCTTCGTTCGAGCTCGATTGGACGTTTGGCGACACGTCCAACGGTACGGGCGGCAACTTCGGTTCGGGCTTCAACGCCGACCAGGTCAACCTCCAGACGCAAAACGTCGAGGTCGAGATCGATCTGCCGCGCCGGGGCTGGCAGCTCAACGTCGGCCTGCAGCGTCTGTACGACTCGGTCTACCACCCGTACACGACGCCGATCTCCACGTTGTTCAACACGGGGGAGCGTCTGGCGTTCTGGGGCTCCGATGCGGTCGGCGCCACGGTGTACGGCAAAGAGGGCGACTGGCGCTTCAAGGCCGGCGCCTACCAGCTCTACGAGAACAACATCCAAGAAGACGACGACGTCGCGCTCTTCGAGGTCGCGGCCGATCGCCACATCATGAGGACGTGGCACGTCGGCGGAAGTCTTCGGTACCTGCGCGACACCTCGCAGGGTGAAGGCGGCGTCGGCATTCTCGGGCAGGGTCCCGACAGCCAGCTCGCCGACTACATGGGCGTGTACCGCTTCACGATCCCCGACCAGGTCGAGGTGTGGCGCGGTCACTTCATGTGGGCGGGTCTCAACACGAACTACAACACCGGGTTCGCGGCGGGGCGCCTCGCGGCTTCGGGGTTCGCCACCGCGAACTTCGGGCAGATCGTCACCGACATTCCCAACCAGCCGGGTGACTTTCAGAAGCTGACGAACATCCTGGGCCTGGCTGCCAACGCGAAGGTTGGCTTCAAGTACGGGCGCAGCGTCAACGACCACATCATGGGCGAGTTCGTGTACTCGTCCGGTGATGCCAACGGCCTCGAGGACGGCACGTACTCCGGCGTCGTCACCGGCAATACCTGGGGCGGTCCCGGTGCGGTCTTCACCAGCGCGGGCACGTACCTCCTGATGCCGCACGCCAACGTGGTCAACCGCTTCTACGCGGCGGCCCTCGACATCTCCAACGCGGGCTACGGTCTGGCGGCGGGTGCTCTGTCGGCGCGCTACGACATCATTCGCAACAAGCTCTCGGCCAAGCTCGGCTTTGCGGCAGGTGGCTCGGCCGTCACCCCGCAGGGCGGCGGCAACTTCATGGGCGCCGAGTACAACGCCAACGTCACCTGGATGATCCGCCCCATGCTCGAGATGGGGGTCCACGCGGCCTACCTGTCGCTGGGCAACTACTACGACTCGCCCGAGATCGTCGTGGGAATGGAAGAAGAAGGCGGAGCCCGCCCGACCGACCCCTGGACCGCGTTCGCAACGCTGAAGTGGCTGATGTTCTGATGACCGGTCGACTGAAAAACTCCATCGCTGCGGTCGCGACGCTCGGCCTGCTCGCGCTCGGTGCCTGCAAGGCGCCGGCGACGACCAACTTCACCGACCTCGACTACCCGTTCCCCGTCCAGCACGCCGAAGTCGGCGGCACCTCGATGGCGTACGCCGAGATGGGCAACGGCGAGCGCACGATCGTGCTCATTCACGGCCTGGGCAGCTACATGCCCGTGTGGAAGAACAACGCGCCGGAGCTGGCCACCGAGTACCGCGTGATCGCGATCGATCTGCCCGGCTACGGCAAGAGCGACAAGCCCAAGGCGTCGTACACGATGAAGTACTTCGCCCGGCAGGTCCGCGGGCTGCTCGACGAGCTCGGCGTGGACAAGCCGGTGCTCGTGGGCCACTCGATGGGCGGTCAGGTCGCGATGACCTACGCGATCGAGTACCCGGACCAGTACGACGCGCTCGTGCTCACCTCGCCGGCCGGCTTCGAGGAGTTCGAAGACGGCGAGGCGAAGTGGCTGGCCCAGGCTGTCACGCCGGCCTTCACCTGCGGCGCGGACGACGAGTCGATCTACGCGCGCCACGTGGGCAACTTTCACAAGATGCCCAAGGACGCGCACTTCATGGTCGAGGACCGGATTGCGCTCAAGGGTGACCCGGACTTCCCGAACTACTGCGAGGCCGTCTCCAAGTCGGTGGCGGGTATGCTCGACCAGCCGGTCTACGACGACCTGCCCAAGATCGAGCAGCCGGTGCTGGTGCTGTTCGGCAAGAACGACACGCTGATCCCCAACCCGTTCCTGCACGGCGGCAGCACCGAGAAGGTCGCCAAGAAGGGCGTCGAGCAGCTGCCCAACGCTGAGCTCGTCGTGCTCGAGAAGGCCGGGCACATGGCGCAGTTCGAGGTCGCCGACGCGTGGAATTCGGCCGTGCGTTCGTTCCTCGGCCAGCTTCCCGCGCCGACCGTGTCGTCGACGCCGGCGGCCAAGACCGAGCCCGCCCCGGAACCCGAGCCC
>Ga0207422_1002789_pt1 | contig 20915 bp, 15 predicted proteins | sample MarCyaLeptolynsp_FD_187757 | JGI IMG/M metagenome (GOLD analysis project Ga0207422, IMG submission 187757) | Marine cyanobacterial communities from Panama - species 1 Leptolyngbya sp. (SPAdes) | ecosystem: Environmental > Aquatic > Marine > Unclassified | place: Panama: Panama City | collected... | reverse complement strand
CTTTTCGGCCATCGGGTTGGCTGTTTCGATGGTTCCATCATGCGTTTTTCGGCTGCCGAGCGCACCCACATAAAAGCAATCCGAACGGAGCGCTTCCATCAACGGAAAGTCGTCGATCTTGGGATCATGCGTTACCGCGGCAACAGCCGTGAAGGCGTCCAGCGGCGTTTCCTCGAGCACGTCTTGCGGCCACTCTGCCTTGAGCGCGCTGCCCGGGAACCGGTCTTCTGTTGCAAAGGCGGTTCGTGGGTCAATGACCGTCACGTCCAAACCCGCGATTTCAGCCATGGGCACCAGCGCCTGGCTGATGTGGACGGCCCCGATGAGAACAAGCCGGGGCGCAGGGACCGAGACGGTCAGGAAAACGTCGCCGGTTTCGGTCTCCACCGTTCCGGACTTGCCGGATCGAAATCGCTTGTCGAATTCGGAAGCCAGCGGTTCGGACGCATAGTCGTCGGCCTTCCGGACCAGCGTCTGCGATCCGTCTTCAAGGTATGTGACCAGAATGGCCGCCCGCCGTGCGGCCCGTTCCGAGTTCAGATCTTCCAGTAGTCCGCGGTCCATGGTCTTACGCCCGGTCCGTTGCCAGTCTCACGCCGAGGCCAACCAGCAGCGAGCCGCCGATCCAGCGCGTGAAATCCTGAAACCTGGACGTTCGGCCCAGGCGCTTTTTGACTTCAGATGCAAAAAGCACCGTTGCAACATCAGCCGAGGCGAACGCGAAATTGACGATCGTGCCGAGAACAAGAAACTGCACCCAGATCGGCAGGCTGGCTTCGGGACTGACGAATTGCGGCAGGAAGGCGATGAAGAAAATGGCGGCCTTCGGATTGAGCACTTCAACGAGAATGCTGTCGAGAAAGGCTCTGCGCGCGGATTTCTGCGGCAGCTCCGGAACTGGGCCGCTGTTCATGCGGGTGCGGATCATCTGAATGCCGAGATAAATCAGATAGACACCTCCCGCCACTTTGAGCGCAAAGTAAAGCGTCGGCACAACGGTAAAGATGGCCGACAGGCCGAAGGCAGCTGCAAAGACGTGTGCATAGCACCCGATATGAATACCGGCGGCGGCCATGAAGCCGGCGCGCCGGCCGCGCGAGATCGTTTGGGCGGCTGTGTAAAGCACGGCCGGTCCGGGCATGTAGGCAAATAGAGCCGTGGCGGCGAGAAAGGCGAGGAACGTTTCTGTTGTCGGCAAGGGAATAACTCAATCAGTTGACGGGTTCGACATAAACACGGATGCGGCCGCCGCAGGACAAGCCGACACGCCAGGCGGTCTCATCGGCAACACCGAATTCAAGTGTCGTCGGCTTTCCTGTTTTAATGACGTCGACCGCTTCGGCGACAACAGCGCCTTCAACGCATCCGCCGGACACCGACCCTTCGAAATTGCCTTCTGAATCGATCACCAGGTGGGAGCCGGTCGGTCGTGGCGCCGATCCCCAGGTCTCGATCACCGTTGCCAGCGCGACCTGCCGGCCAGCCCGGTTCCAGTCCTCGGCCGTTTGAAGCACGTCCGCGATTTGCAGGTTGTCACTGGTCATGATGGATCCGCTTGTCGAAGGTGAGGGGACAGTTTCCTGAATATAGACTTTTCTCAAGCGGATGAAAGCGGTCCTAAAGCACAAGCGGCACCCGAATGTCGGGTGCCGCTTGAAGGTCTTCTAAGGCCAGGACCCATTCATTTGGACAAATGGGTCCTGAACCGAGGGGCCGAAAACTTATTCGGCTGCGGATCTCAGCGCCGGTGCGGCACTCAGAACGGTTCCATCGACGTGGCTTTCGAAGGATTCGAAGTTGTCGACGAACATCTGAACCAGCTTCGACGCCTGAACATCGTAGGCGGCCTTGTCGTCCCACGTTTCGCGCGGCGTGAGGATCCTGGTGTCGACGCCGGAAACCTCGACCGGGACATCGAAACCGAAATTCGGATCCGTGCGGAACTCGGCGCTTTTCAGGTCACCCGAGAGCGCAGCCTGCAACAGGGTGCGGGTCGCCTTGATCGGCATACGGTGGCCGGTGCCGTAAGCGCCGCCGGTCCAACCGGTGTTGACCAGCCAGCAATCCACATTGTGATCGGCAATCAGCTTTTTCAGGAGATTGCCGTATTCAGATGGATGGCGCGGCAGAAAGGGAGCGCCGAAACAGGTCGAGAAGGTCGCCTGGGGCTCAGTCACGCCCTTCTCGGTACCGGCAACCTTGGCGGTGTAGCCCGACAGGAAGTGGTACATTGCCTGCGCTGGTGTCAGTCGGGCCAGTGGAGGCATCACGCCGAACGCATCTGCCGTCAGCATGATGATCGTATGCGGCACGGGCGCGCAGCCGGTTTCACTTGCATTGGAGATGAAGTGGATCGGATAGGCCGCACGGGTGTTTTCCGTCTTGGAGCCGTCGTCGAAATCCGGAACGCGGTTTTCGTCCAGAACGACATTTTCCAGAACGGTGCCGAAGCGCTGCGTGGTGGAATAGATTTCCGGTTCTGCCTCGGCGGACAGTTTGATGGTCTTGGCGTAACAGCCACCCTCGAAATTGAAGACACCGTTCTCGCTCCAGCCATGCTCGTCGTCGCCGATCAGCGTGCGCGCCGGATCCGCCGAAAGCGTGGTCTTGCCGGTGCCGGACAGTCCGAAAAACACCGCCGTGTCGCCTTTGTCGCCAACATTCGCCGAGCAGTGCATCGACATGAGGCCTTTGGCAGGCAGTAGATGGTTCAGCATCGTGAAGACGGATTTCTTCATCTCGCCCGCGTAGGAGGTGCCGCCGATCAGAACGATCTTGCGGGTCAGGTCACAGGCAATGACCGTCTCGGTCCTGCAGCCGTGACGGGCCGGGTCCGCCTTGAAGCTCGGCAGGTCAACGATGGTCATCTCCGGAATGAAGCGCGCGAGTTCCGCCGTCTCGGGCCGCAGCAGCAGATTGCGAATGAACAGCGAATGCCAAGCGTATTCGGTGTAGACGCGAACCGGAAGGCGATGGGCCTTGTCCGCTCCGCCGAAAAGATCCTGTGCGTAGAGATCAAGTCCCTGTGCATGCGCGAGAAAGTCGGACATCAGCGTGTCGAACTGTGCCTTGGACATTTGCGCATTGTTGTCCCACCAGACCGTGTCTCTTGTCTCGTCATCCAGAACCACGAACTTGTCTTTGGGCGACCGGCCGGTGTGGATACCTGTTTCAGCAACGAGAGCACCGCCGGCGGCGAGGCGTGTTTCACCACGCCTGAGAGAATGCTCGTAAAGGGCAGGCTCGCTCTGGTTCCAATAGACCGCGTTCAGATTGGTGAATCCGAATGTTTCGCTGCCATTGGAAGGATTCCTGACACCTGTTTCCTGCATTTTGCCGCCGTCCTCGTGAGGTCATTCAGTTTGCCGGAAACAATCGAAACCGCGGATCCGGCTATGAGGGCTGCGAAACTAGTGGAAGGTTATTTGGGCAGCAAGACTACTAAAGGGGCTATGTCTTTGTTTAATCGATTAAAACTCTGAACAAAAAATACGATGATTAATTTGATAGGCAAAGTAATAAACGAAACCTTCGAAATATTCATTTTTGTCGGGAAAACGAAAAAAATCGCGTCAGAATCGCGCCTGTCTGTTAACCTCGTGCGCGTTCGAATGCGATTGTTCGCCCCGACGCGCCCTAAAGGCACATGGAATGTATAATTCTGTGAGAACACAGGAGTAAGTGGCCTGATCAGCAAGTCTTCGGTCACCCGGAAAAACCTGTTTGCCTTAATTTATGCGCATTTAGCAGGCCAAAGGCTGTATGTTACAGTAAAGGCGAAGCGCCTTTTGTGCTGACCGAATTGGAAAATTGAAGCATGCCGACAATTGCTCTGGTCGATGACGACCGCAACATTTTGACTTCGGTGTCAATTGCTCTGGAAACAGAAGGATACCGGGTCCAGACCTATACGGACGGGACATCCGCCCTTGACGGGTTGCAGAGCGATCCTCCGCAGCTGGCAATTTTCGATATCAAGATGCCGCGCATGGACGGCATGGAACTGCTGCGCCGGCTGCGCCAGAACTCCGACCTTCCCGTTATTTTTCTCACGTCCAAGGATGACGAGATCGACGAGCTTTTCGGACTGAAGATGGGCGCGGACGATTTCATCCGGAAGCCGTTTTCACAGCGCCTGCTGGTCGAGCGTGTCCGGGCGGTCCTGCGCCGCGCGCAGCCCAAGGATGCAAGTGCGCCGAGGGAAGACGCGGACAAGTTGCTCGAACGTGGGCAGCTGGTCATGGATCAGGAACGTCACACCTGCACCTGGAACAACAAGCCCGTGACGCTGACGGTCACCGAATTCCTGATCCTGTCAGCGCTTGCGCAGCGTCCAGGTGTTGTCAAAAGCCGGAATGCGCTGATGGATGCGGCTTATGATGATCAGGTCTATGTTGACGACAGGACGATCGACAGTCACATCAAGCGCCTTCGGAAAAAGTTCAAGGTGGTTGACGACGACTTCGACATGATCGAAACACTCTATGGCGTAGGGTATCGTTTCCGGGAAGTCTGAAACAGCCATTGAGACAAGACGTGGATGGCGGTTGAAAGCGAGAGTGCTGAGAATATTGTTCAGCCTGATCCGTCGAGCGGATCGGAGCGCTCGCGCTTGCGTCGCCTCGGCAACAAGCGTATCCGCCGCAGGCTGTTCAGCCAGATAGGCCGCATTTTCGGCACCTATGTGCTGTCCTCGCTCACGCGCAGGATCATCGCGATCAATCTTGTCGGATTGCTTGCGCTCGTGATCGGCATCCTCTACCTCAACCAGTTTCGCGCTGGCCTGATTGATGCGCGGGTGCAGAGCCTTTTGACGCAGGGCGAGATCATCGCAGGGGCAATTGCCGCTTCGGCGACCGTCGACACCGGCACGATCACTGTGGATCCGGAGCGTCTGCTGCAGTTGCAGGCAGGCGAAAGCATCACGCCGACGGTCGATGACCTGGACAGCCTTGACTTTCCGATCAACCCGGAACGGGTTGGGCCGGTCCTGCGGCGCCTGATCTCGCCGACCAAGACCCGGGCGCGCATCTACGATCCGGAAGGCATTCTCATCCTCGACTCGCGGCACCTGTATTCGAGTGCACAGATCCTTCGCTTCGATCTGCCGCCGCCGACCGCCGAGGAAACAGGGTTCTGGGATTCGGCCTGGCAGTGGACCAAGCGCTGGCTCTCTCAAGGAGACCTGCCGCTTTACCAGGAGGTTGGCGGCGGTGACGGACGGGCCTATCCGGAGGTGGAAGCGGCGCTTGCCGGATCGCCGGCCAGTGTCACCCGGATCTCTCAGCGCGGTGAGCTGATCGTTTCCGTCGCCGTGCCCATCCAGCGGTTCAGAGCCGTCCTTGGTGCGCTGCTTCTGTCAACGCAGGGCGGCGACATCGACGCCATCGTGCGCGCTGAAAGAATAGCCATCATCCGGGTCTTTCTGTTCGCCGCGACCGTGACGATCCTTCTGTCGATCCTGCTGGCCGGGGCCATCGCCGGACCGGTCCGGCGCCTTGCAGCGGCTGCGGACCGTGTTCGCCGCGGATCGAATTCGCGTGAGGAGATTCCCGACTTCTCCGACCGTCAGGATGAAATCGGTCACCTTGCGCGCGCGTTCAGGGAAATGACCAATGCGCTCTACAACAAGATCGACGCGATCGAGAAATTCGCGGCTGATGTCGCGCATGAACTCAAGAACCCGCTGACCTCGCTCAGAAGCGCCGTCGAGACCCTGCCGCTTGCCAAGACAAAGGCCTCGCAGGACCGGCTCATGGAAGTCATCCAGCACGATGTCCGCCGTCTCGACCGTCTGATCAGCGACATTTCCGATGCCTCGCGTCTGGATGCCGAACTTGCACGCATTCAGTCCGAAACGATCGATCTGGCCGAGTTGCTGCGCAACATGGCCGATGCCGTCAACCAGAGGACCGGAGCCGAGGAAACCAAGGTCAAGCTGACGGTCGCCGATGCGCCGGGCCAGAAACCCTACCAGGTGCAGGGACACGATATCCGTCTGGGCCAGGTCATCAGCAACCTGCTCGACAACGCGCGTTCCTTCTCGCCGGACGAAGGTACGGTGCGTGTGGACCTTGCGCGTGAAGGCCGCAGTATCCGGATTACGGTTGATGACGACGGTCCGGGCATCCGGGCGGAAAACACGGAGCGCATATTCGAACGGTTCTACACCGACCGTCCCGACGGGGAAGGCTTTGGCAACAACTCCGGCCTTGGACTGTCGATTTCAAGGCAGATCATCGAGGCGCATGGCGGATCGATTTCCGCAACCAACCGGAAAGAGATGGACGGCGATGGCGAACCGATGATTGTCGGGGCCCGCTTCACCATCTACCTGCCGGCTGGAACGGGTAAGTGACGGCACAGGCAGTGCACGCCAATTGCCTCGTTGTCGGCACACGGGGCATTGTCATTCGTGGCCGATCGGGCAGCGGCAAGTCTGAACTGACTGACACCTTGATCGAAGCCGCGCGCAACAAGGGCAATCTCGGCATACTGGTGTCCGACGATCGCGTCTATCTGTCATCGTGCCGTGGCCAGTTGGCCGCCCGTGTTCCGGAAACCATCTCGGGGCTCCTGGAGGTGCGCGGCAATGGCCTCGTCAAGACGGCGTTCCTGCCGGTAGCAAAGGTTCATTTGCTCGTTGATCTGAAACCGGCAGATACGATCGAGCGTCTTCCAGATGACACTGTCAGCTCCGAACGAATTGACGGGTTGCCCGTTCCGGTATGCCGATGCCCCGAGAACCGGCCATGGGAAAGCGTGAGGCGCATCCGCTGGTGCCTCAGGGACCTGTTTCCAGGTACGCCGGATTACATTTAGCGCAAGGGTCGCGTTTTTTGCTTGCAACTGGTTAACCGGTTGAAGAGAGTGCATCAGACTGATAGAGCCATGGTCCGCCCAGGGCATAGGAAAACGATAGTCAGGCTGAAGACCGAATGATCGGACTAGTACTCGTTACGCACGGACGTCTCGCTGAAGAATTCAAGGCGGCGCTGGAGCATGTCGTTGGTCCCCAGGAACAGATCGAGACCATTTCCATTGGCCCTGATGACGACATGGAACAAAGGCGGCAGGACATCCTGTCGGCTGTCGAAGCCGCCAATTCCGGAGATGGTGTTGTTCTCCTCACCGACATGTTCGGCGGCACGCCGTCGAACCTTGCGATCTCGGTCATGGACAGCAAGTCCGTCGAAGTTGTGGCAGGCGTCAATCTGCCCATGCTGATCAAGCTCGCCAGCGTGCGCGCCGACAGGGAACTTGCAGATGCCGTCGACGAGGCCCGCCAGGCCGGTCAGAAATACATTTCAGTCGCAAGTCAGGTGCTGTCGGGACAGAACTGAAACGAATAGGACAGCATTGGATTTGATTGAAAAAGACCTGACAATCGTCAACCGCCGCGGACTTCACGCGCGCGCCTCAGCCAAACTGGTCAAACTTGTCGAAACCTTTGAAGCCGACGTGCAGGTATCGAAGGATGGGCAGACCGTTGGCGGAACGTCGATCATGGGGCTGATGATGCTCGCCGCTAGTCCTGGATGTTGCATCCGGGTCTGTGTCAGCGGCAGCGACGCCGATGCAGCCTTGACGGCGATTTCCGAACTTGTTGAAAGCGGGTTTGGCGAGACAGACTGATAATTTCTAGATCCGTCGGGTTCACCGGACGATCCGAAGTCGGGTGAAACCGGCGCGGGATATTGAACCAGAGCCGCGTATTGCATCTTTGAAGGACGACCATGGCAAGCCAATCCGGTGACCGAACCATTGCCGCAGCCCGCGCTGCGCTTGGCCATATTCATGAGGCGCTGGACCTGGAATTCGGGTTCGAACTGTGGGACGGAAGCCGGATACCGGAAGACATGGGCACCGACGCACTGCGGATCGCCATCGCTCCGGCAGCATTGACCAAACTGCTGCGCAGTCCGCGCATAAAGACTGTAGTCGACCTATATTCGACTGGAGAAATCGACCCGCGGGGCGGAACCATTTTCGAGTTCGCGGAAAGAAGGCCCAAGCTGAAAAGCCGGGAGCTGCGCAAGCGACTGAACAAGTTTCTCCTGATGAAAAACGCCGCATCGCTGTTTCTTGGAGCAGGAAAATCGGCGGCGCAGGAACAGGAAGACGGCCTCGACGCCGGCGCAGCGGCGGACAGAGGGTCCGGGAGCCGCAAGGACGACATTGCGTTTCACTACGACGTGTCGAACGATTTCTACAAGCTCTTCCTTGATCCCGAGATGGTCTATACCTGCGCCTATTTCAGGGATTGGTCCAACGATCTCGCGACGGCGCAAAAAGACAAGCTGGACATGATCTGCCGCAAGCTGCGGCTCAAGCCGGGCGACCGCATGCTTGATATCGGCTGCGGCTGGGGCGCTCTGATCTGCCATGCTGCCGAACACTATGGCGTGACGGCTGTCGGTGTGACCCTGGCCGAAGAACAGCTCAAGCTTGCGCGAGAGAGGATTGTGGCGCGGGGCCTTCAGGACAAGGTGTCCGTGGAACTGATCGACTACCGCGACATGAAGGGTGAGCGGTTCGACAAGATTTCCTCAATCGGCATGTTCGAGGCTGTCGGCCTGGACAACTACGACAACTACTTTCAAAGCGTGCACCGTCTGCTGAAACCGCGCGGGATCTATCTGCACCACGCGATCACGCGGCGCGGCAAGAAGGATCTGCAGAAGTTCCGCCGCAAGAAGCCGGAATACCAGGCACTTGTCCGCTACATTTTCCCGGGCGGTGAGGTCGATCACATTGGCTGGACCCTGACCAATCTGGAATCCCATGGGTTCGAAGTTCACGACGTGGAAGCCTGGCGGGAGCACTATGCAAGAACGACCCGGCTGTGGGCGGAGAACCTGATGGCAGTCAGGGAGGCCGCGATTGCGGATATCGGCGAACAGAAATACCGGCTTTGGCTGGCTTATCTGTGCGGCGTTTCGCTCGGCTTTGAACGTGGCTCGATCGGTATTTTCCAGACAGTGGCATCGCGCAGAACCAAGGGCCCATCCGGCCTGCCGCCGTCCCGCGAAGACCTCTATCGGTGACACTTAACCTTTCGAAGAAATGATATAAAGAATTCTTTATATCTTTATTGCATGAAGTGATTGCGGGCGCTATAACCGCGCCAACGGCTTCCGGGATGCTCCGGAAACCGGCTTTCGGCTGCCGTGTCCATCGTTCAATTGCGATAGGCGCGAAATGCGGCTGCGTTCATCAGGCCGGCGCAATCTGCTGGGTTCAATTGCAGGACATTTTCATGACTGACTACATCGTCAAAGACATCGGGCTCGCAGACTGGGGCCGCACCGAAATCGAGATCGCCGAACACGAAATGCCGGGTCTCATGGCATGCCGCGAAGAGTTCGGTGACGCCAAGCCACTCAAGGGTGCCCGCATTGCCGGATCCCTGCACATGACCATCCAGACGGCCGTTCTGATCGAAACGCTGGTGGCGCTGGGCGCGGAAGTCCGCTGGGCGTCGTGCAACATTTTCTCCACCCAGGATCAGGCGGCTGCCGCGATCGCCGCAGCCGGTATTCCGGTCTTCGCCGTCAAGGGCGAGACGCTGGAAGAATACTGGGATTATGCCGACAAGATCTTCGACTTTGCCGACGGCGCGAACATGATCCTGGACGATGGCGGCGATGCAACCCTCTATATCCTCATGGGCGCACGGGTCGAGGCAGGTGAAACCGGCCTGATCGAAAATCCGCAGTCCGAGGAAGAAGAATGCCTGTTTGCTCAGATCAAGAAGCGCATGGCATCGCATCCGGGCTGGTTCACGAAACAACGTGACCTGATCCAGGGCGTTTCGGAAGAAACCACGACCGGTGTTCTGCGTCTTTATGAAATGCAGAAAAACGGCCAGCTACCGTTCCCTGCGATCAATGTGAACGACAGTGTCACCAAGTCCAAGTTCGACAACCGCTACGGCTGCCGTGAATCCCTCGTCGACGGCATCCGCCGCGGCACGGACGTCATGATGTCCGGCAAGGTTGCCGTTGTCTGTGGCTATGGTGATGTCGGCAAGGGCTCCGCCCAGTCGCTGGCCGGTTCCGGTGCACGCGTGATCGTCACGGAAATCGACCCGATCTGTGCGCTGCAGGCGTCCATGGACGGTTACGAGGTGAAAACCATCGAACAGGCGCTGCCGGAAGGCGACATCTACGTCACCGCGACCGGAAACAAGGACATCATCACCCTGGACCACATGCGCGGCATGAAGGACATGGCGATCGTCTGCAACATCGGTCACTTCGATAACGAAATCCAGGTTGCTGCGCTGAAGAACTTCAAATGGCGTCCGGTCAAGGACCAGGTCGACATGGTTGAGTTCCCAGACGGCAAGCGGATGATCCTGCTGTCGCAGGGCCGCCTGGTAAACCTCGGCAATGCAACGGGCCACCCGAGCTTCGTCATGTCCGCAAGCTTTACCAACCAGGTGCTGGCTCAGATCGAACTCTACACCAAGGGCGATCAGTACCAGAACGAGGTCTATGTTCTCCCGAAGCATCTCGACGAAAAAGTCGCCCGGCTTCACCTCGAGAAACTCGGCGTCACGTTAACTGAATTGACGGACAACCAATCCGATTATCTGGGGATTAATAAGGCCGGTCCGTTCAAGTCGGAGCACTACAAGTACTGATTTGCGACATGGTGGCTACTACATGTTGTAAGGGCCGCGATTCGACCATGTGAACAAAAAAATGCAGAACCCTTCAATTTGAAGGGTTCTGTTAACTTTTCGGTTACGGACTCTTCTGCGTGATTCTCAAAAAGGTTATGGTTGAAACGAATCAGAGGCCAGGAGGCAAATGTCTCTGATTTGCTCCCAGAAACCGGGGGCTGCACCCGCATAGCGGGATTGGCGGCGTAAGGGGATCAGGAAATGCCGAAAGGCGGCAAGGACGACGTGCGATTTGGTGCGTCGTGGCGAGATCGGAGTCTGAAAACTGTTAAGCTCGGCAGCACTGCGCTCGCCGGCTACGGCCTCATGACGGGTCCGGTATCAGCTGACATGCTCGCCAATACGTCCGCCGCCATCAATCCTGGTGCCATGATCCTGGTGGGCGCGGTCGGTGGCATGTGCGCCTTTGCCGTCACCGCCGCAATCTCCCTTGTCCGTCACCGCAAGCAATCCGCTCTGGTCACCGCCGCGCTCGAGAAGGAGAAGGCGGACCTCAAATTCCGGGTCGACCGGCTCGAAGCCATGCTCAACACGGACGAGCAGCGCGTGATTGTCTGGACAGGCAACGGGGCCATTCCACAGATCTGGGGTGTTCTCCCCGAAAGGTCCGGCGTGCCGCGTCCGCCCGCACAGTTGCTGGCATTCGGCAGCTGGCTCACCGCAAAATGCGCGGGCGACCTGGAGCGTCATCTCGATATGCTGTTCCGCGTCGGCGAAGCCTTCACAGCAACATTGAAGACGCGCGCGGGCACCTACGTGGAGGCGCTGGGCCGCACGACGGGCGGTGCCGTGGTCCTCAGGCTGCGCGACCTGACCGGCGAACGGCAGATGCAGGCAGAGCTTGCCGCACGCAATGCCAAAATTTCCGGCGAACTGCACATGCTGCATTCCTTGCTGGATGCCATGCCAGCACCGGCCTGGCAACGGGACTCGGAAGGCAATCTCAGCTGGGCGAATGCTGCTTACGCGGAAGCGGTCGAAGTTCCGGACGCGGAAAGCGCTGTGCGGGACGGCGTGACCTTCCTGGATGCCGCTGCACGTACGGCAATGGCTGTCCAGCGCACCGAAGACGGCTGTTTCAGCGCACGTATCCCGATTGTCGCATCCGGCGCACGACGGGTCTTCGAAGTGACCGATGTCAACGCGAGTGTCGGCGGTGCCGGCATTGCCGTTGACATCAGTGAACTTGAGCAGGCGCGCAAGGAACTCGGCCGTGCCGAGGACTATCACGGCCGCACCCTCGATCAGCTCGCTGCCGCTGTCGCGATCTTTGGCAGCGACAGGAAGCTTCAGTTTTACAACGCCGCGTTTCGGCAATTGTGGGACTTGGACGACGCCTTTCTGGAGAGCAAGCCTGAGGACGGCACGGTGCTCGACTCGCTGCGCGCGTCGCGCAAGTTGCCCGAACAGGCCGATTACCGCGTCTGGCGCAACAAGATGCTGGAAAGCTATCAGTCGCTTGAGGCGCGTGAGAACTGGTGGCATCTGCCAGACGGACGCACGCTGCGCGTCATCGCCAATCCGCATCCACAGGGCGGCGTGACCTATATTTACGAGAACTTCACCGAGCGTCTGGATCTGGAAAGCAAGTACAACGCATTGACGCGCGTCCAGGGTGAAACGCTGGACAATCTGTCCGAAGCCGTTGCCGTGTTCGGGTCTGACGGCAAGTTGAGGCTTTGGAACCCGGCGTTCGGACGGATTTGGCAGATCGAGGAAGACCGGCTGGCCGAACTGCCGCATGTCAATGAAGTTGTCGCCGCCTGCACGCTCAGCGAAACGGAAGAGGAAGCCTGGCAGCAGCTTGCCAGAAACGTCACCGGTCTCCTGGACAACCGGACGCACAAGGTTAGCCGTCTGGAGCGCCACAATGGCGACGTCCTCGATTATGCCACGGTGCCCCTGCCGGATGGCGGAACGCTTGTCACCTTTGTTGATGTGACCGACAGTGTGAATGTCGAGCGTGCGCTTCTGGAGAAGAACGACGCGCTGCAGCAGGCTGACCAGATCAAGAACGCCTTCATCCAGCACGTCTCCTACGAACTCCGTTCGCCGTTGACCAACATCATCGGGTTCGCCCAGCTCCTGTCCGATCCGAAATTCGGCGAGCTGAGCGAAAAGCAGGGCGAATATGCCGAGTACATCCAGTCGTCTTCGTCGGCATTGCTTGCGATCATCAACGACATTCTGGATCTGGCGACGCTTGATGCCGGCATCATGGAACTCGATCTCGGCGAGGTCGATGTCGCGTCGACCGTGTCGGCCGCCGTTGAAGGGCTTAAGGACAGGATCGCTGAAGCGCAGATTTCGCTTCGCATGGACGTTCCGGAGAACATCGGCGTAATCGTTGCCGATGAGAAACGCCTGCGGCAGGTTCTGTTCAACCTGATCGCGAATGCGGTCCGGTACTCGGAAGAAAACGGCGTTGTCGATATAAGCTGCAATCGCGACGAGGAATCGGTCACTTTTGTTGTGCAGGACCATGGCTACGGTATCCCGGCCGAGGTTCTGAAACAGGTGTTCAACCGGTTTGTGGGCCACGATACAGGCAGCCGCCGTCAGGGCGCCGGCCTTGGCCTTGCAATCGTCAAGAGCTTCGTCGAGCTGCACGGTGGCAGCGTCGATATTCAGTCGGCGGAAGGCAAGGGAACCACGGTCACCTGCGTGTTCCCGTCCCAGCCCGAGCTGACAGATCAGGTCGCCGCCGAATAGCAACAGGACGGCCCATGGCAGAGCATCGGCTGCGGGAGCTTCCTGCGTCATTTCTCAAAGTGGAGACGAAGGACGAAGCGGAAACGCACTTGTTCGCCGAAGATGTCGCCATGATCCTGAGGGCAGGAGACGTTGTCTGCCTCTCCGGTGATCTGGGCGCTGGAAAATCGACATTCGCCAGAGCCTTGATCAGGACACTCGCCGATGACGATGTCCTCGACGTTCCAAGCCCGACATTCACGCTCGTCCAGGCCTATGAGCTGTCGAGGTTCGACCTGGCGCATCTCGATCTTTACCGGCTGGAAGAACCGGAAGAGATCGGAGAACTCGGTCTTTCCGACCTGATCCAGACCGGTGCCGCCCTGATCGAATGGCCCGAAATGGCCTCAGACCTGCTGCCGCAGGACGCACTGTGGATCCAGATCGGTCAACCTGACGATGACGCCGGGCGTCGGCAGTTCGTTCTCTATTCGGAGCAACCCGCCTGGAAAGACCGGATCAGGCAGACGCGGGAGACGCGCGGTTTTCTCGAGGAAACAGGGTTCTCGAATGCTACGCGCCGCTTCCTGGCTGGCGATGCCTCGTTGCGCACATTTGAGCGTATTTCGGAAAAGGATGATGACCTCGTCCTGATGCGATGGCCGTTTCGTGATGGCGGTGTACCTGAGAACGTGCGCGCCTACATGAAGAGCGTTCATCTGGCCGAAGACTGCCGCGCGGTTTTGGCGATTGGCCAGGAATTGCGCAGTCACGGCATCAGAGCGCCCGAGACGATCGCGTCCGATCCGGATAAGGGGCTCATTCTGCTGGAGGACCTCGGACGGGACACGATTGTCGTCGACGGGCTACCGGATCCTGAGCGCTACGCTGCTGCTGTCGAGGTTCTTGCCAGGATGCACGGTCAGGTCTGGCCCGGTACCGTCGACTTGCTGCAGGGCGGCCGATACGAGTTGCAAACCTATTCGGACCAGGCCCTCATTGCAGAGGCCTCGCTCTTTCTCGACTGGTACGTGCCGGAAGTGGGCCAGACCCCTGTCGACGCGGCATTGCGGAAAGACTTCGAAGCACTCTGGCAGAAAAGTCTGGACGGGATTGCCGATGCGCAAAGGGGATGGGTTCTGCGCGACTTCCATTCTCCGAACCTGCTCTGGCAGGAGGGTGCAAGCGGAACCGATCGTATCGGGCTGATCGACCTGCAGGACACGGTGATCGGACCGGTTGCTTACGACGTTGCCTCGCTTCTGCTTGATGCACGAACGGATATCGGCATCGAGCTGGAAACAAACCTCTACGATGCCTATGTCGGGAAGATGGAAACGCTTTCGCCGGAGTTCGACAGGCAGAGCTTTTCAAGGGCATATTCTGTCATGGCGGCACAGCGGATTACCAAGATCCTCGGGATCTTCGTAAGGTTGGCAAGACGGGACTCCAAGCCGTCATATTTGAGCCATCTGCCGCGTATGCTAGGCTATCTGGACCGGGTGTTCGAACGTCCGGGCATGTCCGATTTGAAAGACTGGTATGGGCAATTCCGGCATTGAGAGCGCACAGCCTGTCCGGAGCAACCGTTTGAGAGACACGATGAAACAACAGCGGTTTCGACCAACAAGGGCCATGATCCTTGCGGCCGGTCTCGGCAAGAGGATGCGGCCCCTGACCGCGACAACGCCCAAGCCACTGATCGAGGTCAACGGGCAGGCGCTCGTCGATCATGGCATGGACCGTCTCGCGGCCGCGGGTGTGAAAACGTGTGTCGTCAATGTCCACTATCTGGCTGATCTGGTCGAAGTCCATGTGCGTCGCCGCAAGGATATGGAAATCCTGATTTCCGACGAGCGCGACGAATTGCTTGAAACCGGAGGAGGCATCAAGAAAGCGCTGCCTCTGCTGGGTGACGACCCATTCCTACAGCTGAATGCGGACACATGTTACTGGATCGAGGGTGTCAAACCGAACCTGGAACACATGATCGATGCCTGGGATGGCGACCGGATGGACGCCTTGCTGCTGGTGGCCGAAACCGTGAAGTCCGTCGGGTATTCCGGGCGGGGCGACTTTGAACTCGCCAGGGACGGCAGTTTGACAAGACGGCTGGAAAAGGGTGTCACACCCTTCGCCTATGCCGGTGCTGCCATCCTGCATCCGAGGTTTTTCGAAGGTGCACCGGATGGGCCGTTCTCGATGAATATCCTGTTCGACCGGGCAATCGAAGCCGGACGCCTGTTCGGCGTTCAAATGGAAGGCCTCTGGCTCCATATCGGCACACCGGATGCGATCCGTGCAGCGGAATACGCGGTTCGCGAGAGCGCGGCCTAGGTGATGGACCCATAAATGAGACTGAAATGGCATGCGAAATGGCGATATCCCGTTAGGAAGCCCGCTCGTCGCGCTTTTCCTTGCAACTCATCGCCGTTTGCTGCGCCAACTCAAACAAATTAATGAGTCCTGACCTTAAGACACAGATGTCCGAGCGACCGCGCCTTTTTTCCGTTCCGCCGTCCGTTCCGTTTCTTGAGGCGCTGGTCGATACCCTTGTCGACGGCACCCTTGTTCCGGGCTTTTGCCCGCTGGATGATCCGCACCTGCTGCCGTCCGCGACTATCTATCTTCCGACGCGGCGGTCGGCGCGGCTGCTGCCCGCGATTTTCCAGCAGAAATTCGGTGCAAGACCCGTGCTGTTGCCCACAATCCGGCCTGTTGGCGATGCAGACGAAGATGTCTTGAGCCTCGGTGCATCGGCCGATCTGGCGCCCTTGCCCCCGGCGATCCCCCTGACAGAACGGCATCTGACGATGACGCGGCTTGTCATGGCCTGGAAGGGAGCGCTCAGGCGCGAAGTTCTGAACCTGCGCCTTGATGAGCCCCTTGGCGTACCGGCATCGACTGCCGATGCTGCCTGGCTCGCCGCTGATCTTCTGGCGCTCATGGACGAGATCGAAACCGAGGAAGCTGACTGGTCGGAGCTTGGAACGCTCGTGCCGGAGGATTTCGCCCGCTACTGGCAGATCACGCTCGATTTTCTCAAGATCGTGCAACAGACATGGCCGGCGCATCTGGCCGAGCGCGGGCAGATGGACCCCAAGGCCCGAAGATCTGCGTTGATCCGGCGCGAAGCAAGACGGCTTGGCGGAGAAGTCTCTGATGCCCCCGTTATTGTTGCCGGCGTTACCGGCTCGGTTCCGGCGACGGCCGAATTGCTGAAGGTCGTTGCGGGGCTCGATCGCGGTGCCATTGTCCTGCCCGGTCTGGACCCACATCTCGATGATCGATCCTGGTCACTCCTGAGGCAGGACATGCCTCCCACCGGCTCAAACCGCGTGTCCGGATCGAAAAGACCCTCGACACTGCCTTCGCATCCGCAGTTTTCGTTAAAGCAGTTGTTGGACCGGCTCGGGGCCACGCGTCCGGATGTTGTCGCGCTCAAAGAAAGAAGCAGTCCCGAACACATGCTTCGGGAAAAACTTGTTTCCGAAGCGCTGCGGCCCGCAGATACGTCCGATCAGTGGACGGCCTACCTGGAAGAGACGAAGGCAGAGGACCGGGCGGCCGCTCTTGGCGGTGTCTCTATCCTGTCCGCACGGAACGAAGCGGACGAGGCCCTGGGTGTTGCCATAGCTCTGCGCGAAGCCATTGATCGCGGTGAGAGTGCCGCGCTCATTTCGCCCGACAGAATGCTGACCCGCCGGGTGGCCGCGGAGCTGACACGGTGGAACATTGAGGTCGATGACAGCGCGGGTCGCCCGCTCGATCAGACGGCTCCTGCCGTTTTGCTGCTCTTGTCCGCGAAACTGGCGCTGAACGGTTGCGAGCCAATTGATCTTTTGGCTCTCCTGAAGCATCCGCTTGCGCGTCTTGGCCTGGCGTTCAAGGATATCCGCTCCGCGGCGCGCGCCCTTGAGCGCGGTGTGCTTCGCGGTCCACGGGCAAGGGCCGGCACGAGCGGTCTGAGCGCCGCGGTCGAAGCCAGCCGCAGGGTGGCTGACACAGCCCACATTCCGCGTTGGAAGAAGGTCCACGAAGGCGACTGGGATGTCATCGCCGATCTGGTCGAAAGACTGGAGACCGCACTGGCCCCGCTGGAAGCGCTCGCGGAAAGCACCGATCCGGTGCCGATCACTCAATTGGCGCGCCTGCAGGTGGACGTCGTTCAGTCTCTGGCCAGCGATGAAACCGGGTCCTTCGATGAGCTTTATGCCGGCGAAGCCGGTGAGGCACTTGCGCAGTTCCTGAACGGGTTCCTGGAAGCCGGCGCCAGCGGCCTAGCGATACCGCCGTCAGAGTGGCCGTCCGTTCTGCCCGCTTTCATGGCGGGACAAGCCGTCCGGCGGCGTTTGCCCGGAGATCAGAGGGTGCAGATCCTCGGCCCCATGGAAGCACGTCTCCAGAGTTTTGATTTTGTCGTTCTGGGGGGACTGAACGAGGGTGTCTGGCCGCAGCGGACGCGCAACGACCCCTGGCTCAACCGTCCGATGAAGCGGGATATCGGACTGGAACCCCCGGAGCGGCGGCTCGGCGCATCCGCGCATGATTTCGCACAAGGCATGGGCGCACAGCGCGTTCTGCTTTCACGCAGTGCACGAACGGACGGCGCGCCAACGGTCGCGTCCAGATGGCTGCAACGCCTGAGCACCCTGGCCGGACCGGACGTAACGGGCGCGATGGAACGCCGGGGTGGCGTCTATTCGCGTTTGGCGGCCCTCATAGACCAGCCGGCCGGCCCTGTCAGACCGGCGTCGCGTCCAAGCCCCACCCCGCCTCTCGCCGCCAGGCCGCATTCGCTGTCGATCACGGAAATCGAACGGTTGATCCGTGACCCTTATGCGATTTTCGCGCGGCACGTTCTGGAGCTTCAGCCGGTCGATCCGATCGGCGGCGAGCCGGGGGCTGCCGACAAGGGCAACCTTGTCCATGATGCGCTGGCCCGGTTCCTGTCAACCTGGTCCGGCCCGTTTGATGCCGGCGCGCTGAAGGCGCTGACACAGATCGGCGAGGACCTGTTCGAACCGCTGGACGCCTTTCCGGCCATACGCGCGATGTGGTGGCCGAGGTTCCAGAAAATCGCGGCCGGATTTGTCGCCTTTGAAGACCGGCGTGAACAGGAAATCGACACCCGGTTTCTGGAAATCGGAGGTGGTGTCGAACTCAGGCTCCCCGGCTTTGAGTTCCGCCTGCGCGGGCGGGCGGACAGGATAGACATTCTGAAGTCGGGCGGTCTTTCGGTCATTGACTACAAGACCGGACAGGTGCCTTCGCAGAAACAGGTCGACGCGTTGCTGTCGCCTCAGCTCTCGCTTGAAGCTGCCATGGTGCGCCGTGCCGGCTTCAAGGGCGTGCCCTCCGACCGGCCGATTTCGGAGCTGCTCTATCTCCAGCTCAAGGGCGGCGATGAACCCGTTCTTGAATGTCTGCGGAACCCCAAGGAGAGGGACCTGGAGGAGCTGATCGAGGATGCCTGGACCCGCCTTGAGCAGCTGATTGCCCATTATTGCAAACCGGAAACAGGCTATCTTTCCCGTGCCCGTGTGATGCGGGGACGCGCTCTCGACGGGGACTACGACCATCTTGCCCGTGCGCAGGAATGGGCGCTCGGCGGCGAGGAGACGCAATGAGCGGTTTCCAGATCCCGGAGCTGACACGGCAGCGCCAGGACCTCGCGTCCCGGCCGCGTGCATCCGCCTGGGTGAGCGCCAATGCCGGCTCCGGAAAGACATTCGTTCTGTCGCGCCGCGTGGTCCGGCTGTTGCTGGATGGAACCGATCCCGGCCGCATCCTGGCCCTGACCTTCACCAAGGCGGCTGCTGCGGAAATGGCGACCCGCGTTTTCAGGATCCTGGGCGACTGGGTGACCATGTCCAATGACGCGCTTGTCGCCGAACTCCTGGCGATTGAGGGCCGCAGACCCGACGCGTCCAGGCTTGCCATGGCCCGGCGGCAATTCGCACGAGCCCTCGAAACGCCTGGCGGTCTCAAGATTCAGACCATTCACGGCTTTTGCGAGGCCCTGCTGCATCAGTTTCCGCTTGAAGCCAACGTGGCTGGGCACTTCTCCGTGCTTGACGACCGCGTCGCCGCCGAGTTGATGGCGGAGGCTCTTGGTGGTGTGCTGCACATGGCGGAACTGAACCCGGACAGTCCTCTTGGTCAGGCCCTCGCGTCCGTGATCGATCTCATGAGCGACGGCGGCGTGCAAAACGCGCTGGAAGAGGTGATACGCAACCGCGATGCTTTCCGCCGCTGGACCGTCGATGCCGGCGGCTTTGAGAACGCGCTTACGGAACTCGCCGGGTTGCTGGATGTGTCGGCCTCCGATCGGCTTGCTGATTTCGATATTCGGTTCATGGAAACGTGCCCGCTGGATCTCAACATGTGCCTGAGTTTTCGCGAAGCGTTGATGACCGGCAGCAAGACGGACCAGAAACGCGGTGAAGATCTTGTCAGTGCACGGCGGCTGCAAGACCCGATCCTGTTCCGGGAGGCGTGGCAAACGATTTTCCTGACCTCCAAACTGGAACCGCGAAAGTCCCTGGCAACCAAGAAGATCGCGTCGGACTTCCCGGACATGGTCGACACGCTGCTGGCCGAGCAGGACAGGTTGCTGGAGGAGTTGGACCAGCGCCGGAAAATCGTGACCTATCAGGGGACAGCCTCGCTGTTGCGCCTCGCCGAAGCGGTTATCTCCCGCTATGAGCGCGCCAAGACCGGGCGCGGATTTCTGGACTTTGAAGACCTCGTCGTAAAGTCGGCAACCCTACTGCAAAAGTCCGACGCCGCGCTTTGGGTGCAATACAAGCTGGATCAGGGCCTGGACCATATCCTCGTCGACGAGGCCCAGGACACAAGCCCTCGGCAATGGGACGTCGTGACGTCGCTTGCCTCGGAATTCTTTGCCGGAACCGGGGCACACGACCGCACACGGACACTCTTTGCCGTCGGTGACGAGAAGCAGTCGATCTATTCCTTCCAGGGCGCGGTGCCTGCTTATTTTGATGCGATGCGCCGGGCCTTTTCGGGCAAGGCAGCGGCGGCGGAACAGGAGTTTCACTCCGTCAACCTTCAACTGTCCTTCCGCTCCACGCCGGACGTCCTGGGAGCGGTCGACAAGGTTTTTCAAGACGAAAGCGCGCATCGCGGGCTGTCTCAGGATGTGAGCGCCCCGGTGCATGAAGCCATCCGGCGCGATCCCGGTATTGTTGATCTGTGGCCCCTCGAAGCTGATGCGGACGCTGAGGAACCTGAAGACTGGCGGTTGCCGATCGACCACATCGGGTCGGGCAGCCCCATGCTCAAGGTTGCGCGCAAGATCGCCTCGGAGATCAGGGATTGGATGCGCGGCGGTGAAGCCGATCCGGGCGACGTCATGATCCTGGTCCGCAAGCGCGGTCCCTTCGTTGACGCCCTCAACAGGGAACTCAAGGCGCTCGATATTCCAACGGCAGGCAGCGACCGGCTTGTTCTGACCGAGCACATTGCCGTTCAGGACCTGACCGCACTCGGTCGTTTCATGTAAAATAAG
>Ga0207422_1002787_pt1 | contig 20935 bp, 15 predicted proteins | sample MarCyaLeptolynsp_FD_187757 | JGI IMG/M metagenome (GOLD analysis project Ga0207422, IMG submission 187757) | Marine cyanobacterial communities from Panama - species 1 Leptolyngbya sp. (SPAdes) | ecosystem: Environmental > Aquatic > Marine > Unclassified | place: Panama: Panama City | collected... | reverse complement strand
TGTTGCCCTGCCGAAATGTCGGGAGAACCACTCCGCCTTCGAGATCGGCGAGCGCTGCCGCAAAATCTGTATCTCCCACTTCGTTAGAGGGAGAGGAAAAGTCGATATCGAAGGCGATCTGGGAGGCGCCTAGCCGGTCCAGCTCACGCACGGCCTTGGCGTAATGCTGGCGCGGCCATGGCCACACTTCAAGCGCCTCGATCGAACGCCCATCAATCTCTAGAACCGCGATTTCGCCAGAGGCGGGGGAAACCCGCAATTGATCGCGCCCATCACGAAGCTGTTCTTCCAGCGAGAACGAAAAGCCGGAAACAAAAGCGGCCACTCCGACAGCCGCGGCCAGCGCCAAAGCCAGCAGCGGACTGCGCAGATCGCTGTTCTGAATTGTTCCCTTTGCGCGTTCCACAGTGTGGATGCCTTTCAAGCTCGATCACACGAGCTGGTATGCTTAACGCGAAAGTGTTGAAATGCGGTTTGCTTGGAAGTCGTTCGGTTTGAATGCCTTAGGAGATAGTCGGCCCTGACTTAGGCGCGTGGCCCTTTGCCGTTACCACCGCCATTCCCATTTCCGTTCCCATTTCCGTTGCCATTCCCATTGCCGGAATTGCCCGGATCTTCGTCGTCAGGATTGCCAAGGTCCTGGTCACCGCTGCCATCGCCGGTGCCATCATCCAGGCCCAGGTCGCCGCCAAGGTCTACATCGTCTCCTGAACCGCCGTTTCCGTTACCGTTCCCCCCAGCGTTGCCATTGCCACCGGAATTTCCGTTCCCGTTGCCCCCACCGTTGCCATTTCCATTGCCGGGATTGCTTGGATCCTGGCCGTCGGGATCGTTCCCGTGACCGTTGTTGCCGTCATCACCCGTGCCGTCATCCAGGCCGAGGTCGCCGCCAAGGTCTATATCGTCTCCTGAGCCGCCGTTTCCGTTACTGTTCCCCCCAGCGTTGCCATTGCCACCGGAATTTCCATTTCCATTCCCACCGGAATTGCCGTTGCCCGGGTTGCTGGGATCTTCCCCACCGGCGTCGTTACCTCCGCCATTGTTGCCGTCGTCTAAGCCAAGGTCTCCGCCGAGATCGACGTCATCGCCGGAACCACCGTCGCCGTTCCCGTTGCCATTCCCATTGCCGCCAGCGTTTCCGTTTCCATTACCATTGCCACCAGCATTGCCGTTCTCGCCGCCGTTTCCGTTGCCGCCAGCGTTTCCATTGCCATTGCTGTTGCCATTGCCGATGTCTTCGCCAAGATCGATGTCGACAGTGTCTTCGCCATTACCGTCATTACTGTCGACATTGCCTTCATCTTCGGCGTTGCCGTTACCATTACCGTTGCCGCCAGCGTTTCCGTTCCCATTCCCCCCGGCGTTTCCGTTTCCATTTCCGTTACCGCCGGAATTGCCATTGCCGCCGGAATTGCCGTTTTCAGCACCATTGCCATTGCTGTTGCCGTTAGCGACGTCTTCGCCAAGATCGATGTCGACAGTGTCTTCGCCGTTGCCGTCATTGGTGTCGACATTGCCTTCATCTTCGGCGTTGCCGTTTCCATTGCCGTTTCCGTTGCCGTTCCCGCCAGCGTTTCCGTTGCCGTTCCCACCAGCATTGCCATTGCCGTTTCCGCCAGCGTTGCCGTTCCCACCAGCATTGCCATTGCCGTTTCCGCCAGCGTTGCCGTTCCCACCAGCATTGCTGTTGCCTTGGTCGGCCGAGCCGTCATCGACGCCCAGGTCAGAGCCTAGATCGATGTCATCACCGCTATTGCCGTTGCCACGGCCATTGCCGTTTCCATTCCCGCCAGCATTGCTGTTGCCATTGCCGCCGGCATTGCCATTGCTGTTGCCGTTCCCGACATCTTCTCCAAGATCGACATCGACAGTGTCATCGCCATTGCCGTCATTGGAATCGACATTGCCTTCGTCTTCGCTGTTGCCTCCGGCATTGCCGTTTCCGTTGCCACCAGCGTTCCCGTTGGCAGCGCCATTTCCATTCTCGGCTCCGTTTCCATTACCCCGGCCATTGCCGTTATTCCCGGAATCGTCACTGGAGTCGCTGTCGGAACCCGTGTCGAGTTCAATCTCGTCGTCCGAGCCCGAACCGCTATTGCCGCCGCTATTTCCACCGGCATTGCTGTTGGCATTGCCGCGGGCTTCAATTCCCGACGCGGTCACATCATCCACATCGTCTGCATTGCCGTTGCCATTGCCACCGGCATTGCTGGATGCAGCGTTGGCGGCGCCATTGCTGGACGCATCGCCATTGTTGGCGCTCACATCGACTTCGACGTCGCTGTCCGCATTCGAGCTGCTGCCGCTAGAATTGGAGCTGCTAGCGCTGCTTGCGCGCGAGGCTGAAGCGACTGCCGAATTCGCATTGGCATTGGTGCTTGCCACCGCGCTAGCTGATACCGCGTTTGCAGCATTGTTGTTGTTCGATGAAGACGTGACCATGGCCACGCGAGTGAACCCAGCGGCCGGTCTCGCTTGGCGAAAATCGCCAACAATCCGAGGATTGCCCTTGACGGTGATTGCCGCGCGATCAGCCTCGTCGCCATCCGGCGTCACAACAACAAGAGAGTCTGCGTTGTCGGCATCGACCATTCCAACCAGACCCGGTGTCAACAGGGCAGCCTGGAGATCGTCACCAGTGATGACTTCGACAGCCCCTTCGGTAACCTGAACACTCGTGCCATCTTGTGTGACCGAGACATTGAATGTGGTGCCTTTGACCACAGCCGCCATGTAAGGGGTTTCGACACCAAAGTGCGGCGTGCTCTTCTTTTCGACTTTGAACAGCACATTGCCGAGATATTGGAAGATCTGCGTGATCGGGCCTGCTTCTTCCGGATCGGCGATTCGGATATGCGCCTGTGGGGAGACGACAACATATTCCTGACCGCGGACGAGAACCGCTCGGCTGCCCCGACCGGTGCGCACGATATCGCCATCCTCAAGCTGGCTGTCGACACGCGCTGACAGGATTGTGCTCCCGCGCGTGATCGTCACTTCGCCGCTGGCTTCTGACACAGTCCATGCGGGACCGGCGGCATAAGCGCTGGTGCTGGCCATAAGGCCGATCAGAACAACGGCTCTCTTTGCTAAGCCGATCATGAAGAGTCCCCACGTATTTTTATCGCGTTGTGCCTGGGCTTTTCGCACACCGCCAATCAAGGAACCGTGAATCGCGTCGCCTAATGAGCGGTTAACGGAAGGCCCGGAATCCGCAGGAAAGGTAAGGTTTCTTTAGCTGGCAATGGTTACTTCGGCGCCCTTCGCAGGAGGACCGCAATGCATTTAGCTACCGCAGCAATACTGGGTGCATTTACGTGCATCGCTGCCCCTGCCGCATTGGCGCAAGAGCAGTCTGTCAAGAAACTGGCACCCAAAATCGCTTTCGCTCCGGTGATGGAGATTGGCCGCGGATATGACCCAGGTTCGCCGCGCGGCGAAGACAGCGCCGAGCAGATCGGAGCAGTCATCATTCGCGGCAATGAGGCCATTGACGGTGCCCGCTATCAGGAAATCGTCGAAGGCTTTTTCGGGCAACCCCGTACTGACGAGGTGTTGTCTGAACTCACCAACGAACTGGCCGAACTGGCCCGCGATTCCGGCTATCCCTATGTCCGGGCCGAGCTCTCGAGAGACGCCTTGGAGCGCGGCTTCGTCCAGATCGATCTCGATGAGGGTCGGGTCGATGCAGTCGAAATCGACGGCTATCAAAACGCGCACGCCCTGCGTGTGCTGAACAAGCTGATTGGCGGACCGGTGCGCAAGAGCCAGCTTGAGCGATCATTGCTGTTGGTCTCTGATATACCGGCCGTCCGCCTGCGCGGGGCCAAGTTGCGCCGCCGCGATGGTCAAAGCATTCTGGTCGTCAAGCTCAGCAGGATCGGCACGAGTGGACGCATTGATGGCGACAATTACGGCACCGAAAGCTTTGGGCCGCTGCGTTTGCGGCTTTCGGGTCAATCCCATGCTTCCTTCACGTCAGGTGACACGGCCCGTGCCTCGGTCAGGATCAACCCGGTTGATGTCGAGGAGCTGTTCTTCTTCTCCGGTTCCTACGGCGCACAAGTCGGCACCGGCGGGACATTCGCAACAGTCAGCGCATCGATCGGTCGGACCGCGCCCGGCGGCGCGCTGGAAGGTTCCGATATCAGCGGAGATTCGGTGCGCTTGCGAGTCAGTGTCTCGCAACCGATCATTCGTTCGAAAGCCGTCAGCCTGTGGGCTGAAGCGAGCGGCAATTACCTCTCGATCGATCAGGATGATCTCGACACCATGCTGCGCGATGACACGATTGTGACCGCGTCGCTGGGCTTGCGAGCACAGATTCCCTTTGCAGGCGGACGACTGCGGGGCGGGGCCACCCATGTGCGCGGCCTGGGCATCTTGGGCGCGACCCGGCTGGGTGATCTCAACGCCTCCCGCTTCGACGGTGATGGTGTCTTTTCCAAGGTCGAATTTTGGGCCGATGCGCGCATTCCGGTGGCCGAGAGGCTCCAGCTCTATCTTGCCGCCAATGGCCAGATTGCGGACCGGCCCTTGCTGGCTAGCGAAGAATTGTCGCTTGGCGGCGCCTATCGCACCCGCGGCTATGATTTCAGCGAAGTTCTAGGTGATGAAGGCGTCTACGGGCTGGCGGAGCTGCGATACTCGCTGGCGACCGCGCACCTCCCCGCGGATTTCCTGCAACTCTACGCCTTTATCGATGGCGGCTATGTCTCGGATATCGATGGCACTGGCAGCGAAGGCTCGCTGTTTTCAGCTGGCCCAGGCGTCCGCGCCCGGTTTGGAGTGTTCGATCTTGAAGTCGAATCCGGCTTCCCACTCGGCGGGAGCGGCGAGCGCAGCACAAGTGATGATCCAGAGATCAATGTCCGCGCGGGTGTGCGGTTCTAGCTCGCTTGAAGCGACACATATGCGAGCGTCGTTTGTGTTGGCGCCCGCATGCATGAGACTGACGGCTGTCCAATTTGCTCACAGTGGTGAGCCAACCCCAATGCGGCTGGACGATGCATAGGTAGGTCATTCTCGCTAACCCAGGTCGAAAAGGCCTTGGCGAAGGTCTGCTTGCAGGAGGTAAGCACTCAAAAGGAAGATGTCCGCAACTGGGTCGCTTGCGGAAGGGCTGCTTCTGGTTGACCGACGTCGCGGTACCGCGTCAAAGCCCAGTCACCGCCCTCCAACTCAGGCGATTGCCTGACGGCGCCACTTTACCAGGCGCTTGAAGCCACGCCAGACCGTCCAACCGAGGACCAACAGGACACCGACTATCCCTGCAAGTACCAAATACAACCAGGGGTAATTCTCCAACATCCGGCTGGTAGTGTTGGATCTGACCTGGCTGGCTGTGTCGTAACCCTCCGGCATCTCGAGCACACCTACGCGCTGTGAATAGGCTGTGAATTCTTCGAGAAGGTCAGCCAGGATTGCGGGTTCCTCCTTAGACAGATCCACCGTCTCGCCAGGGTCCAGGCTAAGATTGAACAGTCGCCATTGTCCGTCGCCAACCGGCGGCATGCTGCGGGTGATTTTGTAGTCGCCCTTGTAGAGCGCCGAATTGCCCGATACCTCGATCGCGCGGACGTCGTTGGCGGCGTAGACGCTGTCTAACTCGCCATTGAGAACTGGCAGCAAGCTCCTTCCACTGATGGGCTTGGCGCTATCGGGAGCATCGCTCGCCCCTATCCAATCAAGGAGCGTTGGGGCGATGTCCGTCACCATAGCAGGGCTGTCGATCTTTGTTTGCTCGATCCCCGGCCCGGCAATGATGAGCGGCACACGGATCCCACCTTCGGTGCTGTAGAATTTGTACCAAGCGCCGGGTGTTGCCGCCGCTGAAGCCCATTCTGGGCCGATAAAGCCCCAACTCCCGCGTCCACCCATATTGGCTAGGCCAGTGTCATAGCCGACCAAGCGGAAATATAGTCCAATCGCAGCGTTGTTGTCGCCGCGCGAAGGTTCTGGGCCATTGTCCGAAGTTACGACGAAGATTGTGTTTTCGTATTGGCCAATCGCTTGCAGATGAGCGATGAATCGACCGATATGATGGTCCATTGCGTCAAGCATGGCAGCGTTGACCTCCATGCGAGCAGCGTAGAGCTCCCGCTCCTCCTCACTTAGGCCTTCCCATTGGCGCAGGTCAGGTGGAAGATCGGCAAGCGCTGCACCCGACCGAATTAAGCCAAGATCCATCGCTTTCGTGTGCCGCTCCTCACGCAGGGCATGCCAGCCGGCATCGTAACGCCCATCGTATTTGCTGATGAAGTCGGCCGGTGCTTGTACCGGAATATGGATCGCCTGAAACGGCAGATAGGCGAGGAATGGTTTTTCGCTGTCGGTCTCACCCAGATATTCGATCATCTTGTCGACGATGAACTTCGAGGAATAGAAATCCTCGGGCAAGGCTGCTTCGATCCCATCCTCAAACCAAGGCGCATCGGCGTAGAACGGGATGTATGGTTTGTCGTCCCAATTGTCGGCTCCAGACGCCGCCAACGCAAAACTGCGGTCAAAGCCGTGTGCTTGCGGCATCTCCTTGGCACTCTCGCCCATATGCCACTTGCCGACCATCAGCGTGCGATATCCATCGGTTCGAAGCCTATCGGCGATGGTCAAGACGCCAGGTTCAAGAGCCATCGAGTATCCTGGCTTACCGGCTTGCACATTGGGCAAGACTTCCGGAATGGTCGCCACGCCCGTCTGATGGTTATCGATCCCGGTGAGCAGCATAGCCCGCGACGGTGAGCACAACGGTGAGGAGCGATATTGGGTGAACATCGCTCCGCGTTCGGCCAGTGCATCGATATTTGGAGTGCTGGCTTCTCCACCATAGATGCCGAAATCCATCAAAGCTGCATCATCGACGAGAATAACAACGACGTTGGGCCGGTCTGCCGTTTCTGCGGACAACCTTCCGCCAGGATTGAGCAGTGCAATGAGCACAAAGCTCAATGAAAGCGTCATGGACATTCGGATTCGTGATCGAAGGATCATGGGTTCTCCCTTTCGCCCTGCCTATGGCGAGCATAGGTGCTTTGACAACAACAAAATGACAGTATACATGTCAAAAGAATACGACAGGGCTCATGTCAATATAAGGGAGAGGGATGTTGACGCTTTCAAATAAGAGTGCGCTTGGGCGTGCGGGATCAAGTCTTGCTTTGGCCGCGGCGTTGGGCTGCGGGCTGGCTGCAACACCGGCGATGGCTCAAGATGGTGGGTCTGACGGGGGCACGGAGTTGGAAGCCGACGATTCCGTGATCATTGTGACCGCGACACGCCGCGCACAGGACGTGCAGGAAATTCCGATCGCTGTGACGGCAGTCAGTCCTGTGCAGCTGGAGCGCCAAGCAGTGGTCAATGTGACCCAGATCACTCAGGTCTCGCCGAGCTTTTCGAGCTCCAATGCGCAGAACTCTGGAGGCACGAATGTGCTGCGGATTCGCGGCGTTGGCACGACATCAAACAATATTGGGTTTGAATCCGCGGTCGGCATCTTCATCGATGGCGCGTACCAGTCACGTCCTGGCGTTGCTTTGTCAGAATTTGTCGACGTTGAACGTTTGGAGGTCCTTCGCGGCCCTCAAGGTACACTGTTCGGCCGGAACACTTCTGCCGGCGCTCTGAACATCACCACAAGACGCCCCGATCTCAATGAGTTCGGCGGCTTTGTGAATGCCAGTTACGGCAACTACGATATGATTTCGGTCCAAGGGGCGCTCAATGCTCCATTGGTCCAAGATACGCTGGCGATGCGTCTGACCGGGGCATATCGCAAGCGCGACGGGTTCGTGCGTGTGGTCGATCAGACCGGAGAACTCGGCCGCACCAATGAGCTCGACCAATTCCTGGTCCGCGGACAGCTTGGCTACGAGAGCGAAGGTGGCGTGCGAGCGCGCCTCATTTTCGACTATTCAGAAGTGAACGGTAATTGCTGCGCTGCCGTCGAGTTGCTCAAATCACCGCTTGAGACGGGCGGCGTGTTTGGCTTGGCTGGCTTGGGCGCAACGGGAGGCAATTTTGCACCAGGCGGAGCAACCAGCGCCAATGACACCGTAGCGGCGGAAGGCGCGCTTGATAGCCTGACAGCGTCGCACAGCTTCACTCCGACCAGCAATTTGGACCAATGGGGTGTGACAGGCGAAATCGAAGTGCCACTGGGCAGCAATGCAGACCTGATATACATCGGGTCCTATCGCGATTTCAATTCGACTTCGAGTGCCGACTCTGACTTCACTTCGCTTGATCTGTTCAGCACTGGTGGCATCGCCGGCTCAAATGGCGTTGACGGCACGAACATCAAGACGATGACACACGAACTGCGCGTCCAAGGTGAGGCATTGGACGGAGCACTCGATTGGTTGGTTGGCGGCTATTATTCGGACGAAGAAATTGATGGAACATTCTTCGCCCAACTTGGCTCGCAATGGGATCAATTTGTCGGAGCGCTGCTTCTTCCTTCAACTGGTGGGGCATTCGGTCTCAATCCGTTGACGCTGTTCTCTGGTGGGACAAACCCGGCGGGTTCCAGCTCGACAAACCGCTTCACTCAGGACAGCAAAAGCTGGTCCATCTTTACGCACAACACGCTCGAAATCACAGATGGACTTAAGGCAACAATCGGACTGCGCTATTCTGATGAGAGCAAGGACGGCGCGTTTGAGCAGCTTGCCACCAATCCTGGCGCGTGTCCGGGCATCGTTAGCAACGTCGTCGGTGCGCCGCTAAATGGAGCCCCTTCAATACCGGCAGCGTTGGTGCCGACAATTCTAATCACTGGGTGTTTCCCATTTGTGGCTCCGGCAGATCTGCCCGCCGCAGCGGCATTGCCGTTGCCGCGGACTTTCTCGGGTACATTCAGCGATGAAGAGCTGATTTATACTGGGAAGCTCTCCTATGAGTTTGCCGCGCCAGTGAATGTCTACGCAAGCTTTACGCATGGCTACAAATCAGGCGGCTTCAATCTTGACGCGACTGCGGCGATCGGCGGCGCAGACCCCCGCTTCGCTTCGGAAGAGGTCGACGCCTACGAGCTGGGCATGAAGGCCCGGATGCTGGACAACGCCGTGACGTTGAATGTTGCCGTATTCCTGGAAGAATTCTCGAACTTCCAAGTTCTCGAATTCACCGGGGCACAATTCCAGACATTTAACGTGCCAAAGGCCGAATCGGCGGGCTTCGAAATCGAATCCCAGATCCGGCCGATCGATGAGCTTATTGTCAATCTTGGCGTCACCTACACCGACGCGAAGTATCCGGATGACTGTGCAACGACGGCAGATCCGTTGCGGGTTCAGAACCTGTGCGGAGCTCCACTGACCAACGCACCGGAAATAGTCGGAATCATGGGAGCAACCTACACGCAGGAGCTCAATGACGACCTAGAGTTCTTCCTCAACGGTCAGATCCGGGTTGAAGACGATCGTCGCACCTCGACCCAGCCGTCAACGCCTCCGACGACACCGGCTCAACTCGGCAATACACCGCTGCTGCCCTTCGATATTCAGGACAGCAACACCAAGATCAATCTGCGAGCCGGTATCGGTCAGATTGATGGAGGCTGGGGTATTGAGGCTTGGGTCACCAATCTGACCAACGAAGTCACCCGGGGCGTCACCTTCAATACGACGCTGCGGTCGGGGTCGCGTTCGGCCTTCCCGCAAGAGCCTCGAATGTATGGTGTCACAGTAAGAGGGGAATTTTGACCTACTCTCCATTTAGGTCAGAAACTAAGGGGCGGCAGCGCAATTGCCGCCCCTTTTTCATTGCGAATATCGAGGACAAGCGATGAAAAGATGGAAGAAGATTGTAGGCGGAATCCTGATTGTCGTCGTTGTCGCAGTTGTGGTGGCTTACAATTTCCGAACCGAATTGATCTTGTGGGGCGTCAAGAACCGTGACTTACCCGCGATTGCGGCTGAAACTCCCGAGATAAGATGGGATCAAGGCCCCGACGATGCCAGTCAGCCAATTGGGGAGCGCCCGCCTAATGTCATCCTGATCCTCGCAGATGATCTTGGGATCAATGATATCTCGACCTTTGGGGGCGGCGTTGCTGGAGGTCTTGTTCCCACGCCAAACATTGACCGGCTCGCGGCAGAAGGTGTGAACTTCACCAATGGCTATGCGGGCAACGCCACTTGTGCGCCCTCCCGCGCAATGCTGATGACAGGGCGCTATGCGACCAGCACGGGTTACGAATTCACGCCCACGCCAGCCGGCATGGGACGCGTCGTCAATTCAGTCTCCGGCGGTATCCGGCCTGATCTGCCTCCCGGCGATTACAGCGCTGAGGCGGATTCCTTGCGTCCACCCTACGAAGACCAGGGCTTGCCTGCTGAGGAAGTAACACTCGCGGAAATGCTCGGTCCTGCTGGCTATCACAGTATCCATATCGGCAAGTGGCACATGGGCGTCAGTCCAGAGATCGATCCGCTTGGTCAAGGGTTTGATGAGACCCTGACGATGAGCGAAGGTCTCTATCTGCCAGAAGACGATCCGAATGTTGTGAACGCCAAGGTTGATTTCGATCCAATAGACCGGTTCCTTTGGGCATCGCAGCGTTTCGCTGGGACATTCAACCGGTCTGAACCCTTCGCACCGGGCGGGTACCTGACGGATTGGTGGACAGAGGAATCCCTTCGCGCGATCGAAGCCAACAAGAACCGGCCCTTCTTCCTCTACTTGGGACACTGGGCTCCGCATACGCCCTTGCAGGCGACGCGCGAAGACTTTGAGGCAGTTGGCGACATCAAGCCGCATCGTTTGCGAGTTTACGCCGCCATGATCCGCGCGCTCGATCGCAGTGTCGGCGAGATCCTCGACAAGCTCGAAGAGGAAGGCTTGGCCGACAACACCATTGTGATCTTCTCAAGCGACAATGGCGGGGCAGGCTATATCGGTCTGCCCGAAGTCAACGCCCCCTATCGTGGATGGAAACTCACCCTGTTTGAGGGAGGGGTTCGGGTTCCCTTTATGATGCGTTGGCCCGCTGGTCTTCCGGCTGGTCGGACCGTCGATCAGCCAGTGACCCATATTGATATCTTCCGAACGATTGCATCGATAACGGGCGCCACTTTGCCCGATCGAGAAATAGACGGGGTCGACCTTCTGCCCATCGCATCAGGGAGCGGTCCGATCGAACGTGCTGATGATGCGATTTACTGGCAAAGCGGGGGCTATTGGGCGGTGCGCGCGGGCGACTGGAAGTTTCAGATGGACCAATCGCAGGACAAGAGCTGGCTGTTCAATCTGGCTGAAGATCCGACCGAGAGGATCAATCTGGTGGATCAGCAGCCCGAAATTGCGGCGCGCTTGCGGAGTCTGCTCGAAGAGCATCATCGCGACCGCAAGCTCTTGTACCCGTCGACAACCTTGATGCCTGCCATGATCGATAAGACGCTCGCCGAGGAATATGAAGACGGCGATGAATTGATCTTCTGGCCAAACTAGTGGGTGGCGAAATGAACCGTGCAAAATGGATTTGGCTCGCAAGCCTGGGACTGATCTATGCCAGCTTCTGGATTTGGTATGGCGGCAACGGCGATCCGCTTTCCGAAGAGGAAGGTCTGGCAATGCTCGCCGAGGTAGAGCAATTGCATGGCGTTAAACTGGAGGATACTCCGGAGGGGTCCATGAGCCGCAATCTGCGCGCAATGCTCCCCAATGACGACGGTAAGGAATTCTACGCGGTCAACCTTGAGACACGGGCTGAGGGGCCCGAAGCGCTCGAAGCCGAGGCGCGCTACGCTGAAATCGTCTTTCCCTTGCTGTTTGAGCGAGGTGGGCACCCCGTATTCGTCAGCGAACGGGCTGGCCTGATGCTCGGCAAATATGGCGAGGACTTAGATCGCGTGGCGGTCGTGCGTTATCGCTCGCTGCGGGATCTGATCGACATGATCGCCGATGAGCGGATGCTTGAAGGCAATGCCTTCAAGACCGCCTCGCTGGCGCATACAGAGGTCTTCATAACTCGGCCGAGCATCACCTTTGTTCAAGTCCGACTGTTGGTCGCGCTGGTGCTCGGCCTCATTGCGATCGGCGGAATCGCATTGATTGGGAGGGTCCAAAAACGCCGCGAGGGGCGGACTGAGTCTTAGGCGCGGACATCCAAATTCGAGCGTCCTGTGGCCAACTTACGGTGTTTTGCGACGCAAGTGTGGAGTTACAGTATGATCGATGCCATTAGCGAAGCCAATCGCAATTCGGAGAGTTTGGCGGTGGCCATATCAACCGCGATCCAAGGTGCCATCGATGGATTTAAGCCGCATGCAGACGGACGGCGGCAGCGCAGTCTGACGAGCCGACGCGCGATTCTGCGGGCCATGATGGAATTGCTGGCCGAGGGCGAAAGCGATCCCAGCGCAGACCGCGTGGCCGAGCGGGCCGGGATTGGCGTGCGCTCAGTATTTCGGCATTTCGACGACAAGGAAGGCCTATATCGCGAGATGAATGCGATCCTGATGGAGGCCTACCGCGAGGAATGGACCGCGCCCTACAAGTCTGAGGACTGGCGTGAGCAATTGTTCGAATTGGTTGAGCGTCGAGCTAAGGTCTACGAAGAGATCGCTCCTTACCGTATCCCAACGATTGTGCAGCGGTTCAATTTGCCCGTGCTAATGGAAAACTACCGGCGGTTGCTCAAGACCGAGCACGGAGCTCTATATTCAATCCTGCCCGATTCAGTCCGGAAGGATGAGAAGCGCACTCGGGCGATCCTGTTGGCGACCAGTTTCGATAGCTGGCGTCTGTTCAGGCAGGACGAAGAGCTGTCGAACAAGAAGACGATCGAAGTGATCAAGCAATTGTTGCAGGATATTCTCGATCAAATTGATGGCTGATCGAAGCTCCGATCGACCTTCCAGAAATCGCAGACTGATCACAGCGGAGCACTGAGCTTTCGCATTCGTTCGGCCGTGAAAAAGCTTGGTCAGATATGGACAATCCGTCTCACTCAATCTATTGACAGTATTAGTGCTAATACATGGGGTAAAGCCATGAGGGTTGTGAACCAGACCATGCCGTCTGCCGAGCAGATGACGCAATTCTTCGGGGCGGGAGAGGATGGTCCTTTCGTGATGGTCAATCTGCTCAAATTCAAAGCCAAGGCGGAATATGCCGATGGCCGTGAAAGCGATCTGAGCGGCGCAGAGGCCTATGCAATCTATGGTGAAGCGGTTCAAAAATGCATCGCTGATGTTGGCGCAACGCCGGGCTTCTCCGGAGAAGTAACCGGGCTCCTGCTCGGCGAGGTCGAAGACAATTGGGACATGGTCGCTCTGGTCGAGTACCCCTCGCTCGAAGCTTTTCGCATGATGATGATGTCGCCCGAATATCAGAAGATTGCGATCCACCGTGAAGCTGGCCTCGCGGGGCAACTCAACATTCGCACCAAGAGTTCACCGCTCGACCAATCGGAGCAATCTTGAAATGAAGAAAGTCGCGCTTTTTGCTGCAGCCCCGTTGCTCTTGATCCTTGGACTGGCCTTAGCTTTGCCTTCAATCCTCAACGCGGCTGGGCTGCATCCAGAGTACGAGGGAGAGCGGGTGGACCTAAGTGGAAAGCGGGCGCTGATCATCACGACCAGCCATGCAACGCTCAACGCTCCCGGCGAGACTGATGGAGATGCGACAGGCGTGTTCGGATCCGAGATGACCGAGCCCTATTACGAGTTCCTTGCCGGCGGGATGGCGGTGGACATCGCCAGCATCAAAGGGGGCGAAGTTCCGATCGATCCGCAAAGCTTCCTCTATATGATCAAGACGGAAGCCGATGAGCGCTTCTTGGGCGATCCCGAATTTCAGTCCAAGGTTCAGGACTCGATCTCGATCAGTGATGTCGACGTATCGCAATACGACGTGATCTTCCTCGCAGGAGGTTGGGGCCCAGCCTATGATTTTCCGGAATCGGAGGCTTTGGCGAATGTCGTCAGTGAGGCCTATTACGCCGACCACAAGCCGATCCTTGCCGGAGTATGTCACGGCCCACTGGGTTTTGTGAGAGCGAAGGATCGCGACGGTGGCTTGCTGATCAATGGACGCAGGATGACCGGCGTGACCGACAAGCAGGTCAAAGAGCTTGGCATCGAGATTACCCCTTACCATCCCGAAACCGAACTGCGTAAAGCGGGTGCCCTGTTTGAATCCTCTACCGCCTTCAGAGACCTGTTTGCCAATCATGTGACGATCGATGACGAAGAGCGTTTCGTGACTGGCCAAAATCAGAATGCCGGGTCCGAGGTCGCCAACAAGGCTATGGTGCTGGTTAGTCGCCCAAAGACCTAATTGGCTTGCTTCTCTGGCCATAGGGCCAGCACCAGCATCACCAGGGCAACAATTGGCAGCACATAGGCGGCAGTCTGCCCTGGCGCCGTCTCGACCGTTTCCAATGGCTTGTACATGCCGACCAGTCTGCGTCCGCCATACTCAAGCAAGATGAACAACCACAGCAGCGGGACCATCGAACGGTATCTGACGGATGCAAGCAGCATAACCAGCCCCATTGCGAGCTGCGCCAGCCCCCACAGGGCGAAGATTGTGACGATGCCTTGCGCGCCGCCCTGCGTGTAGGTGTCGAGCGGAATTGTCGCGATGCTTTGTGCACCTCCATCGGGGGCGAAAATGTGATGCTGGCTGCGCCACAATGTCATGGCGGTAAGAGGATAGAATAGCCAAAGGGCGATCCGGTTACCGCGATAGACATTGTCAAACTGCGCTGGGAACAGCCGGTCCAGGATTTGTTTCATCGTAAATTCCTCTCACTCTCAAAACAAATGACATGACAACTGTCAAAAAGCAATTGCCAAGTCAGGCGATGAGTGCAAAATGGCAGTCGTACTGCTAATTCATGGAGGGTGAGGGTGCCTGCACAGATCAGAATGCTGCGCTATCCGGATGCTGGCTCAACGCGAGACGTTTGGAAGCTCACCCAGGACGAGCCAACCGCGCCCGCAGAAGGGGAGATCGCGGTGGCAATCGACACCATCTCGATCGATCCGGGGATGAGCGGCTGGATAACTGACAAGCGCAGCTACATGCCCCCGGTCAAGCCGGGTGGGGTGATGCGCGCCTTTGGTGTTGGCCAAGTCACTCAAAGTCAGTCCGCCAATTACGAGGAAGGCGACTGGGTGACCGGGTTCACCGGCGTGCAGACGCACGGCGTCTTTCACGAAAAGCGCCTGCGCAAGATTGATGCCTCGCTTGCCCCGCCGCAAAAGTTCCTTAGCGGGCTCGGGATGACGGGCTACACCGGCTTCTTCGGCATGAGTGACCTTGGTCGCCCCAAGGTGGGAGAGACTGTGGTGGTGTCGGCCGCCTCGGGCGCGGTCGGTTCGATCGCCGCGCAGGTTGCTAAGGCGGCCGGAGCTCGGGTGATTGGCATAGCGGGTGGCCCGGAAAAATGTGCGTATCTGCAAGTGGAACTCGGCCTCGATCACGCCATTGATTACAAGAACTGCAATGTCGGCGATGCGCTGGCGAAAGCGTGCCCAGACGAAATCGATCTCTATTTCGACAATGTGGGCGGAGAAACTCTCGAGGCGGTGCTGGGCTTAATGAAGTACCAGGGTCGGATCGTCGTGTGCGGCGCAATCTCGCAATATGACGATTTCGCGGGTGCACTTGGACCAGCCAACTTCATGTCTGTGGTTACGCACAGCCTCACCATTCGCGGCTTCACCATGCGAGATTACATGCACCGCGTGCCGGAAGCGTTGGGATGGCTCGTCCCGGCCTGGAAGGAAGGGCGCCTCAAAATGCGCGAGCACGTAATCGAGGGAATTGAGAAATTCCCCGATGCCTATGAAATGATCTTCCGCGGTGAAAACCGCGGCAAACTTCTGCTGAAAGTTAGTTAAGCGCGATGGAGGCCATTCGCACACCTGAAGCTTGTTTCGAGAACCTCGCCGATTATCCTTTCGCGGCCAATTACGTCGACGTTTCGGACCATGACGGCGGGACCTTGCGACTTGCCTATGTCGATGAAGGTCCGCGCGATGGCCCGCCGGTAGTGATGATCCACGGCAATCCGACCTGGTCGTATATGTGGCGCAAACTCATCCCGGTTCTTGCTGAGCATGGCTACCGTGCGATTGCGATCGACCTGATTGGTATGGGGCGCTCCGACAAGCCGACCGAGATGAGCGACTACACCATTGCCCGCCACGAGGCTTGGGTGACCGAAGCATTGTTCGAAAGGTTGGATCTGAAGGGCGCGCACTTCATTCTGCACGATTGGGGCGGGATCATCGGGCTTCGCGCGATCGCCAATGATCAAGACCGCGTGGCCAGTGTAATCTATTCGAACACGGGTTTTCCGGTGCGCGATCCGGACGAGCCGCTTACGGAGATGGCGCGCAAAGGCGCGACTATGCTCCGCTATTTCCAGCTCTACATTCGCTTTCGCAAGAACTGGAAGCACTGGAAAACACTGAGCCGCATTACCCTCAAAGATATGCCTGCCAAGGACATTGCTGGTTTTGCTGCGCCCTATCCGAACAAGACTTACCTTACCGGCAATCGGCAATTCACGCAGATGCTGCCGACCCGCAACGACAATCCAATGCTGGTTGAAAACTGGCATGCGCTGCAAAAGCTCCAGAGCTTCGAGAAGCCCTTTCTCACGCTTTATTCGGACAAGGATCAGGTCGCGCCCAAGGGTTATCGCAGCGTCCGACCGGCAATTCCCGGCACGCGCGATCATGAAACGATTATCCTCAAAGGCGGGTCGCACTTCCTGCTCGAAGACATTCCAGAAGACTACGCGCGCGAGGTGATCGCATTCCTCGAGCGGATCAAAGGAGACTCACATGGCAACACGCACTGAGCTTTGGGTTACTCGCAATGAGCTTCGGCGGACCAAAATTGCCGAGGCAGAGCAAGCGCCGCTGGCGGAGGGCGAGATCCGTGTGGCGATCGATAAGATGGGACTGACCGCCAACAATGTAAGCTACGCCGTCTCGGGCGATATGATTGGATATTGGAAGTATTTCCCGGCCGAAGGTGAGTGGGGTCAGGTGCCAGGCTGGGCCATGGGCGACGTGGTGGAATCGCGCAGCGACGCCATTGCACAAGGCGAGCGCCTCTATGGGTTTTTCCCAATGGCGAGCGAAGTCGTCTTGCATCCGGGGCAAGTGGCAGATGGCTTCTTCATGGATGCGACCCCGCATCGCTTGGCCTTGCCAGCGCTATACAACCAATATCTTCGCACTAAGAGCGATCCGGAATATCTGAGCGCACTTGAGGATGAGCGCTGTCTGCTATTCCCGCTCTTCGTCACCTCCTACGTTCTCTACGACTATCTGATCGACAACGAATTCTTCGGCGCGCAGCAAGTGGTGATCGGGTCGGTGTCTTCCAAAACCGGTTTCGGCCTTGCGCATTTGCTCAAGAACGATCTGCAAATTGGCAAGACAGTGATCGGTCTGACCTCGCCAGGCAATGAGGGTTTTGTCGAGAGCTTGGGTTGTTGCGACCAGATCGTTGTTTACGGCGATGAGGATACCATCGACACCAGCCTTCCGACGGCATGGGTCGATATGTCAGGGGACGGGCCGTTGACCAGCAAACTGCATCACTTGCTAGGCGATAAAATGGTCGAAAGTTGCATTGTTGGTGCCACCCACTGGGAGGCTGAGCGCGGCCGTGAAAAGGATCTGCCCGGGGCCAAGCCTACCTTCTTTTTCGCACCTGGTCATATCGCCAAGCGCGATGCCGAATGGGGTCAGGGAGAGATCTGGCGACGTGGCTCCGAAGCCGGTGCGGCGATTGCTAAGTCGATATCCGGTCAGCTCACGGTCGAGCGCGTGACGGGCGCCGACAAGGTCGCCGCAATCTGGTGCGATATGCTGGACAACAGAGTCGCGCCGAACCGAGGGATTATGATCTCGATCTGATTGTCGAACGCCCTACGCGACAGCTTAGAGAAGGGCGTCGTCATTCATGATTGGCTATCACCCCATACTTCCTGATTGTTCTGACGCTCCATCCTTCGATTGGTGCGCAAGTCCAGGAGGCATTCAAGGTTGGTGGCCGAGAAGCTCGTGCGGATTGCGCCTCGGTCTTGGGTTGACTGCTGATCGAATGCGTCTTGAAGCCTCTGCAGGAGATAAAACCGGTAGGGGATAACGACGGTCGCGATCTCGGTACCGCGCCAGGCAAATGGGGCCAAGCCAAGCCCGCTCTTCATGGATTTGTTGTTGGTGGGTGACCCACTCTCGATCTCTGGATGGCGTTCCAGCCAGCTGTTGGCACGTTCGATATGAGCCGTGATTTCAGGGAGATAATCATCAGCGATGAACTGCATGATATGGAGCAGGCTCTTCGGTAGAGCCGCACTTCCAATCAGCTTGCCATCCGCTTCTGCAGATGCCTCATCCACAAAGGTCTCCGACATGTTCATCCGCTCGACCCAACGGAACACGTTGGGCGCACTGACCTGCAGCAGCCGCAATGGGACAGGGTCACGGCCCAGGTGGGCGTACATTGCTCCAATCAGGCCATAGTCGGCGATGGTGGCATGGCCGCCGAGGATAAAAGGATGCTCTCGAAGGTGCTGTTCCATAAGAAGCAGGAACTGCGCGTAGCTCTCCTCGACCAACCCATATGTCTCGGGAACGACGCCGAAGACTTCGGCGGCCTTTCGCATGCGTCCGCTGGCATGAAGGAAGGCTGCGTCTTCAGCATCGTGTGGCAATCCGGAGGGAAGGACATCGCGGAATGTCTGGCGCAGGAAGGGCAGGTTTACCTCGTCGAAGTTCCAGCGGTAGTGCATTGCGGGCCGAAGCAAACCATGCGAACCGAACAGTTCGAACAGATGTGCGATCAGCAGCAGTCTTGGGTCAGTAGGATATATCGGGCTCTTGCTGAATCCAGCCGCGTCCAGATGATCGATGATGTCAGCGCCATCCTGGATAATCTCATCCGTTGGCGTCTTGATGACAGGGATGATCCAACGCCCGATCTGCGGAACCACTTCGCTCGTGAACTCGTCGCTTCCAGCCTTCACTTCGGTGAAGGGCACTGCGTTTACGCGCAAATAGGAGCGCGCTCGGGCCGTGTAGAGCGATCCGGCCATGCCGTAGAGTTTGTAGGTCAATTAGCACCCAAAAAAATTGCGGTCGAACTATTGACAGTAGTACTGCAAATATATTGGATCCGCAATGGGCTTCCAGGTCCGCTTCACTGCGCCTTAAGCCGGCTTGGATTGAGTGCCTTGTTTGCCGAATGTCCGCCTCCACCTCCAATTCAAGACACTAGGCGGTAGAGCGCTTTGGACCGTGAGCTGCCGGACCGATCTTAGGCGTGAGAATTCACACTCAAGACACGCCCAAGACGTTTTCCTTAGCGTTGAGCCACACTAGAATGTGGGGCTAAATGGTGGGACAGAAAACACCCACTTGAATATTGTATTTATTTCTCAGGAGTTTAACCCAAGAAAATGGCGGAGAGACAGGGATTCGAACCCTGGGTACTCGTGAGAGCACAACGGTTTTCGAGACCGCCCCGTTCGACCACTCCGGCATCTCTCCGCATTGAGATCTGCGTCGCCGCTTCGGCAAGGAAGCGTGCGAACCGGTCTTCGGAAGCGCGCCCGTTAGCGCAGCCCTTCCCCCTTGCCAAGACCTGTTGCGCTTCGAAAGCATGGGTTTTCTGGGGAGCGAACGCATTGATTGCTTGTTTTGCAGCTGCGAAGGCCCATACTTGTCATATGGAAAGCGCTGAGTTTTTTTCGAATCAGGCTGGTCGCACCATAATCGCCCCGCGTGAGACCCGTGCCCGTTTTGGCATTGGCGATGTTGTCAGACACCGCATGTTTGATTTCCGGGGCGTAATTTTCGATATTGATCCAGTCTTCGCCAATAGCGAGGAATGGTATGACGCCATTCCCGAGGAAATTCGGCCGCATCGCGATCAGCCTTTCTATCACTTGCTCGCCGAGAATGACGATTCAAGCTATGTCGCTTATGTCAGCCAGCAAAATCTGGTTGCGGACAGCAAGGGTGGCCCGATTGATCACCCGACAGTGCCGCAATTGTTCGATCAGTTCGAAGATGGCCGTTATCGCATGCGGCGTTCGCTGACGCATTGATCAGCTGCGCGGCCCGTCGGGCTTGCGATTTCCCAATTCAGCTTTTGAGTTTCCAGCCTGATTTTAGCGTCAGGTAGACGGCTATCGCCAGCACCGCATTGAGCACGCCAATTCCGATCGCCGCGAAGACGACATTGGCGCCCTCGCCAATATCGCTTTGCCCAAGGAAGCCATAGCGGAAGCCCGAAATGACGTAGAAGAACGGGTTGAGGCGGCTGACCGCCTGGAAGGTCGGCGCGAGATTGTCGATCACATAGAATGTGCCTGAAAGCAGCGAGAGCGGCGCGATGACGAAATTGGTGATCGCAGCGTTGTGATCAAACTTTTCAGCCCAGATCGAAGTGGCCAAACCCAGCAAAGCCAGCAGCACGGCGCCCATCAGGCCGAACCAAATCACCGCCCACAGATGGGCAATGGTCAGCGACACGCCCGGCCACAGCATCATCGCCAGCGACACGGTGACACCGACTGCAATTGCGCGCGTCACCGCCGCGCCAACGATGCCAACCATCAGCTCGCCCTGCGAAAGTGGCGGCATAAGCAAATCGATGATCGTGCCCTGGATTTTGCCTGACAGCAGCGAGAAGGACGAATTGGCAAAGGAATTCTGCATCATGCCCATCACGATCAGGCCGGGCGCGACAAAGCTGGCAAAGGGCACTCCGAGCACTTCGCGACCTTCGCGCCCCAAAGCGACAGTGAAGATGATCAGAAACAGCAATGTGGTGACCGCTGGCGCCCAAACAGTCTGCGTCTGGACCTTGAGAAAACGCCGAACCTCCTTAATATAGAGGCTCCACACACCAATGCGATTGATCCCGGTGATGATCGGGGTTCCCCGCGGAGGAAACC
>Ga0207422_1002786_pt1 | contig 20951 bp, 13 predicted proteins | sample MarCyaLeptolynsp_FD_187757 | JGI IMG/M metagenome (GOLD analysis project Ga0207422, IMG submission 187757) | Marine cyanobacterial communities from Panama - species 1 Leptolyngbya sp. (SPAdes) | ecosystem: Environmental > Aquatic > Marine > Unclassified | place: Panama: Panama City | collected... | reverse complement strand
ACGGCGAGGCCGAGTGCGGCGACGATATGGCCGAGGGCAACGAGCTGTGCGACGGCACCGACCTCGCGGGCGAGGACTGCTCCTCCCAGGGCTTCGACGCGGGCGAGCTGGTGTGTGACGCGTCGTGCGGCGGATTCGACGTCTCTGGCTGCGTGAGCTTCGAGTGCGGCAACGATGCGACCGAAGGCCGCGAGGTGTGCGACGGCACCGACGTCGGGGGCGAAGACTGCATCACCCAGGGCTACGACGGCGGCGCGCTCGGGTGCGCCGAGGACTGCTCGGACTACGACGTGTCCGCGTGTTTTCTGTTCACGTGCGGCAACGACAACGTCGAGGGACGCGAGCTGTGCGACGGCTCGGATCTCGCGGGCCAAACGTGCGAGCTCGAGGGCTTCGACGGCGGCACGCTCGGCTGCAACGGTCGCTGCGACGCCTACGACACCTCCGGGTGCACCACCTGTGGCGACAGCGTGCGCGAGGGCGACGAGGTCTGCGATGGACCCGACCTCGACGGCCAAACCTGCGTGGACGAAGGCTTTGGCGACGGCGCGCTCGGCTGCAACGACGACTGCAGCGCCTTCGACACCTCGGGCTGCAACACGTGCGGCAACGCGATGGTCGAGGGCTTCGAGGTTTGCGACGGCGTGGATCTCGACGGCCAGACCTGCGTCGGGCTTGGTTTCTTCAGCGGCGACCTCGCGTGTCAGGGCACCTGCGACGCCTTCGACATCTCGAACTGCTGCGCGGGCGAGGACATCGGCGAGTCGGTGGGGGCGGCCGTTGCCAGCGGCACCAACCTCGGCGGCGGCGACGACTCGGTCGGCGTGTGCGACGGCTCGGCGGGGGAGGACGTCATCTACCTGTGGACGGCTCCCGCCACCCAGACGTTCACGCTCGACACGCTCGGCTCGGACTACGACACCGTGCTGTACGTGGTCGACGACTGCGGCGGCAACGAGCTGGCCTGCAACGACGAGGCCTTTTCCACCAGCCAGTCCAGCGTGGAGCTCGACGCGATCGCGGGTACCACCTACGTGGTGGTGGTCGACGGCTGGGACGGCGCCAGCGGCAACCACGTCCTGAACATCACGGAGTCGTTCGCCGAGTGCGTCGACGAGCCGCTCGCTCAGGGCGTGGGGGCCGTCGCCTCGGGCAGCAACGCGGGCGCGGGCAACGACTACGGCCTGGTGCCCTGCACCTTCACCGCGGGTGAAGACGTCGCGCACTCCTGGATCGCGCCCAGCACCGGGCACTACCAGTTCGACACGATCGGCTCCACGTACAACACCGTGCTCGGGCTGGTCGACCAGTGCGGCGGTGGGCAGCTCGCGTGCGACAGCCAGAGCGGCGGCGGGAGCGGCCAATCGCTGCTGGTCTATCCGGTGACCGAAGGCGTGCCGTACATCGTCGTGGTCGACGGCCTCAACAACGCGACGGGCAGCTACGAGCTCAACATCTTCCCCACGATCGACCCGTGCAACGACGCGGACCTCGGCTCGGCGGTGGGCACCGCGATCGGCACCGGCTCGAACGTCGGCGCGCTCGACGACAGCCAGCCCACCTGCACGGCAACGACAGGCGAGGACTTCGCCTTCCAGTGGACCGCGCCGTCCACCGACAACTTCGTCATCGACACGTTCGGCTCGGACTTCGACACCGTGCTCTACGTGCTCGACGGCTGCGGCGGCATGCCATTGGTCTGCAACAACCAGTCGGGCGGCACCGATCAGAGCTCGGTAACCCTGGCCGCGACCCAGGGTGACACGTACTCGATCGTGGTCGACGGCTGGGGCGAGACCGGCAACATCGCGCTGAGCATTCGGCCGCTGTCTCAGGCATGCGTCGACGAGCCGGCGGACGGACAGCTCGGCACGATCGCCTCGGGCAGCAACGTCGGCGCCGGCAACGACGAGCAGACGAGCTGCACCGCTACTGCCGGCGAGGACGTGGTGCACGAGTGGGTCGCGCCCGCCTCGGGCACGTACACCGCCGACACGTTCGGCTCGACCTTCGACACCGTGCTCGAGGTCCGCAGCGACTGCGCCACCGAGCTCGTTTGCAACGTGCAGGCCGACGGCATGGGCCCACAATCCGAGGTGTCATTCTCGGCGATCGCGGGCAACTCGTACCTGTTCGTCGTCGACGGCTGGAACGGCGGGACGGGGTCGTACCAGCTCAACGTCAACGGGCCTTACTAGTCCCTCACGCTATGGCAAGGCCGATCAGCCGCCCAGGCGCTCGGCGGCTTCGCACATCGAGCGGCGCTTGCCGCCATCACACTTGGCCTCGTAAAAGCCTCGCGCGATGCCTCGGTCCTGCTTCTCGAGCAGGGCCCCGAGCGCTTCGCACGACTGGCTTGCGCCCATGCCCTTGCCGTCACAGGACTCGCGCAGCAGCGCCTCACCGCGGGCGCGATCCTTCTTCATGCCTTTGCCGCCCCGCATGTACAGCGTCGCCAAGTCGGCGCAACCGAGGTGCATGAACCCGCTCGGATCGCAAGCGCGCTCGAGATAGCGCTCCGCTTCCTTGGCTGAGTTCTTCTTGACCATCGCCGCCAACGCGCGGCAAGAGTCCGCGTTCAGAGCCGCGGGCCCGGACTTGTGCTTGCGGCCGGGGGGCGCGGGCTCGGGACAGCCACGCATGAAGTATGACTTGGCCCGTTTCTTGTTCGTTTTCACCCCGTGCTTGCCCTCCGCCAGCAACGTGCCCGCGTCGGTGCACGCCCGGCCCGAGTTCAAGTCGCAGGCCTTGTCGTAGTAGCTCAGCGCCTGCTTGCCGTCGCGTTTGCCGCTCGCTTTTCCGTGACGGTAGAGGTTCGCCAAGCTCGTGCAGTCCTGCACGACCCCGCGGGTACACGCTGCATCGAGCATCGTCAGCCCTCGATCGACATCGTGCTTGCCCATGATGAGCTTCATGCCGAGCGACGAGCACGAGTATCGGTCCCCCATGCCGCACGAACGCTCCAGCAGCTTCACGCCACGCGGCACATCCTTGTCGAGCGAGAACCCGGACATCAGCGCATTGCCGAGCTGAGAGCACGAGCCCGCATCCCCACGATCGCATCCCAGCACCAAGTACTGCTCATAGCGCTCGAGGTTTCTCGTCTCCTTGCGGTTGAACGTGAAGGCCGCCGAGCGACAAGCCGCTCCCGGACCGTCAGGATGGTTGCAGGCCTTCTCCAAGAGCTGCTGCCGGCTGTCGTCCCGGGTCAGTAGCGCGAGGTTGTAGCAGCTCTCCGGATTTCCGGCGTCGCACTGCTCCTTGCACTCGTCGCGCTTGCCAGGCTTGCACGCGAAGGCACGGGCTTGCGAGGGCGGCTTGCACAGCCCATCGGAGCGAACGTATCCCTCCGGGCACTTCCCCACCACGGCCTTGTCCTGTTGCTCGGACTCGGTCTGGCCATCGGCCATGACCGGTGGCGGCTCGTCGAGAATCGGATACAGCTCGACCGCGATCGCGGACCGGCAGAAATCGGGCATCGTGCGGTCTCCCGGACGGACCTTTTCACAGTCCTCGGGCTTGCCGTCTCGGTTGGCGACCTTGCGACTGGACGCGCTGCCCGCCTCGGCACCGGCGCCGAAGATCTCCGCAGCCGCGCGGACGGTGCCCTGCGTTCCTTTGTCGACCGCGAAGGCGCCGACGATGGCGGAACGAACGAAGTGCGTGGCCCCGTCGCAGCCGGGTCCCTCGAGGTCCTGAAGCGACACTTGCTCGAACGGCGTGCTGCGTCGACCGACCATGACCAGCCCGACGTCGATGGCGGCCCCCGAGCTCAGCTCGCCTTCGAGCTGCACCGCGCTCGCGGGAAGGTTGGCGCGCAGCTGATCGACCGTCTCGATCTGCAGCTGGTCTTGCTTCATCGAGATTCCGACGAACGTGTACGGGGACTGACTGCCAGACGCGACTCCGCACCCCTTGAGCAGCTCCAGCCCGTCACAGTCGTAGCGGACAACCGCCACGCCTTCGGACATCAGAGCCTCGAGGTGGCTGCGGTCCGTACCGCGAAGGTCGACGACGTAGGGCTCCGCGACCTTGCCGACGTCGCTGCACGCGACGGTGTCCACTCCCAGTGCATCGCTTGCGCTGGGTGCGTCCGGTGAGATCTTGCTCGCGAGGTTGTTCTGGCCGCAGCCGAGTGCAGCCAGCGAGACGGCCGCGATGATGAGGGAGTTTCGGCTCATGCAGGGTGGCTTCCGACCACCCCCTCGCGGTTGGGATTTCTTTGCCGTCCAGCGAACTGCGCGGTGCCTTACATTCCCCTACCCACTCGAAATCGGGGCAAGGAAACCCAACAGGGGCGCAGCCACCAAAGTTGGCAACTCGGGAACTTTTGGGGCCGTTCGCGACACAGCCCTCGCGCTGCCCATGTCCGATCACAACCCCCTCAACGATACGGTTCGTATGGTGCCGCTGACGCCGGTGGCGCTCGGTGGCTCGCCCCGCCGCGTCGGCGGCTCGCGCCCGCAATCGCGCTCGATGGAAGCGCGGCTGCAGCGCGCGCTCGAACGCATCATGGACCGCCTCACGCCAGGCGCGTCCGACTCCCGTTAGGGCATCCGGCTCCCACCCGCGTCGCTTTTCCTGCATCCTTGGGAAAGCCCTGACGTCGGGGGAGACATGAGCCGAATCCACGTCGCGATCGCAACCACGGACATCCCCAAGGCCGTCAGCTTCTATCAGACGCTGTTTGGCACCGAGCCGACCAAGCTCCGCGAGGATTACGCCAAGTTCGAAGTCGCCGATCCCCCGGTGAACTTCACGCTCAACCGCACCACCGACGCGGACAACGTCGGCCACCGCGGTGCCCAGCACCTGGGCATTCAGGTCGAAGCCACCGAGACCGTTGTCGCTGCGAGATCTCGCCTGCAAGCCGCCGGTCTCGAGACGATGACCGAGGAGAAGGTGACCTGCTGCTACGCGGTGCAGGACAAGGTCTGGGCGGTCGACCCCGACGGGCATCGCTGGGAGATCTTCGTGACGCACGAGGACACCGAAGTGCACTCGATCGGCAAGGTCGGGCCGCCCAAGGAACAGAGCAAACCGGAGACCGCCGAGGAACCGTGCTGCGCTCCGGAATGCTGCACTTGAGCGGTCACGCCGAGCAGTGGGCGGACCTCGCCGTCGAGGTCCGCCGCGCGATCTCCCGTCGCATCGACGATCCCGACACGGTCGAGGATCTCGTGCAGGACGTCTTCGTCCGCGTGGCCTCGCGCCAAGAGCAGCTGCGTGACGGCGAGCGCCTCGCCGCGTGGGTCGGTCGCATCGCAAGAACGATCGTGGTCGACCACTACCGGCGGCGGCGCGCGTCCGAGCCACTGCCCGAAACGGTCGCCGACGAGCCGCCGGACGATCTCGTCGAGACCGCCCCGCTGGCGCGCTTCGTCGCCCGTCAGATCGACAACCTACCCGAGCACTACCGGGACGTGCTGCGTCTGACCGAGATCGAAGGCGTGACCCAGCGTGAAGCCGCCGAGCGCCTCGGCGTCTCCCTATCCGCGCTCAAGAGCCGAGTCCTCCGCGGCCGCGCCATGCTCGAGGGCGAGCTCCACGACTGCTGCAAGATCGAGCTCGACCGCCGCGGCGGCGTCGTCGACTACTCGCCCCGCAAGGGGTGTTGCTGACCGGCGCTCACCAGCCGAGCGACAGGCTCAGTGCATCCGCGAGCTGCTGGCCGAACTTGGCGTTGGACACCGTGTTGGTGTGGTAGTCGCAGCCGTAGCCGTCGTCGGGATCGATGACGAACTGCAGGATCTCGGCGTCGGCTTCACCGGCGGCTTCGAAGGCGGCGTGCACCCAGCTCTCGCTCTGCGCGCCCCAGTGCGCCCACGTGACGCCAAACAGCACGGCATCGGGGTTGTTCGCCCGAATGTCGCCGAGCAGGCCGGCGTAGGCGGTCACGAACGTGTTCATGTCCAGCGGCGCAGAAAAGTCGTTGGTCCCGAGATTGACGAGCACCACGTCGGGCTGCCAGCTCGTGAAGTTCCACGGCAGGTCGGTGACCTCGGTGTGGGTCCGCGGGTAGCGGACCGGCATCGTGCCCTCGGTCGCCCCGCCGTAGTTTTGCGCCGCGCCGATGCCGGAGTGCGCCACGAGGATCGGGTCCGCATCGAGCAATCGCGCCGCGACCATGCCGTAGGTCAGGTAGGCGTTTTGCGTCTCGGCGGAGAAGTTGTCGTCCCCGCTCGCGCACTCGATCCCGTAGCCGGCGGTGAGCGAGTCGCCCACGAGCTCGATACGCCGCTCGTGCACCGGCGTCGGCACGATCGTCGTGTCAGGACCCGGGGTCACCGCGGCGACCCGCACCACGCCGAAGTAGCCCTCGTTGCGCCGCACGATCTCGATGTCGTGCTCGCCGGGCGCCAGGCCTGAGACCACCGGATAGGTCTGCAGCCCGCTGCTGGTCACGAAGACCGACGTCGGTGTGCCGTCGACCGCGACCTGGTAGCGCACGTTGCCGGCGCCCTCGAGGTCGATCGACAGCTCGGTGCCGTCGATGCGCAGGCGGACCATGCTGCCCGGCCACGATGCCGCCGGACCCGCCGGATCGGCCAAGTCGTAGCGCCCGACGTAGTGGATGTCCGCGAGCTCGGGCAGATCGCCGGTGCCGCTCGAGTCGACGGCGTCGTCATCGTCGTCATCGTCGTCATCGTCGTCATCGTCGCCCGGGGCGGTCGTCGTCCCGGCTGGGCCCGACGTCATCACGTCGTCGTCATCGTCGTCGTCGCCGTCATCATCATCGTCGCCGGCAACCGTCGCCGCGCCCTCGGTCGCCGTCGCCATCTCGGCGCCGCTGCTGCTTGCTCCGCACGCTGCCACGAACAACGAAGCCGCCATGCCCCACCCCATCTTCATGGGGAGAGCATAGCGGCTCTCATCGTCACAGAGCGTTCAGGCTAGCGGTCTCTCAGCGATTGTCGAAGCACGTGAAGAAATCCTGGTCGCCGACCTCACCGACGACAGCCGTCGCGGAGGAGTGCTCGAAGACGACGCCGACCTCGGTGTCGCCCATGCCGAACTCGATCCACGTCAGGTGAATGATCCCGGCGTCGAGGGTCTGCATCTCGAGGCGATGCACGATGAAGCCACCGAAGTCCACGAAGTCGACGACTTCCTCGTCGGTCGCAAACGAGCCGAAGCCGAGGAACTCGAGCGAAGCGTGAAGCTGGCTCGCGAGCGTGTCGCGGTCGAGATCGAGCGCCGCGATCTCGGCGGCCTTGTCGTCGAGGTCCCGCGCGGTCTCGATCTCCACGCTCTCGCCGAGCTGCGAGTCGAACAGGGCCGGGCAGTCGGGAAGGTCCTTCTCGGGGCCGTCGACGCCGAAGCAGGAGCTGACCTCGACGTCCTCGATACCGACGATGTTGCCGAGCTCCTCCGAGCAACCGAGCTCGGCGATGACCTCACCGGCGATGTTGGCCGCGGCGGCCTTGCAGGTGTCGGGGTCGAGGGCACCGCCGGCGCAGGCCGACATGCAGCAGCTGTCCGCCGCGAACTGGCCGTCCTCCATGCAGCCGAAGCTTCGGCCGATGGCGTTGGGCGCGTCGAAGGCGATCCACTCGCATGCGCCGTCCACGTTGCGACCGAAGTCACCGGTGCGGTCCGGATTGTCGCGATCTTGGCCGCGGCGATCCTCGGTGGTCATCGCCGGGTGGCAGCAGATGTCGTCCTCGAAGGTGCCGTCGCTGGCGCGGCACAGGCCGCCGGCGTCGCGCTTGGCATCGCCGTCGCACAGCGGAGCGCAGCAGGCCGTCGGCACGAACTGGCCGCGGGCATCGTCGCCGTCGACGTCGTTGGCGCAGCGGGCGGTGCCGCCGTTGCCCACGGCAGCGACCTTGCTCGGGCAGCCGGTGGTCACGGTCAGCTCGTCGAACAGATCGCGGCCCGAGGGGCCTTCGTCGGAGCAGCACACGTTGGCGACGAAGCCGTAGCGATCGCCGGCGCCGTCGCCGTCCTCGTCGGTAAAGCCGCCGCACTGCAGCCACGCAGCCTGCTTGCCGTCGGCGTCGCGCTTGTTCACGACGACGCGCGGGTCGACCACGTCAGCACCGCATTCCTCAGCGGCCGTGTTGTCGTCGGCCTTTCCGCCGGCTGGGCCTTGGCCCTCACCCATCCCGTCGTCGTCGGCGGAGCAGGCAAGAGGGACGGAAGCGAGAGCGGCGATGGCGAGGAGGCGCTTGAACATGGTGGTGCCCCATTAGTAGGACGAGCACCTACATGGTTCACCGATGTAAGGTAACAATCCGGTCGCAGGTCGGCCGGCCGCCCGTGACCTGCAACCCCCTAGAATCATGACGGTTGAGGGAGTCTCAGCCCATCGTCTGGGTCGGCGAATCGTCGCTGACGAACCGCAAGATCTCCGATCGGGCCTCCCCGAGACCCTGGGAGCGCTGGCCCGACGGCAGTTGCGACAACTGCGCATCCACGAGTCCGAGCGCGCGAACCGCGTGACGGCGTGCCGTCTCGGCGTGGCCCAGCATCGAGGCGGTCCGCGCCAGCCCCAGCTCGGCCTGCCACACCAACGCGGTCCCGCCCGACGCCAGGATCCGTCGCCCCTCCTCGAACGACGACTGCGCCGCGAGCAGCTCCCCGTTGCCCAGCCGCAGCTCGGCCAGAGCACACAGCGCGATCCCTTCGTACTCTGCTCGACCCGAGGCCGCGCACGCGCGTCGACCTTCCTCGAGCATCTCGGCCGCCTCTCGCGTGCGACCGAGCGCCAGCAGCATGCGCCCGATGTTCACTCGACAATCGCCCTCGCTCGCCCGATCGGCGATCTCGAGAAAGATCGTCAGCCCGGCCCGAACCAGCTCGAGGCCGCGGATCGTGTCGCCGGCCAGGTGCACGGTCTCGCCGAGGTTGCACAGCTCGATGCCCTCGCGCCGGCGAAGCGAGAGCGCGCGCGCCAGCTCGAGCGCGCGCTCCAGCTGAAGCTCCGCCGCCCGGTAGTGCCCGCACTCGGCCTGGACCAGACCGAGGGCCGAGGTCGCCCGATACTCCGACAGCGAATCGCCCCCCGCGCGTGCCTGCACGACCGACTCGTTGGCGGCTTCCACCGCCGCGGCAAACGAGCCGCGCTTGGCCGACACGAGCGCCCGCTCCCGCAGCGCAAAGGCACGGATCGTGGCGAGCTCGGCGTCCGTCGTCTCGAGAACCGGAGCGATGATCGCCTCGGCGTCGTCGAGCCGTCCGAGGGGGCACGCGCACCGAGCCACCTGCACGCGCGCCGTGTACTCCCGACGTCGGTCGCCGAGCGACTGCGCCACGCCGATGCAGCGCATCCCCACCGCCACGCCATCGGCGAACTGACCGCGCGACAGATGGCACTCCGCCAGCTCGAGCATCGCGTCGACCGTCAGCCCGAGATCACCGAGCGCCTCCGCGGCTTCGACCGCGCGCTCGAGCTCGACCTGGCCGCGCTCGAGCCGACCGACGCGCGCCGAGAGGGTGCCCCGCGCGAAGTACAGCACGGCCCACTGCTCGGCCGTCACTCCGTCCGCGCCGAGAATGTCCGCCGCTTCGATCGCGTAGCCGATGCTGCGCTCGGCCGCGTCGTGGGCGTGCGTGCCGAGCTGCTCGCGAACGCCGGCGAGAGCATGCTCGAGCGTCGGGCCCCACTCCTCGATGGCCCGATGGTGATAGGCGAGCACACTGGCGATCCGTCGCGTGTCTTGCTCGTCCGCGTAGAGCTGCTCGAGCGCCGCGACCACCCGCTTGTGCAGCCGCTTGCGTGCACGCGGCGGAAGGTCGTCGTAGAGCACCCGCCGCAGACCCTCGGATGCGAAGCGGTAGTCGGCTCCGGGCGCGAGGTCGCGGTCGGTGAGGATGCGGCGCTTGACCGCCTCTTCGAGCGTGCGCTCGAGCTCGACCTCGTCGTAGTCGCCCGCCGTCTGCAGCGTCTCGAAGCGAAACTGCTCCCCCACGACGCACGCGGTCTCGAGCGTGGTGCGAATCGAGTCCGGGATGGCATCGATGCGTGCACGAAAGAGGTCGTGCACGGTGTCGGGCAGCGCAACGTCGTAGAGGTCCTCGCACGCCCAGCCTTGCTCGGACTCCACAATGCGACCGCCATCGACGAGCTGGCGAACGACCTCGATCAGCGCGAACGGATTGCCCGCGGTCACGTGGTGAATCCGCCGCACGTCCCGCGGTCGAATCCGCAGCCGTCCAAAGAAGCCCTTGAGCCACGCGCGCTGCTCCTCGAGCGACAGCGGCGGCAACTGGATCGTTCGCAGGGCTCGCTGGCGGGCGAGCGTGGTTTGCCAGCGTCGCAGCTCGTCCGACGCCTCGGGGCGCGCGGTCCCGACGATGGTCACGCGATGCGGACGCATGGCGTGGGGCAGGTAGGCTAGAAACTCGAGGTCGAGCGCGGTGGCCCACTGCAGGTCGTCGATCGCGATCAGCAGGCGCTTGTCGCCCGCCCGCTCGACGAACTGCTCGGCCAGCCGCGCGAACACGGCCCACTTGTCGCCCTCCGCGTCGTCTTCGGTGGGACCGGCACCGGGGCGCATCGCCGGGTCGCCCGACTCCGCGCCCGAGTCTCCCCCGGCGAGCAACCAGCGCAGCGCTTCGTAAGCCGGTGGACGATCGCCCTCGTATGCGAAGAAGCGCCCGTGCAGCACCTTGGTGTCGCGACCGAGCCGCGTGACGAGCTGCTCGACCAGACGGGTCTTGCCGATCCCGGCGTCACCGAGGACGAGCGCGATGCGACCGCCGTCCGCCGACGAAGCATCGTGCTCGCGCCGCAGCAGCGCGAGCTGATCGCCGCGCCCCACGAACACCGCGTCGTCGAGCTTGGCCCGCGGTACCGCGTCCGCGAGCGTGTGTCCGTCGACCGAGATCGCCAGCGGCGACATGCTCCCCGTCGACGAGCGACGCAGCTCGTCCGAGATGAAGTCCTGCGAGTCCGTGCGATCGGATGCCGTCACGCCCGCGAGCTCGGCCAACGCCTCGGGCGAACGCGGTCGTTTCTTCGGGTCGACGGCCAACCCCTCTGCGATCGCTTCGATCACCGTGTCCGGAAGATCCGAGACGTGCTTGTCCGGCGACTCGTAGTCGCCTTGGCTGATCCGAAACAGCATCGCGACGTGGTTATCGTCGGCGAACGGCAGCTTGCCCGTCACCATCTGGTACAGCAGTACCGCCAGGGAAAAGACGTCACTGGCCGGGCTGACGTTGCCGCCGGCGATCTGCTCGGGGGCCATGTAGCTGACCGTTCCGACCAGCAATCCCGGCTGGGTGACCTCGAGCTTCGGCTCGTCGACCAGGCACGCCAAGCCGAAGTCGAGCACCTTCACGGCATCGCGACCGTCGTCCGAACGAGCGAGGATCACGTTGCCGGGCTTGACGTCGCGATGCACGACGCCGCGCCGATGACCCGCCCCGACCGCGGAGCAAATCCGGGCAAAGATCGCGAGTGCACGATCCACCGAGAGCCGCCCCGCCGTCCGCAGCACCTCGGCCAGCGTCGGTCCCTCCAGGTACTCCATCACCATGTACGGCGTCGCGGTGGAGGGCGATCCGAAGTCGAAGACCTGCACCACGTTCGGATGGCGGATCCGCGCCGCAGCCTGAGCCTCGCGCAGGAAGCGATCGCGATTGGTCTCGTTGTTGCGCTCGGCGAGGATGCACTTGACCGCGACCGTGTCTCCAAGCGTGACGCGCTCGGCGGCGTAGACCACTCCCATGCCCCCCGAGCCAATCAGCTCGCGGATCCGGTACTTGCCTTCCAAGACCGCGCCGGGGCCAAGCCGCTTCATTACGCGACGCGACCTCCCGCCTGATCGAAACTGCCCACCTTCCCTAAGCGCAGCAAAGCACGTCCACCCAGCGGGTCGAGTGACCTGTACGCCACCGCTCCCCGACTCCCCATCTCTTCGTACACACCAAGCCCATCCCTGGTTTCCATGGCCCCTAGGCCAAGTTTCCTTCCGAATAGGAGGCGCAATTCGTCACGAATGTGGTCGGGCTCGCGGGTATCCCTACACACGCCTACGTAGACGCACCGAACCTCGCGGTGCGATGGCCAGAGCGTCGGCGTTTCTGCTAAGGCCAAAGACCACCGTGTCGGCCGTCACGCAGCTGTTTGCTGTCGTGGTGCTCGGCGGCGGGCCGTCCGCATCGGACGACCTCGCGGCCGAGGGCACCACGATCGCCGTTGCACCCAGCTCGGGGCTGGTGCTCGAACGGCCGACGTCGGCGGCGGAGCGCCCGCGGATCTTCATCAACTTCGATGGAGCCGATCTCCGCAAGACCGAGGTGTTTGCCGAGGACGACGCACGCAACGACACGAGCTGGCTGTTCGGCGGCCACTTCGAGCGCTACGGCGACGAAATGACGGCCACCGCGATCCTCCAGGCGGTGCGGCGGGACTTCGCGCCGTACGACCTCGAGCTCACCAGCCAGCGGCCGAGCTCCGGCGCGTACACGATGGCTCTGGTGACGCCCACCAATCCCGTGGGCGGCGGGGTGATCGGCTACGCCCCGGTCGACTGCTGGAACGCGGTGTCGCCCAACAACGTGATCTTCGCGTTCCACTCGCCGGACGACGGCTTTTCCACCGCGGCGCGCGGCACGACGGTCAGCCAGGAAGTCGCGCACTCGTTCGGCCTCGAGCACAGCGAAAGCGACGCCGACGTGATGCATCCGATCGTCGGCTCGGGTCGCAACCCGCAGTTCACCGACGAGTGCGCGCCGCTGGTCGGCGAGACGTTCTGCTCCGAGCAGCACGCGACCCTGTGCGGCGACGAGGGACAAAACGCCCACCAGGAGCTGCTCGTCATGTTCGGCCCCGCCGAGCCGGATACCGAGCCGCCCGCGGGCACGCTCACCAAGCCCGAAGACGGCTCGATGATCGAGCTGGGTGAGTCGATCGCCGTGCTCGTCGAGGCCGAAGACGACAACGCCGTCGCCAAGGTGATCCTGTTCGACGGCGGTGAAGCGGTCGGCGAGCAAAAGGTCGCCCCCTACACCTGGACGATCGACGAGCCCGAGCGCGGCACCCACGAGCTGTACGCGCTGCTCGTCGACCACGCCGGCCACGAGTCGCTGACCGACATCACTTTGGTCGGCGTGGGCGAGCCGCCCGCGGGGCAGGCGTCCGCGGACCTGCCGGGACTGCCGGGCGGACCGCCGCTGCGGCGGGGGGCCGACGATGCGGCGGGGTGCCGGGTTGGTGGCGGCCGGTCGGTGTCGTTGGTTTGGTTGCTGCTGCTGCTTGCCGTGCGGCGACGCAGCGGCGACTGACTGGCGTCAAACCTCCGGGAGCGGTCGTGCTTCGAGCTGCGCTTGGGCGGCCTCGTCGAACGCCTTCACCGTCGCCTCGTAGAGTGCGTCGGCGTCTTCGCGCGTGTTGCCGATCGCGGTCAGGCCGATGCGCCCACGATCGCCCAGTGCAGGGATCATGTGAAAGACGACGCCGCGGTTGCGGGCGTGATCGAAGTGCAGGCCCTTGGCCACCGCGATGTCGAACACATGGGTGTGGTCGAGCGCGCGGTAGTGCGGATGCTCGAGGTGATCGGAGGCGACGTAGAACTTGCGGTCGCCGAGCGGGGTCGTGAACTCGTTGGTGCGCCAGTCGTAGCCACCGTCGGTGATGAACTGCATCGTCAGGTAGGGATGCGTGGTGCCGCCCTTGCGGAGGTTCACTTCGATCGCGTAGGGCGTCCACTCGCCGTCTCGGCGCGCGACGAGGTAGTCGATGGCGAAGCGGCCGAGTACGCCGGCGTCCGCGAGGATCTCCCCGACGGCGATCGAGTCCTCGGAGATCGTCGACGCGTACGCCGAGTCCGCCGGAAATCGACTGCCGAGAAAGCTCTGCCCGGTGGGACCGCCGAGCACCTGATCGTGGGTCGAGATCAGCTCGAGCTTGCGCAGCGGCGTGACGCGCAGCTGGGCGCTGGGGCTCTCGACGTGGTCGGCGATGATGCGTTCCTCGACGATGCCGCCGAGCTTCATCTTTTCGAAGTAGCGGTCGAAGTCCATCGCACGCGACTCGAGCTCGATGTCCTGCACGCGCGCCTCGACCTCGGCGGTGCTCGGATCGTCGGGCAGGCCATCGAGGCGAACCTGGGCGTTGCCCTCGCCTGACACGCCATCGTCGTGTTTGACCATCGCGGTGCGTACGCTCGGCTTCTTGCGCTTGAGCTCGCGCAGGGCGTCGACGACGTCCGAGTGACTGCGCAGGTCCTCGAAGCCGTCGGGGAACGAGACGCCGGCCTGGCGAAACAGCTTGCGGCAGCCGCTCTTCTGGCCGTAGACGAGGTGCTTGGGATCGGCGCCGTACATCGGAATGCCGAGGCGCAGCGCGAGCTCCTGCTCGTAGCGCGTGGTGTTGAACGGCACGAGGTGGGCGCGCTTGGGGTCGGGGATGAGCGAGCGAATGCGTTCGATGAGGCCGGGGCGCTGCAGCAGCTTGACCGAGAGCGGGTGGCCGCCGGCATCGTGGGGCGTGACGAGGAACAGACGCTGCCGCGCGTGCGAGGCGATCAGGCCGGGCATCAGGCCGAGGTAGTAGTCGATGATCGCGGGGTGAATGTCCTGCGAGGTGACGTAGATGAGACGCGCCGTCGGCTGGCGCAGCAGCAGCAACAAGAACAGGTAGCGCTCCTCGTAGGCCTGAATCTCGGAGCCGACCAGGGTGTAGTCGACGGTCAGCGAGGGCACGACGACGATGGTCTGGCGCTCGTCCTCGTCGTCCATCGACTCGATCGCCTCCCACAGCGGCACGAGTCGGGTCTGAAGGGCATCGAAGCGGCGCTGGCGTTCGTCGTCGGACAGGCCGAGCTCGGGCAGGGGCAGCTCTACGGTCACGCCGTACTTTATCAGTGGGTCTTTTTCAGCGCGTGGCGAGGCGTCGGGCGAGGGCGGCTGGCTCGCGGGGGCCGTCGAGCGACCCGAGCATCACCGCGAGCACGTCCCTTACGGTCGACGGTCGCATACAGCGTTCGAGATCGATCCACGGACCGCGTCGTGGCAGCTTCGCGGCATCGGTCCCGCTGGCAGCGGCGGCGATGGTGCACGCGAGCGCGAACAGATCCGCTTCGACGCCGGGGCGCGCGGTGGGATGAACGTAGCCTTCGCGGCCGTGCAGCGGACCGGAGTCGGACACGATCGTCTGTGCGGCACCAAAGCCCACGAGCGAGACATCGCCGCGGTCGCTGACGATGACGTGCTCGGGCTGCAGGTCGCAGTGATAGACGGGCGGGTTGAGCTCGTGCAGGTAGGCGAGCGCCTCGAGCCCGCGACGCAGCAGGTGCTCGAGCTTGGCGTCCGACCAGCGGTCGCCCTGCTCCATGCGCGTCTGCAAACTCGTCCCCGGTGCCCGGTCCATCAGCAGGTAGGCACCACCGCTGGTCTCGCCATGCTCGCGATACCGAGGCACCGCCGGATGCCGCAGCGAGCGAATCGTCTTCGCCTCCGCCTCGAGCCGAGCCCACTCGTCCCAGTCCCGAGTCTCCCCCATCGAGACCCACTTGCACGCCAACCGCCGCCGAGACCCCCGCTCCACCACCAACAACACCCGCCCCAACTCCCCCCGCACATCAAACCGCTCCCCCAAACCAAAGTTTGTCAACTTTGGGGACGTTGCTGAAAGTTGACAAACTCTGGTCGACTCGCGCGCCGGCTCTTCGGCCGGACCAGAGTTTGTCAACTTCGAGCTACGTCCCCCGAGTTGACAAACTCTGGTAGCTCTCCGGGAGGAGAGTTTTAGGTTGTACGTGCCGGCCGGCTTGGGGCGATCTTCTTGGGCGGCGGGTTGCTCGGTGGAGGAGCGGCGGCGGCGAACCGCGGCGCGCATGCTGCCGGTGACCCGGGCCATCCGGCCAGTGGTCGGCGGCCGCTTGCGGCGGCGCTTGAAGCTCAGGCGGTAGCGCATCCCCGGGCTCGAGTGTCCCATGGCAACCGGCGCGCCCTTGGCGTTGCCGACTGCGCGAAACGCAGGGCGAAAAAAACGTGCAACAGCGTGGCACCGCGGTCGACCTCGTCGGGCGGATGGCGTCCGACCGCGACCCAGCGCATAATCCGCAAGCCATGCGGAACGCGACCCCCACGCCCGCGGTGGCCGAGCTCGGCGGTTATGAGCTGATCGAAAAGGTCGGCGAGGGCGGCATGGCCGAAGTTTGGCTGGCCCGCCGCGGTGGCATCGGAGGCGCGATGAAGTCGTGCGCGCTCAAGCTGCCCCTCGAGCGCATGTCCGCCGATGAGCGATTTCGAAAGATGTTCCTGTCTGAGGCGCGCCTCGCGCTAAAGCTCTCGCACGCGAACATCGTCTCGGTCTTCGACGCCGGCGAAGCAGACGGCCGCCTCTATATGGCGCTCGAGTGGATCGACGGCGTCGACCTGCGCAGCTTCGCCCAGCGCATTCACGACCTGCCGATGCGGTTCTCGCTCCCGGTCGTCTGCCACATCATCGGCGAGCTGCTGCACGCGCTCCGCTACGCGCACACGTTTGCGATCGGCGGCCAGTCGCTTGGCATCATTCACCGCGACATCTCCCCGCAGAACGTGCTCATCAGCTCGTCGGGCGAGGTCAAGCTCTCGGACTTCGGCATCGCCCGCGTCATCGGCGAGGAAACCTCGCAGCTGCACGTCAAAGGCAAGCTCCGCTACATGGCCCCCGAGCAGTTTCAGGGGCGCGCCGAGCAAGCGTCGGACATCTACGCCGTCGGCGCGATCCTTCACGAGCTGCTCGAGGGCACGCGCTTTCGCGATGGCCTCGAGTCGCGCGAAGACTGGATGCGAGCGCTCCTCACCGCGGACGAGGTCCCGCCGCTCACTCGACAAGGCGTTCCGCAAGAGCTTGCGGCCCTGCACTCGGGTCTGCTGCAGCCCGACCCCGCGCAGCGCGTTCGCTCGGCGGACGACGCCCTGATGATGCTGTCGCAGTGCGAGCAGTGGCGGAACTCCACCATCGAGCTGCGCAAGCTCTATGCGCGCTACTTCAACCAGAACCGTCGCACCGGCCTGACCCAGGGCGACGGCATGATGCCCGCGATCAACCCGGGCGCCGCCCCAGCGGACAAGTTCCCCACTGGGCTCGAGGCTCCCAGCGCCCCCGCCGAGCCTCCGGCCGATCCAGCCGCGGCCACCGCTGCCGAGCCCGACGCCCCAGTGTTCTTCCGCAAGGGACGTCGCCGCGGTCGTCCGGCATCCGAGCCGACACCCGCTGGCTCCGAGCTGTCGGGCCAATCCACCGCCCCGCACCGCTCGGGCTCCGGCGCCACCCCGGCCGCGAGCGCTTCGGGCAGCGGCGCCGCGATGTCGGTTTCCCCCCACGCCGCCACGGCCGCGGACGCAGCCCCCCAATCGCAAGGTCCATCGCAAAGCCCCGAGGCCTACGCCGCCACGGACCTGCGCGCCCAAGCCCGCCCGGAGCAGACGCGCCCCGATCGCCGCGGCGAAGAAACCCGACCCACCCTCGGCCCCGAGGACGCCACCCACACCAACTTCGCGACCCGTGCCGATCGCCGCGACCGAACCAAGCGCGGGATCATGCTCGGGGTCGCCGCGCTCGTGTTCGTCGTCGGCGGCCTCGTCACCGCCAAGGTGCTCATCGGCGACGACCCGGAGCCCGAGACCAAAGCCGCCAAGGTGGCCAAGGCCGAGAACAAGTCCGGCGAGGCGAACGAGCCTGACCAACCCGAGCAGCCGCCGTCGACCGAGCCCGGGCCCGTGATCCCCACCACCCCCGCGGCCGACGCCAAGCAGGACGGAGCTGCCGAGCCTGCCGCCGACGAAGACGCCGCGAACACTGTCGTCGTCAAGCTGCGCCTCGACGCGCTCGAGCAGGCCTGGGTGAAATTCGGAACCCGCGAAATCTTCGTCGGGCCGCGCATCGATGCCAAATTGCCCCCGGGTAAACACGAGGTCTCGTGGAAGACCTCGGCCAGCGGCAAGTGGCACGCCGCGCAGACCCTAGAGCTGTCCAGCGACAAGGAACACCTGGTCAAGGTCGGCGCCGAAGGCCTCGAGCACACTTCATACGATCCCTGACCCCCCTGAACCCATGGCTACGCAGCAGCAGCAGCAGCAGCTCGGTCGCAACGAAGGACCGCCCGAGGACATCGTCCGCGGCGACATCGTGGGCAGCGGTCGCTGGGAGATCCTCGACGACGGCACCCAGGGCGGCATGGCCACCGTCTTTCGCGCCCGGGACACGCGGACCAAAGGCGAGGTCGCCCTCAAGGTCATCGCCCGCCGCTACGTCGGCCGCTTTGATCGCGAGAAGCGATTTCAAAACGAGGGCCGCCTCGCCGCGCGCCTCAAGGGTCACCGCAACATCGCCGCCCCGATCGAGACCGGCGTGCTCGCGGACCGCGGCAACCGGATGTTCCTCGCGATGGAGCTCGTGCGGGGCCCCACGTTGCTGGACTTCATCAGCATGAACGGCCCGCTCCGCGTCGACAAGACGCTGCTGTGCATCCGGGACGTCGCTCGTGCACTACGGGACCTGCACGCGAGCGAGGTCGTCCACCGCGACGTCACCTCGAACAACCTCATCTTGGTCGAGACCGGCCACGACCAACACACCGCGGTGCTGATCGACTTCGGTCTCGCGACGGAGTTCGGCTCCGTCGTGGCCCCCGGTGCCGAGCGGCTCACCCGCGCGGGCGAGATTCCCGGCACGCCGCACTACATGTCTCCGGAGCAGGCATGGGGCGAGCAGGCCCACCCCGCCTTCGACATCTACGCGCTCGGGGTCGTCTTCTACGAGATGCTCGTCGGCGAGCCGGTCTGGCACGAGCTCGATGCGGTGCAGGTCAAGGCACGCAAATGCGATCTGGCCAAGCTGCCCCCACCGGTCATCGAACGCCGACGCGACGTGCCCGCCGGAGTCTCCGAGCTCATCGGCTGGTGCCTGTCGCCACAGAAGAAGGACCGCCCCAGCGCGACCACCTTTCTCGCCGAGCTCGACGAGATTCGCGAGTCACTCGGCATCGTCGACCAGCGCGAGACCGACAGCACCGGCGTCGTCGAGGTTCCGCGCACCATCGATCAGCCCAAGCGCGAGCCCAAGCTCAAGGCGATGATCGCCGAGGCGCAGGCCGCCAAGGAGGCACGCCAGCTCGCCGACCTTCAGCAACGTCCGACGCGACCGGTCGTGGCCGTTCCCGAAGGCGAAGGTCCTCGCGGCCTCACCGAGCCCGCGCCCGCCGCCGACAGTGCCCGCGGTCGGGCGCACAAAGCCACGGACGTCTCCGAAGAGGCGGGCGCAGTCGCACCGCGGATCTCGGGCAAGACCGAAGCCGCCGACGCCGTACGACCGCGCAACTCGGACAAGACCGAGATTGCGCCGGCGGCGGAGGCCAAACCCGGACGGATGGCGCTCGTCGGGCTGCTGCTCGGCGCCGTCGTGGCGATCCCGGTCCTGCTCTACGTCTTGCGAGACGGCGGCTCCACCGAAGCCACTCAGGACGAAGGCGTCGGCGTTGCCGCGATGGCCGGGCACGATGTCGCTGCGGCGAACGGCTCGGGCTCCGCCAAGGCCGGCGAGACCACGCCCCCGCCTCCCGCGGACGAGGGCGGGCCGGCGGTCGCAGACTCGACGCCCGAGCCCGTCGCGGACGGACCGCAGATCCCCGACGCCGACGGCGGCAACCCCAAGGCCGACGACGGCAACGACACCGCCGTGATCCCGCCCTCGCCGGCAGACGGCGGCACGCCGCCCCCGGACGACGATGGCGTCGACGACACCGCGATCACCGATGACGACGGCGGCCAAGCCCCGCCCTCGGCCGATGGCGGCGATCCGGGCCCGGGCACCAAGCCCAAGTCGATCTGGACCGAGGAGCGCTGTGCAGCCGAACGCGACCAGGCGATGAAGGATCGCCTCGCCGGAAAGTTCGCGAGCGTTCTGACCCACACCCGCATTCGCAAGTGCTGGCCCAACGGCCGCGAGCGCCTCGAGCTCCGCGTGCGAGCGCTGTCCGAGCTGGGTCGTTTTCAGGAATGCGTCGACACCGGCGCGAGCTCGAGCGACGAGGGCATCGCTCGCATGGTTCGCCGCTGCCGCAAGAAGCTCGAGGGTTGAGTTCGTCATGACTTCGATGACCGCACGGAAGCTTTCCACCTCTGTTCTGAGCACGTCGCTCGCGCTGGGCCTGACGTTGCCGTCGGCTGCCTTCGCCGCGGGTCGGGCCGACGTCATCGGCCTCGCTGCGGCGACTCGCGTCGCGGCCGATCCCCAGGCCAGCATCGAGGTGGCCGTGAACCTCGGCGGGGGCGACGACGACATCGTGGCCAAGCGCCTCACCGACGAGATCGGCAGCGTGCTCGAGGGCGAAGGCGTGGGCGTGACCGCGGGCTACGAGCAGTCGAAGGTCGCCGTGAGCGTCGCCTGGAACGCCGACGACAACCACGAGATCACGGTCAAGGTCACCAACCGCGGCGAGGCCACCCAAACCGTCGAAGGCGCTCCGTTCGTGTGCGAAGCGTGCGGCGAAAACGAGCTGGTCGCCAAGATCCGTGAGGTCGTCGTGGGCGCGGTGCCGCTGCTCGCCGTCGACGACGACGGAGGCGAGCCCGCCGGCGACGACGTTTCCGACGGCGGCGACGATGTGGGTGACGGTGCCGACGACGACGGCGGCAGCACCGACAAGCCCCGCAAGATGGGAGCGATCGGCGGCGCGGGCATCGGCCTGATGGTCCTCGGCGCTGGAGCCATTGCGGGGGGAGCGGTGCTGGTTTCGATGGGCGAGGAACGTGAGCCCACGGGCCCGCAGGGCGGCGAAACGACCGACTTTCGCCCGCCGGGTATCGCCGTCCTGGCCGCCGGATCAGTTGTGTTGATCGCCGGCATCAGCATGCTGGTTGGAGATCGAGTCGCAGCGAGGCGGAAGCGCGTGTCGGTGATGCCCTCCGCCTCACGTAGGTTCACTGGCCTGACGATTCAGGGCCGCTTTTAGCTCGAGGAGACAGACCATGTTGCGCGTATTTTCGTCGACCCCCCTGCCCCGCCC
>Ga0207422_1002784_pt1 | contig 21038 bp, 22 predicted proteins | sample MarCyaLeptolynsp_FD_187757 | JGI IMG/M metagenome (GOLD analysis project Ga0207422, IMG submission 187757) | Marine cyanobacterial communities from Panama - species 1 Leptolyngbya sp. (SPAdes) | ecosystem: Environmental > Aquatic > Marine > Unclassified | place: Panama: Panama City | collected... | reverse complement strand
ATTACCAGCAGCATCGATAATGCAAAAAAGATTGTTAGTTTAGGTCATGAAAATTTTCATAACATTATTGAATCAGCTTCAGAAAACTATACTGATTTAGCACAAATGTTTGATATTAAGTTTGATAACTCTCGAATGCTTGAATTTATTTGCGAGCAAGCAAAAGAGGTACTTATATTAAGAAACTTGAATAAAATTAAAGAAACGGAATGCTTGCAGGAAGCGGCTAAACAACTTGAATCAAAGACTGCAGAACTAGAAGAATTGAACCGAAGAGACAGCCTCACAGGACTATTTAACCGCGGCCACTTCGATGAAGCAATTGAAGTTGAATTTAAAAATGCTAATAAATATCAGTGGCCACTTGGCTTAATATTCATTGATATTGACTTCTTTAAACAAGTTAACGACACACTAGGCCATGATGCGGGTGACGATGTATTACGCCAAGTCGCACGTATGCTAATAAAATGTACGCGTGACTCAGATATTGTTTCTCGATATGGTGGTGAGGAGTTCACAATAATTTTACCTGGAACAAGCCAAGAAGGCGTTGATATTACCTGTAATCGTATTATTAATGCATTCCGCAATACAGCCTTAAAGCTAGCCAAGGATAAGATTGTACATATCACTGTATCAGCTGGAGCATATGTATATGATGGCAATAATAGTAAAATACAGGACTGGTATGAGCTGGTTAAATGTGCGGACCAAGCTACATACCAATCTAAGAACAACGGTAGAAATCAGTACTGCTTAATTGATGAAAAACCGAGTTCAATTAACAAAAAACTTGCTAGTTGATAATAAACGCTCTGACTTAAGCTGAAAGTGCCTGATCTAAATCTGCAATAATATCCTCGGCATCTTCAATTCCAATAGATAATCTAACAACATCGGGCCCAGCACCTGCAGATATTTGTTGTTCTTCCGTTAACTGTCGATGTGTAGTTGAGGCTGGATGAATAATTAGCGAACGTGTGTCGCCAATATTCGCCAAATGTGAAAACAACTGGCAACGATCAACTATTTTTACACCTGCCTCATAGCCTCCTTTAACACCGAAAGTAAACACTGCGCCTGCACCATCAGGACAATACTTTTGTCCTAATTGGTAAAATGGACTATCAGGCAAGCCTGCGTACGATACCCACTCCACCTGGTTATGCGAACTTAGCCACTTGGCAACTTCGAGTGCATTATCCGCATGTTTTTTCATGCGTAAGGGTAAAGTTTCAGCACCCGTTATTGATAGGTACGCATTCATGGCTGACATAGTGGGGCCTAGGTCTCTTAAACCAATAGCATGGCCGTACATGGTATAAGCCATGGGCCCAAAAGTTTCAGAAAAATTTAGGCCATGATACGCATCACAATTTTGTGACAGGCTTTTAAATTTGTCATTTTGTGTCCAGTCAAAATTACCTGAGTCAACCACTGCTCCACCCATGGCATTGCCGTGGCCCGAAATAAACTTCGTGGTTGAATGTACAACGATATCAGCACCAAATTCAATCGGCCGGCATAAGGCCGGAGATGGCAGAGTATTATCCACAATAAGAGGGACACCAGCTTCGTGAGCTATTTGCGCAATCTTCTCAATATCACATACTACGCCACCTGGATTAGCCAGGCTTTCAGTAAACATAGCTTTAGTTTTAGCGGTAACTGCTTTACGGAAATTCTCTGGGTCGACGGGATCAACAAACTTGACATTCCAACCAAATTTTTTGAATGAATGTCCAAATTGTGTGATTGAGCCACCATATAACTTATTTGACGCTACAAATTCATCGCCACTTTCCATCAATGCAAATAATGCTAAAAGCTGAGCAGAATGGCCTGAAGCAGTACAAGTTGCTCCAACACCCCCTTCTAAACTGGCGACACGCTCCTGGAATACGCTAACAGTTGGATTTGTTAAACGTGAATATATAAACCCAGCTTCTTCAAGCCCAAATAACGCGGCTGCATGATCAGCATCTTTAAAAACAAATGCGGTTGCCTGATTAATTGGAGTTGATCTCGCGCCCGTTACTGGGTCAGGTGCTGCACCTGCGTGGATTGATCGTGTTGCAAAGCCGTAATTTGTGTTGTCTGCCACAGTTATCCTCTACTTTAAATTCATAAGATATCTAAATGCGAATGATAACTTAGTTTTGATAATTATGTTAATTCCAACTACCTGACAACATTAGCACCAAGAAATTTATCAAACTATCAGTTAAACGCTAAAACACTGGCCGAGTATGTATTTCTTAAATGTGCATATAGAGGTGATTGCAAATTGCGTGAAACAGCGCAAGTTTATTGGCTAAGTGTTTGTTTATATTAGCAGCATCAATAACCATGGCCTAAAGAAACTACTTCGTGAAAGCATTAGAACAAAATAATAGCACTGAGTCTTCTTTCACTATTCAGGATAGTGAAAAAAATGCTATATCTCAAAGCATAGAGCGTAAAACTAAAGACCGCATACTGGAGCATGTAAAAAACGGTACTGATGTGATTTTAGTCACTAGCGCTAAACATACTACTCAGCCAGTTTCTTTGGAGCGCTATTTTTCCGACAGTAATGAAGAGGTTCGCACTATTTGCTTAAATAGCAACTCGTTTGATAGCCAATCAAACGAGCAGCCTGTAGATCTAAGTATGATTTCAGCCATAGTATACGAGTCTATTCACTTAGATACCCATTTCGCGATTATTGTCGATAATGCTGACCAATTCCCAATTGATCCACTCAATGAGCTAGTTAAGCTGGCTTTAGGAATTAACACTAGCAAGAACAATGTAAATTTCATTTTTTCTGGAGGGCCCGATCTGCTAGGCGTCATTGAACAGATATCCGATATTCGAAGGCTTAGCCTCGTTCATTGTTCATTAGATGTTATCACTGAAGAAGATATTCAAGAGTTCATTGATATAAAACAAAATCATCTTAGCGACTCTATAAAGTTACAATTTAATAAGTACGCGCTTCGAAAAATCAGCACGCTTGCAAATGGCAGCTTACATAATACTAGTGTGATATTAGAGTGGGTTAGACGATATGCACTGCATACTGACAAATTAAAAATTACTGTTGGCTTTCTAGATGAATTAATAAGCCTGCTTAAAAATACTAATTTGCTTTCAAATTATCCGCCCCAAGATTATCAATTTTCATCAGATATCAAATCAACCACACATGTTGATAAAGAAAATGTCGAATTTGTTTCTCATGATGCACCCCTTAGCCAACCTCAGTCACCCGCATCTGAGTCTAAAACAATTTATATTGAAACTATTGAAGACAAAGAAACATCCGCATCTAATGTATATGAAAAAGTAATGGTTAACACAACCCAGGCTGATATGGAAACGGGTCCATCAAATCAAGAAGATCCCGAAAAACAGATAAATACACCAGAGGTTGTTATTACAACCAATAATAATGACCTAGAGTATACCGATACCTATCAAATTGAAGCGCTTAAACATATTAATGATCCGTTCCCATATGCTGAGGAGGACTTACCTCTAAATACTGCTACAACACCTACTCAATCAGCCAACGAACCAATAGATCATAAAGCAAATAAAAAATCGCTAGCATATGTAGTTATTTTAGCATTTATAGTACTGGCCGGTTATCTTGCATGGTCGAATCAATCAATAGATCAAACTTATATTAAATCTTTACTCCCAAATAAAGTTAATTTAGGCACCAACAATCCACTTCCGCAAAAAGACTTAAATGAATTCAAACATGACGTACTTGAAACACCACTAAGTAACCCTGCTAACAAAAATGAACCCTTAGGCCAAGAAAGCAGCAACACAATTGACGCATTAGTCAAACTTGCACATCAACAAATTACAGACAAAAAATTAACTACCCCACCAGAAGACAATGCCTTTGATACATTTAAATTGATTCTTGAATTTCAACCCAACAATAAAGCGGCACTCGCAGGTATTGAAAAAATCAAAAACCGCTATCAAACATGGGCACAACTAGATATTAATGACGGTAAGATTAAGCGCGCAAAATATTTCCTATCCCGCGCCATTGAAATCTCACCGAATGATAAAGAGGTAAAACAACTGCTATCTAGTTTAGAGTAGAAACATCCTTAATTAGCCATTTTGCTTACTTATCTGTATCTCCCAAAATTGCTTGGGAAAATGTCCGCTATCTATAGCAACTTAATATACCTTTATAGCTTTTTGTACTGTAGAAAACAGAAACAACATTAAAAATTTTCATTTATATTCTGTGCAAACTTTTATTCTGTCTCATTAAAAGAGTGTTTATAAACGTACGTGCAGGCTATTGCTATTAATACCGACAATGCAAACAAATACACGCCATAGTGAGTTTGTGCTGATGCAAGCGCCTTCAGCTTTATGCTAGTAATCAAAATAGCAATGATAAATACATCTAACATCGCCCATTTGCTCACGGCCTCTAGCAAGCAGATTATCCTATTTGACGGTTTATATGAGTTAAATAAAATTCCATATATTAGGAGTAATATATATTTGACCGAAGGAAGCAGCAGAGCAAAAATAAATATTGCTAGAAACAGCAGCCATTCCCCGCTATGAAATAGCGATAACATTACTGAATAAATCGTTAATGTATCCTTAAAAATATAAAATTCATTTATCGAAAATAGCGGACTAAATAGTGAAAATATGTAGGATATAATCCCAACAACTACTAACATCAAATAAATATATCTTTTATTCAATTTGCTGACCTTTACATGTCACTATCAAAAACATTCATAGCTTTATTGCAGTTAGAAGAAACCTTATTAATACTAGAAGAAAGCCTGCAACACCCTCCGTTCCAAGACTCAACAAGCAAAAGACATATCTCCAGGCTTAAACAATTATATTCGCCATTGTTCGATTTTGAGCACTCTGAATCGGGTTCTTATTATTATGCAGCCCTTCAGTGTATAAAGGCTACTTACATAGACGATGACGCAATCTACAAACTTCCCTTATCATCACTATTTGTAAATAGTATCTTATCTTTACTAGAGTTAAGTACTTTATCGCTTGATACTAAGAGAAATAAAAACAGTATTACTGAAACATTACTTAGTTTAGCCAGTTTATACAGTTTACGTGATTCTGATGACATGGCTGACCTAATCTCAAGTGTTATTAGAAATTTGCGTAATGACATTGTCGACCTCTTAAATATGGAGCTAACCAAGCAACATGACTAGTAAAACGAATAACGTCCCGTTTATCGTATCTCTTAATTCAAATAAAGTACTTGAGTATTATCGCAACCGTGAACTTACTGATAAGCAGATACAAGACTTAGATAAAACTGAAAAAAAACTTAATGCAGGAATACATTTGGCAGGTAAATTTGTCCCCTCTCCAAGTGTCGAAGAAAAGGCTGTGTTTATGGCTAACCAACTAGCTTTGGCGTTAGATGAAGATAATGAAGCGGTTCTTGCAATATCATGTGCGTACTTGGCTACACGTTATCCTGACTTAAAACAACTCAAATTAACGACCGCCGAAGAACAGCTATCAATTGAGCTTATAAATGATAAAGAATTTACTGATCAAGCCCCGATCAAATTTATAGCCAAAAAAGACCTGATTTAAATACTACCTTTTAACCCAGCCCCACATTGCCCAGGCAATACTCAAGATTAAAATTATAAGCGCGATTGTTAGATTAAATGTCATTCTTATAGTTTTGCTAAATTTCGCCTAACTATATGATTAAAAATACTATTTTTTAATCCAATTACGATAAAACGATCATATCTCCAGATAGCTTAACGGGACTATTCATTCAAGGTTAAGCTACTTAGGAATTCGCTAAAAATTGTTTCGTTGCATCTTTACAACAGTTAGCCTGAATAGATGTTTAGCACATCTATACTAATGATAATCTGTTGATACTTTATATTAGAACTTCCTAATAAACATAATTTCAATTAATAATATTAAATTCATAAGCTTATATGCAATTCTTTAGTGTTGCTCTTATACAACAAAATATTCAATTTTTGTTGGTATCTTGCAAAACGCTTGTGGTAGGATTGCAACGCTTGATAGGTATTGGCCTACTTATGTGTTGTTTCAACCTCACATAAGAAAGTACACACGGATATAGAGTACTAAAACCATTACTGAGTGGATTTATTAAGGAAGGGGGGATGCGGTTGCATTCTGAACCACTACAACATCCATGCCAAGTAATACTCGAGTACATTTAACTTAAATAATGAGAGGAGTCTCAATGAAAACTAAACTATTAGGATCTGCGTTAGCATTAGGCCTAGCAGCACCTTTAGCAGCAACTGCTGGTGGTGTCTCTGGCGGAAATGCAAACTCAGACTGGACAATCTATGGCTGGCAAAACTGGTCATATGAATTTGTCGATAATGACGACCGTGATATCCAGCGTATTAGTAACAATGCTGCAAACATTGGTTTCTCTGCAAGTATTGATACTGGTATGTCAATGGGTGGTCAAGCGATTAAAGCAAACTTCCGTTGTGAGCAATTTACTTTCCATAACCGCTTTGGTGGTTCTGGCTTCTTTGGCTTCAACGACTTCTGTAATCGTAACTCTAAAATCAGCTTAAGCGGTGCATTTGGTGAGTTCATGATTGGCCAGTGGTTGCTACCACACAACGAAATGGTTGCTCAATGGGTAGACCCATTCTACGACGCTGGTGCTGACTCACATACTTCAATTATGGGTTCAGTTGGTCGTGGTACTCGTTTCTTTAACGGCGGCTTCGGCTTTGATAACGGTGGTGGATTTGGTGGAACCACACAGTTTGGCGGTGGTGGTTTTGGTGCTGAGAATAATGCATTCAACCGTCGCCAAAATGGCATTCTCCAATACTGGAGCCCTAACTTAAACGGATTCACTTTCCGTATTGCTACAACAAACGCTCAGCAAGACTCTGGGTTCCAATACTTCAGTGGTGGCAACGATATATCTGTTACTAGCGCTGTTGGAACAGAAGAACTAGATCCTAGAATCTGGTCAACAGGTGTTGCATATGAAAATACTCTAGCAAATGGCGATAACGTCTGGGCAGCAGTAACTTATGAGATACACGATGAGTGGGCAGCAGTAGACTTCAACTGCTCTGACTCTGATGATACCTCATGGCGATTAGCTGGTCGTTACATTAAGCAATGGGGTAACGGTATGTTTACCCGCATCTCTGCTATGTATGAAGACATAGAGTATGAGCATGATGATTGTACACTTACCGGTGGCGGCCTAGGTGGATCTGGTGCAGGATCAACCGAACTTGAGCGTTCTGCATGGATGGTCTCAGGTATCCAGAACTTTGGAAATGGCTTTGACTTCCGTTTTTCATACATGGATGCTGATGAATACGACTGTGGTGGTACTACCAACTGTAATGGTATTGGCGAAGATGACACTGATGCAACTGCCTTCAACGTTGGTCTTTTCTACACAATGCCTGCGGGTACAGAACTACGTGTAACATACTCAGAAGTTGATAACGAAGATAATGCTCGATATGACTTCGGTATCAGCCCTGCTGGTGTGGCTACAGGTGATGACTTAGAAATGATTGCTTTTGGTATCGTTCAGTGGTTCTAAGCTAAATACTTAGTCCAATAGTCATGAAAGCAGGCATCTTCGGATGCCTGCTTTTTTTGTGGGTTTTATATAATAAAATTGTGTCTATACTAGAAACACTCTAAACTTTAGTATCAACTATCGGTCATACAAAAAAATACAGCGAACCTCGTAATGCGTAAATTTCTTTTCCTGCTTATTGTTCTCGTAGTGCCTGTAGAGTCATTTAGTGCCTGCACCCCTGAAACCATTCAATTTTATTTAGACAAAGGCTTCAACCAAGAGCAAATTACTAAACTTTGTGGACAAAATGAAACTGCACAGCCAGCATATAAACCATACCAAAAACCTATAGTTATCTATCAAGAAGGTGGCGCACGTGCAGGAATAAGTGCTGAAGAACGAAGAGCAGTAAATGAAATAAAAGGAGCTGTCGACGCCAGATCTGTAGATGTTACTGATAAAAGTATAGACTATATTAGAAAACTATGTTTAGTCGGCGGAAATTCTAAGGAAGTCGATCAACGTGTTAAAAAATGTATAGATGTTGCATATTCAGTTTCACGTGAAGGGTTGAAGGTAATTGAATCTGGAAAAGGCAATCTTGTCATTGGGCAAGTTGAGTTAAAAATTATTAGCTCTAATATTAAAAGAAAAACAGTTATAGCAAACCCTTGGGACTCTTTTTCACCTGACATTAGGTTTTCACTTAAAAGAAAATATGAAGCAACACAAACAGGAAATGTTACTACCTTACCAGTAAGAAAATCTGCATCTGTGGGACAAGTTGTAAATGCATTGAAAACTATAAGTGCCGCAACCGACCTCGAAAATACTGAATATGAATCTGAAGTCGCAAAAGTACTTGATGAAAAATATATCCCGCCTACCGAAGAGGAGTACCTAGCTTCGCAGCCTACTTACGACGAAGTTCAAGAACAAGAGAAAAAGAAGAAAAAGTGGTGGAACCCGTTTGATTAACTATAAAATTCTCTTTTATAAAATTAATGATTCTTCTTCCATACTTTTAGGGATTGGAATATTCATTAAATCTAAAATTGTAGGTGTTACAGAACCCAACCCTTTTCCTTTAGCTAGTTTAATAACACACTCACCGTGATGAATAACCATACAAGGAACTGGGTTAGTAGTGTGTTGTGTATGTGGGTCACCAGTTAAAGCGTCGTACATTTCGTCACAATTACCATGATCAGAAGTTAGTAATACATTTACCTGTTCACTTATAGCAGCACTTAATACCCTGCCAACTTCTTTATCCATAACTTCCAATGCTTTAATAATTGCTGGTTGTACTGCTGTATGACCAACCATATCACCATTGGCAAAGTTGACAATAATTAAACTATGAACACCCTCCTGTATAGACTTAATTACTTCATCAGCAACTTCTCTGGCACTCATTTCTGGTTTTAAATCGTAGGTTGCTACCTTAGGCGAGGGCACCATAATCCTATCTTCACCTGGGTAGGGTGATTCTTGGCCGCCATTAATGAAAAAAGTCACATGGGGATATTTTTCCGTCTCTGCACAATGTAGCTGCCTTAAGCCCATGTTACTCACAACCTCAGCCAATGACACTCTTGGGTATTCAGATGCAAAGGCGACAGGGCTACAAAATGATGAGTGAAAAACTGTCATCGTACACATGCTTATTGCAGTATATTTGCCACGATCAAATTCACTAAACTCAGGCTCTGCTAAGGCAGCGCCAAGTTGTCTGGGACGGTCGTTTCTAAAATTAAAAAAGATAACTTCATCATCAGCTCGTATTCGGCATGTATCTGTAATAACTGTAGGCTCAATGAATTCATCATAGATTTCTTTTTCGTAAGAAACTTTAATTGCAGCGCGCGCTGTATCAGCATGTGTACCAGTATCGCTCACTAATGTTTTCCAGGCAGCTTCTGTACGTTCCCAACGTCGATCTCGATCCATTGCATAGTAACGCCCAATGACACTATGGACAGTACCATTTGTTTCTTCCAATAATTCTTTAATGTCATCAAGATAACTTAACGCACTATTTGGGCTAGTATCACGGCCATCTGTAATCATATGTACAGCAGGTTTAACACCATTAAGTTTACACATCATTAATAATGCTTTTAGGTGTTCTATATGAGAGTGCACACCTCCATCAGACACTAGGCCCAGTAAATGTATAGGGCGCGATTTTTGTTTAGCAGATTGTAATGCTTTTACTAAAACTGAATTTTTAAAAAAACTGCCATTACGAATAGCATCATTAATAAGTACCAGATCCTGCCGGATAATATTTCCACACCCCATAGTGATGTGACCTACTTCTGAGTTACCCATTTGGCCATCAGGTAATCCAACCGCGGCACCAGACGCCTCTAAAGTCGTGTAAGGTTTTTCGGAAAAATACTCGTCGAGAATAGGGGTATGCGCCTGGGTAACCCCATTATGCTCACCTTCATTATTAACACCAAAGCCATCGAGAATAATCAACATGGCGCGTTGAATTGCATCTTGTTCCTTATCTGCCATTACAACTTAAATTATGTTTTATCTGTTTTATTTTCCTGATTAGATTCGAGTAATTCTATCTCATCAAGCTCGAGGTCCATTTCTTCTTCTGTCATTGGCCGGAACCGTCTATCCTCAACTTCAGTACGTTTAAGTACAATTTTGGACATCAGCAAACCCAGTTCAAATAACAGCCACACAGGTATAGCCAATAACACTTGCGAAATAATATCAGGCGGTGTGAGCAACATTCCAATTACGAATGCTGCTACAATGACATAAGACCTTGCTCTCGACAACGCTTCGACAGTAGTAACCCCTGTCATCACTAGTACAAACGTCAGCACGGGCACTTCAAATGCAGCACCGAATGCTATAAACATTTTAGTCACAAAATCTAAATAACGGCTAATATCAGTCATCACAGCAACACCATCTGGCGTAACTTTTGTGAAAAATCCGAACACCAATGGAAAAACAACAAAGTAGGCAAACACCATCCCTAGATAAAATAAAATAGAGCTTGACGTTAATAAAGGTAACACCAGTCGCTTTTCATGTTTATATAAACCAGGCGCTATAAACGCCCAAAATTGATAAAGAATCCATGGAATGGTTAACACCACTGCTAACAGCATTACTAACTTAAAAGGTGTTAAAAAAGGAGATGCCACATCAATAGCTACCATGGTGCTACTTTCGGGCAAGTGCTTAAGTAATGGCTCAGCTAAGAATGAATAAATTTCATTAGCGAAAGGAAATAAGCATAACAAAACAACTACAATACCAATTACGATTTTTATTAAGCGATTGCGCAGCTCGACAAGATGGCTAACTAAAGACTCTTGCTTATCAGTTTCATTTGAAGCATCGGTAGACATATAATCAAGAGCCAGCAAGAATAATAAATAACAGAATTAATTATGTTTGCTTGAAGCGTTTTCAACTTCCGAGGAAGGTGCGTCATCTAACGCTTTTTGAATTTCTTTTTCAGTGTCTGATTGAGTGTCGTTAAGAATATTTCTTAATTGGGAAATTTCACTCTGCTGTTTTTCCAGCATTTCTTTTAGTTCCGCTGCTTTAAGTTCGTTTTCTATATCGGAACGCACTGACATCATCATGCGTTTAGCTTTACCCACCCAACGGCCAATTTTAGCAGCCAACACAGGAAGTTTATCTGGCCCAACGACTAACAGCGCCACAACTAAAACTATGGCGAGTTCCCAAAAGCTAAAATCAAACATATGCAGCTAAGTTAAAAGGCTTTTAGCTATCTTTTGGTTTGTCAGGATCAGAATCAGCAGGCTTATCCGCTTCACCATCTTTTACTGCAGATTTGAAATTCTTAATAGCGCCACCTACATCGCCACCCATATTCTTCAAACGTTTTGTACCAAATAACAGCAACACTATTGCCAAGATAATCAACAGCTGCCAAATACTAATACCCATTATTTATCTCCAAAATTCTTTACGTTTTCGCCGTGCGGCTGGCTTTTTCTTCTAAACCAGAAGTGCCAAACCGACGACTTAATTCAGTTAACACATCATTAACATCAATATTTTTATCCGCGAGCATTACCATGCAATGAAACCATAGATCAGCCACCTCTTTCGTTAGCGCAACAGAATCAGCCCCTTTAGCTGCAATGATCACTTCACTTGACTCTTCACCCACTTTTTTCAATATGTGGTCGATGCCCTTGTTATACAAACTTGCCACATAAGACTGATCAGCATCTACATTTTTGCGCGCGATAAGCATGTTTTGTAGTTGCTCTAAAATTTCGTGATTTTGCATGGCCAATTGTGCCTTTTCAGTCCTTTATAGAAGGATATCACAGCCTATCGCTGGCGTGATTGAGACGCTACAGAACAGAGAAAGTTTATCCTCGAACGGTAATCCCTTGATTTTGCATATGTTGTTTTGCCTCAGCAATCGTATATTCGCCAAAATGGAAGATACTGGCTGCTAAAACAGCGTCAGCCTGGCCTTTTGAGACCCCATCGCTTAAATGATCCAGGTTTCCAACCCCACCAGACGCGATCACCGGGATACTTACGGCCTCACTTATGGTTCTGGTTAATTCCAAGTCAAACCCTGATTTTGTCCCATCCTGGTCCATACTGGTGAGTAAAACCTCTCCAGCGCCATACTGTGTCATCTTTATCGCCCACTCGAGTGCATCGATACCTGTGGGTTTACGTCCACCATGGGTGAAAATTTCCCACTTAGCCGGTTCATTTTCCTTGGATACGCGCTTGGCATCGATAGACACCACAATACACTGAGACCCTACTTTATCTGAGGCTTCTTTAACAAACTCTGGGTTATGTACAGCTGCTGTATTGATCCCAACTTTATCCGCCCCAGCATTAAGCATGCGACGAATATCAGCAATATTGCGAATCCCGCCACCGACAGTCAATGGTATAAACACTTGCGAAGCCACCTGTTCCACAACATACTCAATAGTATCTCGCTCATCTGAACTGGCGGTGATATCTAAAAATGTTATTTCATCCGCACCTTCTTGATTATAGCGCTTAGCTATCTCAACCGGATCACCCGCGTCACGTATATCGACGAACTTAACGCCTTTAACAACACGTCCGGCGTCGACATCTAAACAAGGAATAATACGCTTTGCTAATGACATGCAAATTACAATGCTTTAGGCCATATGTTGACTGGCTATAGCCTGTGCCTCTGCAAGGTCTATTGTGCCTTCATATAACGCCCTTCCAACAATTGCACCTATAATGCCTTCTTCGTCTGTAGAACATAGTCGTTTAATATCATCGATGTTAGTCACTCCACCTGAGGCAATAACTGGAATATGAATTGCTTCAGCAAGCTCTACAGTTGATTCTATATTTAAGCCTTGCATCATACCGTCACGACTGACGTCGGTGAAAACAATTGCTGCGACACCATCTGCTTCAAAGTGTTGGGCGAGATCAACCACATCATGGTGGGATAATTTAGACCAGCCATCAATCGCAACTTTACCGTTCTTAGCATCAAGCCCAACGATAATATGGTTAGGAAATTCTAAGCATAGATCATTAACAAAGTGAGGTGCAGTCACCGCACGCGTGCCAATGATTACGTATTCAACACCTGCATTTAAATAATCTTGCACCGTATCCTCATCGCGAATTCCACCTCCGACTTGGATAGGAATATCAGGGTGGTTAGATGTTATTGACTTTATAATGTCAAAATTTCTGGGTGCACCGTTTACTGCTCCGTCTAAATCCACCAAATGAAGGCGTTGCGCGCCTGCCGCTATCCAACGTTCAGCAACTTCCACTGGATCTTCTGAAAAAATCGTTTCATCTTCCATGCGCCCCTGGCGTAAGCGGACACAACGCCCCTCTTTAATATCAATTGCTGGAATAATAATCATGTTAATGAGTAACTCAGTTTCCGTTCCACTTAAGAAAGTTTGTTAATAATTGTAAGCCATTATCCGCACTTTTTTCAGGGTGGCATTGCATAGCAAACACCTTACCATCTGCCAGTACAGATGAAAATTCTATTCCATAGTCAGTTTTACCTGCAGCTTGCTTGGAATCAGACAAATGGACGAAATAGCTGTGTACGAAGTAAAAGTAGCTATCTTGCTTTATATTAGACCATAAAGGGTGATCTATACTTTGCTTAATTGTATTCCACCCCATATGTGGGATTTTAAGCCCTTTAATACCAGCTTTTTTATGCGCATCTGCAAACGCGTTTACAGAACCCTTAATTAAGCCCAAACATTCTGTTCCGGCATTTTCATCACTACTTTCTAATAGTACTTGCATACCCATACATATACCCAGAAATGGCTTTTCCAGAGCCGCTTTTTGGATTGACTCTGCCAGACTCAACGAGTGGATATGGCGCATACAATCGGCTGCTGCACCTTGGCCAGGGAAAATAATACGGTCTGCACTGTCAATGGCGTTGAAGTCCTGACTAATCTGAATATCAAATTTGTTATCGGAGACTTCTTTGAGCGCACTAAATACGGAATGAAGATTACTCATACCGTAGTCAACGATAACAACTTTTTCCATGATATAAAGAAAATAACGATCTGACTGAATTTCTCTGCGAAATTACTGTTAAGAGCGCTATAAAGCTCCTTTAGTCGAAGGTAACTGATCTGACATGCGCGGATCCATCTCACAGGCTACGCGTAACGCCCTGCCTAGTGCTTTAAAGATTGTTTCAGCAATGTGGTGCGCATTACTACCGCGCAAATTGTCAACATGCAGTGTGACTTGAGCATGATTAACAAACCCTTGTAAAAACTCGACGATAAGGTCTACATCAAAATCGCCAATGCGTGCACGTGGATAATCAGCATAATAAAATAGTCCCGGCCGACCAGAAAAATCCACTACCACTCGAGATAGAGATTCGTCTAATGGGACATAGGCATGGCCATAGCGTCGCACACCTTTTTTATCTCCCATCGCCTTATTAAATGCTTGCCCTAGAGTAATACCCGCATCTTCCACAGTATGGTGATCATCAATGTGCAAATCACCTTTAGCCTTGAGAGTGATGTCAAACTGTCCGTGTCGTACCACCTGGTCCAACATATGATTTAGGAAGGATACGCCGGTATCAATGTCTCCCTTGCCGCTTCCGTCTATATCCAGTTGGACAGAAATCTGTGTCTCGAGAGTGTTTCGTTCTATTTTGGCAACACGTGATGACATAATATGTTTTATATATAAATATATTTGAATTGTAGACGTAAATTATACTTCTAGCCAGAATGTCACTGGACCATCATTAGTTAAACTCACCTGCATATCAGCACCAAATTGGCCATGTTGAACATTTGCATACTCTTGCTTGGCGTAGTCCAGTAGTACTTCAAAGCATTGCTTGCCCTCGGCAACTGGAACATTGTTGCTGAAACTTGGGCGATTACCCTTATTAGTGTCAGCTAGCAAAGTAAACTGAGGCACCAATATCAGTCCACCCTCTACATCCATTAAGCTTAAGTTCATTTTACCAGCTTCATCAGGAAATATACGGTACTTAAGTACACGTTGTAATAACCGTTTAATTGTTTCAGGAGTATCACCAGACTGGACTGCGACTAAAGCGACTATACCGGATTCAATTTTAGCAATACACTTTTGGCCAATATGTACTTGGCTTGAAGAAACGCGCTGAATAAGTGCAATCATGTAAAGCGTTGCGCTAATTCATTTGTGGCTTTAACCAGTGCACTCACTATTTCAGGCTCACTTGCAGAGTGCCCACTGGTTGGCGCAATATAATAATCCGCCTCTGGCCATGCTTGATGTAATGCGTGCGCCTGTGACACTGGACAGACTACATCATAACGGCCATGCACGATGTAGCCAGGCACGTATTTTAAGCGAGCTGCGTCTCGCAACAGTTGATTAGGCTCTAAAAATGAATCATGCATAAAGTAATGACATTCAATTCTCGCTAAACTCAGTGCGATTTGATCGTTACCAAAATGATCAGTGACACTTTTCTTTGGTTGTAATGTTGATGTTCTACCTTCCCAAATCGACCACTCTCGAGCTGCTTGTAAAGATTGCTGTGAATCATCACTGGTTAATCTACGATAGTAAGCTGCCACCATATTAGAACGTTCGTGTTGGGGAATGATATTTTCATAATCCCGCCAATAGTCTGGAAAAATAGCACTAGCGCCTTGTTGATAGAACCAGGCAATGTCTTCAGCACGACACAAGAAGATACCTCTTAGAACTAGTCCTAACACATTTTGTGGGTATGCTTGTGTATAAGCCAGACCTAAGGTTGAGCCCCAGGAGCCACCAAATACAACCCATTTCTCAATGTTCAGGTAAGTACGTATAAACTCAATATCAGCAGTTAAATGTTGTGTGGTATTGTTATGCAAACTCGCATGCGGTTTGGAGCGCCCAGCTCCACGTTGGTCAAACAATATTATGCGGTACTTTGCTGGATCAAAAAATCTAGGATGATAGCTTTCACAACCTGCGCCTGGCCCGCCATGAAGAAATACCGCGGCTAAACCATCAGGATTACCATATTCAGCTACCCATAGCTGATGATCATCTGACACTGGCAAATAAAATTCTTTGTACGGGGATATCTCAGGATAAAGTGTTAACATTTACAAAAACTGTTGTGAAGTAATAGCTATGCAATATACCAAACCGCCAAAATCATTATTACATCTTGCAGGTAAAGCCATCGCCGATTATAAAATGATCCAGAATGATGACCGAATACTACTCGGTCTGTCTGGTGGTAAAGACTCATTAACCCTATTACATATTTTATTACATTTAAAAAAGCATGCCCCGATTTCTTTTGATGTAGGTGTAGTGACAGTTGACCCACAGTCTGAAGCGTTTGACCCCTCGCCTTTAAAGCCTTACTTAAAATCTTTAGGCATTCCTTATTTTTATCAGTCTGAACCCATTTTAGATCTGGCTGATAAGCATATGGATAATAAATCATTTTGCTCTTTTTGTTCGCGCATGAAACGCGGCATTATTTATAGCACGGCAAGAAAAAATAGCTATAACGTGATAGCACTCGCGCAACACCTGGATGACCTTGCTGAAAGTTTCCTAATGTCAGCTTTCCATGGTGGTAGGTTAAATACGATGAAAGCGAATTATGTCATTGATGCTGGTGATTTAAGAGTAATCAGGCCACTTGTCTATGTGCGCGAACGACAAACGCGTGCATTTGCTGAAAGTGCCCATCTACCAATTATTCCAGAGAACTGCCCGGCCTGTTTTGATATGCCAACACAACGCTATTATTTTAAGCAACTTCTTAACAATGAGGAGAAAAGTAATCCGGGTGTTTACAAAAGTTTATTATCTGCCATGCGTCCTTTAATTAGTAAAAATAATACTATTGCATCTTAGTTATAATTTTATAATCTCCCGGCCTCTATTGTTGTGCTTACAAAAATTGTTATCGGCCTAATTTCATTATTGCCGCTCAGAAGCCATCATTACCTGGGCGAATTTATAGGCGCATTACTATTTCGTTTTAACAATCGAAATAGGCATATCTCCAAAGCAAATATCGATTTGTGCTTTTCTCATCTTTCTGAAGCTGAAAAAAAATTACTCTTAAGAAAAACTTTAAAAGAAAATGGTAAAACGTTAATAGAATGTTTTTGGCTATGGCGTCACCCCCAGCAAGCACTTAATAAGCTATTAGGAAGTATTGAAAACAAAAAGCTATTGGAAAACGCAAACCAACAAACACTGGGTACTATTTTTGTTACCCCTCATTTTGGTTCTTGGGAATTCATTGGTTTATTGACAGCCGCACACAGTAATTTATTAATTCTATATGCCCCTCCAAAATCAGATTATATTGATCACCTTTCACGTGAAGGCCGCGCTAGCACCGGTGGTAAAGTTATTAGTACGGAAGCATTAAATGTGAAAACACTGATAAAACATATCAAGTCAGGCGGTAGTGTTGGCATTCTTCCTGACCAAGTACCTGATGGCAAAGGTGGTGTTTATTCCAAATTCTTTGGCCGAAAATGCTATACAAGTACGCTTGTGTGTAAACTTGCCAATAAATTAAAATGCCCTGTCGTATTCTGTTACGCACTACGTAGCAAGCAGAGTCCTACTTACTATGATGCCTATTATTGTCAAGCACCAAAAGATATTTATAATGAAAACATTGAAACTGCAACGGATGCATTAAATCAATGTATCGAGAAATTTATTAACCAATCACCAGAACAATATATATGGGGATACAAGCGCTTTAAACGCCCCGCCCCTGGTGATAGTTACCCATACTAAATTGTACCTAATCTAACCTTTTAGCCACTATCATTGCTTGATTACGCCAACCTTGTTGCACATCTCCCTGCAAGCCTTCTTCACGATAAACAAGAATATCCATGCCATCACATACAGATAATAGTTCATTTCTGTTAAGTAAATAATCTAGATTACTTGGTCCTGTCTGACTGACTTTTGCTGCTGTAAATGTTTGATAAAGAAGAAGCCCGCCCTTTTTTAGGCTATTACGAATGCCCAAAAGTATTGGGCGATATAAAAAATAGGAAACTACAACGACATCATAGTTATCAGCACTTGGTGGATTGCTTTCTACGTCGCGTAGAGTTGTAACAATGTCTAGACCATATTTCTGTGCATAGTGAGTAATTTTATCTAACGCTACAGGTGACACATCCCAGGCTTGAACACTTAATCCATGTTGCGCCATTTGAATTGCATTTCCACCTAATCCACATGCCAAATCTAATGCAGTTCCGGTACGTGGTAGTAAGTGTATGTTTTGCTGAATAACATCTGCAGCTGATGTGGCATCACATTCCTGGTCTGCGTAGGCAGCATCCCATTTATCAGCCATTGTTTGCATGAGCAATTATCGTTGCCAAAAAACCGGTGTAAAAATTACCAGCAGCGTAAATATCTCTAATCGTCCAAGCAACATTCCTATGCACAACACAACTTTACTGAAAGTATTGATGCTGGCATAATTTTGCGCGACTTCACCCAAGCCAGGACCTAAATTATTTAGTGTCGCTGCAACTGCTGAATATGCAGTAACTTGATCTAGACCAGTGGCTAATAATAAAAGCAGCATCACAACAAACACTGCGATATACGCGGATAAAAATCCCCATACTGCTTCAATAATGCGATTATCAACAGGTTTTTTACCTAACTTCACCGCAAATTGTGCATTAGGATGTATAAGGCGCATAACCTCGCGTGCACCCTGTTTAAATAGAAGTAGTATGCGTATCACTTTCATACCCCCACCAGTTGAACCGGCACAACCGCCGACAAAGCTAATCATGATTAGTAACGCAGGTAGTAATGTTGGCCAGGCAGAAAATTGAGTAGAGGTAAAACCTGTGGTTGTGCCCATTGATACAACCTGAAAAACTGATTTTGTCACTAGTGAAAACCATTCGGGATTTGCATGATGCATAAACATAATACTAAATGTAATGATGCTGACGAATGTCAGAATTGATATGTACATTTTGAATTCAGCATCACGCCAGTAATAGAGCATGGAACGATTACGCCATACAATAAAATGCAAACCAAAATTTGCGCCTGAGGCCAACATAAATACTACGGCTACCCACTCAATTGTAGAGCTATTGAAATGCTCTATGTTTAAGTCATGAGTAGAAAACCCGCCAATAGCAATAGTAGAGAAGCTATGACTGACCGCATCAAATACGCTCATGCCTGCTGCCCAGTATGCTAAGGCACATAAAATTGTTAATGACAGATAGATATACCAGAGTGCTTTGGCTGTTTCCGTAATCCTAGGGGTTAATTTGCTATCTTTTACAGGACCTGGAGTTTCTGCACGATATAATTGCATGCCGCCAATACCTAGCATTGGCAAAATTGCTACTGCCAGAACAATAATACCCATACCACCCAGCCATTGAAGTTGCTGTCTGTAAAATAGTATTGAGCGCGGTAAAGTATCAAGTTGGGATAATACTGTAGCTCCTGTTGTCGTCAGACCCGAAATTGATTCAAATAAACTGTCTATCAAAGAGATGTTCACTGCATCCGACAATAAAAATGGTAACGCACCAAACGTGCCTAATACTGTCCAAAATAACACGACGATAATAAAGCCATCACGCAGGCGTAAATCACCATGGTGTTTGTAATAAGGTACCCAAATTAAAAAGCCGGTGATTAACGTAGCGATAAATGCTTCACCAAAACTATTAAATTCATCTATTTCACCGTAATACAAACCAACTAGCATAGGGGGTATCATGGTGACACTAAACACCATTAACAGCTGGCCGAGAATTCTCTGAATAACTCTTCTTTGCATAGCTTAGACAGTACACCTACACAAAAGTAGCACTTACCTGGAACAAACGTTCCACGTCACTTATTTTATGCTTATCTGCTAAAAACATAATGACATGGTCTTCTGATTGAATGACCAATTCTGATCTGGCTATTAATACTTCTTCCTCACGCACGATCGCACCAATCGCAGCACCTTTGGGTAATTTCAATTCTGAAATTTTTCGTCCAACAACTTTAGATGTGTTTTCATCACCATGCGCGACAGCTTCAATTGCTTCAGCTGAACCTTTACGTAAAGAGTGAACTGCAACCACATCTCCGCGACGAATATGTGCGAGTAGTGCTCCGATAGTTACTTGCTGTGGAGAAATAGCTATATCAATCATGCCACTTTCGACTAATTCAACATAACTTGGGCGATTAATAAGTGACATAGTTTTTCTTGCACCCAGTCGCTTTGCCAACATGGCTGAAAGAATATTTGCCTCGTCGTCATTAGTCAGCGCACAAAATACATCAACACTATCAATATTCTCATCAACCAGCATATTTTCATCTGCAGCATCGCCATATAACACAATTGTTTTGTCTAACGTTTCACATAGTGTTTGTGCACGATTTGAGTCACGCTCAATTAATTTGACACGAAAGTGTCCTTCCAGCATTTGTGCTAACTGAGAACCAATATTCCCGCCACCGGCAATCAAGACACGTCGATTAGGTTTGTCTAACCCTTGTAACATAGTAGTGACATTTTTGGCTTGTGCCGTTGCTGCAACAAAAAATAAATCATCTCCGGCTTCGATAACCGTTTCTGAATTGATACTTAACGCATCTTGATCACGGTATATGGCAACAATTGATGTATCCATGGTTTTCATGCCATCAAAAATCTTAGTCACTGCTTTCCCTATAATATGACTATTTTCATTGACCTTGATTGCTACCAATTGAACTTTACCATTCGCAAAATTCAACACTTGCAGTGCGCCAGGGTGTTCTATTAAATTTTGCACATAGCCCGAAACCAGCATTTCCGGACTAATTAAGACGTCAATAGGCAAGGCTTCTTGAA
>Ga0207422_1002782_pt1 | contig 21056 bp, 19 predicted proteins | sample MarCyaLeptolynsp_FD_187757 | JGI IMG/M metagenome (GOLD analysis project Ga0207422, IMG submission 187757) | Marine cyanobacterial communities from Panama - species 1 Leptolyngbya sp. (SPAdes) | ecosystem: Environmental > Aquatic > Marine > Unclassified | place: Panama: Panama City | collected... | reverse complement strand
AAATCATCGATATGGCAGAACAATTCAAGTAAACTCATGTTGGGACTCGCTTTACTATTGGGTTTCATCACATGGAAGCTTATCGCTTCTTGTAAAGCTGTCCCACCTTATCCAAAACTCACGTTATAATAGAAATGAACAACTTTATACTTTTAGAGCAATCAGGTAGCTAGGGTTCCGTTGTGAATCACAAGTCTGGACCGAGCGCTACGACACCTTGCATGGTGCCACCTATCAGGATAAAAGACTTGGGGGGTAGGTTGCTGGATATTTTATCCTGCATATCTATCTGAGGTGACACGATGCGTTTTCCACGTTTCATTACAATTCTCCAAGCACTTTTCGTTACTTTTCTCTGGTCTACATCATGGGTTTTGATCAAAATAGGCTTGAATGATATTCACATTCCTGCCTTAACTTTTGCAGGTTTACGCTATGGTATCGCTTTTTGCGTATTGTTGGCGTATGGGCAATATCGCAAGCAACTAATCGATTTGCGATTACTAACTCGTCGTGATTGGTTGCTATTGGGCTTGTTGGGGATTGTGTTCTATGCCATTACACAAGGTACGCAATTTCTTGCATTGGCTTATTTACCTTCTGCTTTGTTTAGTCTTGTACTTAACTTCTCTGCGATTGTTGTTGCCTTAATTGGTATTCAGCTACTCAAGGAATATCCGACCCCTATGCAATGGATGGGTATGGGGGTGTTCTTATGTGGGGTGGTCGTTTATCTGTACCCGATTGATTTGCCATCAAGTATTGTGATCGGTCTATTGATTGGCATCATATCCATGTTGGCGAATGCTGGCAGTGCCATTCTCGGACGCTACATCAATCGAGATACTATTTTGAGTGCCATCATCATTACGATAGTGAGTATGGGTATGGGGGCGTTTTTACTGCTCGGTGTTGGTGTCATGACTGAAGACATCCCTACTATACCGTTCGTAGGCTGGCTCATTATTCTTTGGCTAGCTGTCATCAATACTGCATTTGCTTTTACACTATGGAACCTCACACTACGGACTTTATCAGCAACAGAATCAAGCATTATCAACAACACCATGTTGATTCAGATTGCGCTGCTTGCGTGGATTTTTCTTGGTGAGGTGATTTCGCTACAAGAGGGTGTTGGGCTTGTTTTAGCGGCAATAGGTATTTTGATTGTCCAGATTAAACGGCGGCATCAAGATAAAAGTTAGTTGTTATCGGGTGATTGATCCAGAGTTAATCCGGCGATAAATTGGCGTTGCGCGACGATAAACAGGATCATCATCGGTAAAATGGAAAGTGTGGAGGCACTCATCAATAGGTGAAAATTCTGCTGGAAGTTGGTGCGGAATAAGTTGGAAATAGTTAATTGGACTGTGTAGAGTTCTGGTGAGCGTAGATAAACCAGTGGGAGTAAAAATTCGTTCCAACTGGTGGTGAAAACAAAGAGAGCAAAGGCAATCAATGCTGGTCGAGATAATGGGATGACCATACGCCAAAACAAGCCGAATTCGCTAGCTCCATCAAGTCTTGCCGCGTCTAGCACTTCATCAGGCAGGCTGTACATATATTGCCGCATCCAGAAGACACCAAAGGCATTGGCGGCAGTCGGCACGATTAACGGCAGCCATGTATCGAGCCAACCTAAATGCGACATGATCAAATAATTGGGTACAAGTTGAACTGTGACCGGAATCATCACGGAACCGAGAACAAGCACAAATAAAATTCGCTGACCAGCAAAGCGATATTTGGCAAAAGCGAATCCTGCCATTGCACAGAGTGTCACTTGAACGAAAATGTTGATCCCTGCAACAAAAATTGTATTGAAGAAGCTCCGCAAAAACAATGTTTCTGAGAGGAGTAAGCGGTAGTTTTCAAGCGTGGGATTTTGAGGTATCAGTTGAATCGGAATGGTCAAAATATCTTGCTGCGGTTTGATAGATGAAGTGAGCATCCAATAGAAGGGGATGAGGAAGATGATTGCTGTGATGATTAGTGTTATATAGAGAAAAAGGCGTGGAAAATTTTTAAATCGCATGATTCATGGCAGTGTTAGAAACATGGTTATCAAATGCGGGATCATGCTTTGTCATGTGATTTTTTCTTCCTTCTATAGAAACATACTCTATGTGCATGGCGATTTCAATAATGAGTGTTAAAGCGATTATCTCAAAAATAATTGGCTGGACTGCGATAATGATTAAGACTGTTATGATCGCTGCAAATAGCGTTAATAGGATAGTTTGGCGATATTTCCAAGCAGCTTTGGGCTGGATAGAAACATGGTTATAGTAACCTGAGAAGTAGAATTATGTATCGACTAAACCATGACGCAAGGCGAGGACAGCCGCTTGGGTGCGGTCTGCGACATCAAGTTTTTCAAGGATGGTACTAACGTAGTTGCTGACAGTCCCTTTTGAAATGAAAAGTGCCTCAGCAATTTCGGCGTTGTTCATGCCTTGAGCGACGAGTTTGAGGACATCTTGCTCTCGTTCACTGAGTTGATCCAACAATTCTTGGTTAATCATGGGGACGGAAGAGTTGGCAAATTGCTCAAAGAGTTTGCCTGCAACGGATGGATCAATATGTGTTTTGCCTGCAACTGTCTCGCGGATTGCTTTGATGAGGTTATCGCGAGGATTATCTTTGAGTAGATAGCCGGATGCTCCTGCTCGGATTGCATCAAAGACCCATTCATCCGCATCGAAAGTGGTTAAAGCAATCACCTTGCTATTCCGATAACGTTCCCGAATGATTTTGGTGGCTTGAATGCCATTCATGACAGGCATTTTTAAATCCATAAGGACAATATCAGGTTTATATTGTGCTGTGAGTTGTATCGCTTCTTCACCATTATTGGCAATCCCGACGACTTCCAAATCAGGGTAGGCTTCCAAGATAACCTGTAATCCTTCACAGACGATCACTTGATCATCACAAATGAGTATGCGAATCATGTTTGTTTATCCTATATTTCTGGTACGAGATGGAAGTTGTGTGATTTCTGCACGTTGCTGGATAGCGGTATCTGATAATATTGCATTGTTTTGAGGCTGGGCTGGTTCCAGCTTAAGCTCTAATTGCACCAATGTGCCTCGCCCTTTTTCGCTGGTGAAGGTGAGTGTGCCGCCGATGAGTTTAACGCGCTCCTGCATTCCGATAATGCCAAAATGCAGATTTTTATCTACTGTGTTGAGATTAAATCCCTTGCCATCATCGCGGATTGTCAATGTCAGTAAATTGTCGTCCCGTTTGATGTGTATAGCAAGAACATTGGCTTCTGCATGTTGCACGATATTGGTCACAGCTTCTTGAATGACACGATAAATACACTGCGTTGTTGATCGATCCAAATCATCAAGATTATTCGGCAGGTCAATGATAGTTTCCAAACTGCCACGGGCTGCTATCGCTTCAACAACATGGCGGATTGCCAGTGATAAACCCATATCTTCCACATTAGAGGAACGCAGATCGCGCAATGCTTGTCGTGTTTCGGTCAAGCCATTTCGTGTGATGCGTCGAACTTCTTTTAGCATATTATGTGCTTTTTCTGGATTGATATCCCAGATAGTATCGATGGCTTCCAGTTGTACAGATGAAGCACTGAGCGTATGTGAGAGTGTATCGTGTAATTCACGGGCGAGGCGGTTGCGTTCGCGGCTAATTGCTAGTTCTTCTGTGAGGATGGCATAACGGGCAAGTTGATCGTTGGCTATGGCGAGTTCTTCGCTTTTTTGGCGTTGAATTGCAACTGCGCGATAGACGATGTAGCCGATGATCAGATAAGCGACTGTACGGAAAAAGATAATGATGCTGGTATTTTGAAACAAATCGACTGTGGAACCGTATAGTAATTGACCCATCATTAAATCAATAGCTGCTGTACCGAGAGCAAACAGCATGACTGCACGAAAGCTATATTGTCCGGCAGTTACCACCAGTGGAATCAATAAGATGACAAAAAGCTGCCAAGTTAATCCAGCGCGTCCCATGGCATTAGGTTGGATGGTATAGATAGTGAGGTGTTGCTCCACGATGGGTAAGATAGTCGCTGTAATGAGCACCAATGGAAGCAGGCGACCTTCCATACGTATCCGTAGCCAACCAATAGATAGTGGGACAGCTAAAACAATCGCATCCCATAGGGGTATTGTGAGAATGAGGACTAGAATCCAACTAGGCAAGAGCTGATATAACAGCGTTGATAAAACAGCTAGCCCAATTCGCCCTAATATAACTGCCCGAAAGATGGACATGAGTGTGGTGTCGTATGAGTTTTTGTTCATGCTTACATCATAGCATGCTCATTTTTTTTTGTATGTTTATAGGGGAATACACTCGATATTAATGCGCTCATATGCGGATATGAGTTAGCTCATGATCGCTTGTGTTCGAGGACACTTCGACAGAGCGAGTGAATACTGTTCAATAGAGATGTAAGTTCATTTGAATGGCGTAGTATGTCTATGTGCGCCATGTAAAGGAAAGGAAGCAAGCAGTGGATTCATCAATCCTGCTAGGCGCAAGTGCATTGTTTGCAGTCTTGTTTGCCTTATATAGTGTTTTACGGGCACGACGCAACAATGAACCCATTGGATTTTTGGAGCGTGTGCTGGCAATCATTGCGACGGCTGTTTTGGTTCTGACATTGGTTTTTGACAATATTGTTGAGGCAGCATTTGGTCGTGTTGAACTCACTGTGATTGGTTATGTTGCAGTTGTTGCTGGTCTGGGCTGGTGGATTAGCCGCCGCTCTGCCGCACAGCAAGGTCAAACACCAAATCAAGCTAGAGGTCGCTTGAGTTTTTGGGTTAGCTTGTTGGTAATTATTGCAGCATTTGCAATCCCATTTTATGCACAGAGTGTGCCGGATGTTTCAGCACAACAGCAGGTGGCAATTCCAACACCTATCAATGCCGAATCACCCTTTGCGGATTCAATTGTGGCTTTGGATGTTGCGCCAACTCAGACTCCAGTTGAGTTATCGAATACGATCCCAACACCAGAAATGCCCGGTGTATTCTTCACGACACCGACCCCAATGCCTGAGAATATCAGTGTGTGTGAGGGTACGATAACGACAAACCTCAATGTGAGAAGCTACCCAGCCGTAGCACAGGGCAATATCGTGACGGTGTTTGCTGAAGATAGCCCTGTAGCGGTTGTAGGACGCAACAGCGAAACTAACTGGTTATTTGTCGCTGGTGAAGGTGATGAAGGCTGGGTGAGTGCTGATTTTGTAGAAACCGATGAAGAATGCGGGGAAATCCCGTTACGCCAATGGCGCGTTCAATAAATAAGGGAGCGCAAACGACATGAAAATTCGATTTACTGTCATCATCTTGATATTGATCACAGTGGGGTTGCCATTTCTTCTGTTGTCGTCTCAGCCCGGTGCGGCTGCTAATGGAGGCGGTCGCAACAATGTGGACTTAGCGACTTTACAGCTCTATCAGGTGAATCGTGAAAATGTCACCCGCCACGTTGAAGCAGTGGGTGAAATTGAGGCTGATCAAACAGTTCAGCTTGTATTTGAGGCAAATGGTCGCGTAGCAGAAGTTTTTGTTCAAGAGGGCGACTATGTCCTTGAGGGGTCGATCATTGCACGGTTGGATAATGATTCTGAACAGTTGACTTATCAACAAGCTGCGCTAGAGCGGAATCAGGCAGAGCTTGAGATGTATGACTTGGTCACGGTAGATGAAGATGAAATCCGTGTAGCAGAAGCGCGCCTACAAAGTGCGTGGATTGCGCTTGGCAACGCAGGTAATTCGATATCTGATGCGGATATCGCAGCATTAGAACAACAAGCGGATGCTGCGCGTCAACAATCTGAATATCTGTATGAACAACGGGATCAAGCACCGGGTGGTTATAATGGGGATGCCTATACCCAGTTGAATGCTCAAGCAGGCGCAGCCTCATTCCAAGCGGAAATTGCTGCCCGCCAAGCAGATATATTACGTGAACAACAGACACCTGCTTTGAATGCTGCTTATGCACAGGTTTTGAATGCTCAAAGTCAATTAGAAGTGCTGTTGGCAGGTCCAACAAATGCAGAAGTGCAACAAGCACAAATTGAGATTGACCAAGCACAAGCGAATCTGGTACGTGCTGAAGTGGATTACAATGATACTTTCCTAGTTGCACCGTTTGATGGTGTGGTTTCTGGGATGGATATTGAAAGTGGTTCCGTCGTCGTGGCAAATACTGGCATTATGGAAATGACCGATATTTCGCCTCTCACATTGACAATTGAAGTTGATGAAGTTGATATTGGGGTGGTAGATACCGGAATGCCTGTCATCGTGGAATTGGATGCTCTGCCGGGTGTGGAATTGACAGCCGTCATTGAAGAGATTGCACCGCGCGGTGAGGATAGTGGCGGTATTGTCACATATGATGTTGATGTCAGCTTAGATCAGGAAAATTCGATGGTTCGGGTTGGCATGACAGCCGATACGACCATCGTCATTGAACAAGAAGAAAATACACTCTCTGTGCCCAATGCGTATATTTCACGCGATGTGGAAACCAGACAGCCCTACATTCTTGTTTTGCAAGAAGATGGAACGTTGGCAGAAGTCAGTGTGACATTGGGTCTGGAAGGTACAGACAATACAGCCATTGTCGACGGACTGGAAGAGGGTGATTTAATCGCAATTGAACGCTCTGGTGGCGGCGGCTTTCTAGGAGGCTAAGGATTATGTTGCTAACAATCGGCTTAATTACGGCGGTTGCATTATTTGTCATCTGGCAAGTTAACCGTCACATGGAATCGCGTTTTTGGAAACTTGGGTTAAGCAGTTCGATCATGCTGATCGCTATGTCTGCTAGTGGTATTCTGTTATCGACATCTACGGAAGATGTGTTGGCACAGCAACAAGCTGCGCTGGATATCCTTGATGAAGCGCAGGTGCGTAGTGGTGACTTAATCATCACAGTAAATGCGACAGGACCTATTACGCCTTTACGGGAAGTCACGCTTGATTTTGAAACTTCAGCAGTCGTGACAGAAGTGTTGGTTGAAGAAGGGGCTGTTGTACGTCAAGGTGATGTGATTGCACGCTTGGACTCTGAATCAACCGAAGAAGACTTAGAAGATGCCCAATTCGCTTATGATCGGCAGTTGGTTAGTTTTCAGGATTTAATTGGGCCGCCACGTGAGGTTGATGTGGTGGCAGCCGAAAATGCTGTTCGTGCAGCGCAACTTTCTCAAGGTGGTTCGGCTGTTCTGACAGGACCCGGATCGAATCAGGCAGAGATTGATCGCCTCAATGCAGAATTGGCGCGAAATCAATTGTGGCAATCACAATTGCAACGTGACCAAGCAATGGAAGGTGTCACGGCTGCCTCTGTGAATTTAGCGTCAGCACAGAATAGCCAATTTGTTGGTCCTGAGGGTGAAGATCAGGCACAAGAGGCATTAGATGATAGTCTATACAACGCTATCGTCGCGGAGAGCGGTGTAGTTAGTGCTGAGGGTAGTGTAGAGGTCGCTGATGCTGAATATGCTGCTGAATTAGGACGGAACCCTGAATATGGTGGTGGTAGTGGTGCGGCTGCATCGTTGGCAGAAGCTGAGGTTGAACTCGATAATGTGTTAAATGGTCCTAATAGCATTGATGTTATTCGCGCACGTACGGACCTTGCACTAGCTGAAAACACATTGCTACAAGTTGAAGACCGTTTAGGTGATACTGTTTTGGTTGCACCATTCGATGGTGTGATTGTCGAGAATAATTTGACTGTTGGTGAAGTGCCACAACCCAATTCTATTGTCTTGAGCGATCCAAGTTTGCTCTATGTGGATTTGCAGATTGATGAAGTTGATATTGCATCTGTGCAGGTTGGTCAGACAGTTGTGATGGATGTTGATGCCTTACCCGGTGAAGAAATTGCCGGTATGGTGGATCGTGTTTTCCTGACACCAGAACTCGTAGATCAGGTTGTGACATATCGCACACGCATCTTGCTTGAACCAACCGATGCTGCAATTCGGATGGGTATGAGTACAACGGCACAAGTCGCGGTACAGAATGTATCGGATGTGACATTGGTGCCGAATCGCTTTATCAGCTTTGATGAAGAGTTGCAGGTTACGTTTGTGACCGTGCAAGCTGAAGATGGTGGTTATCTCAATATCCCAGTCGAGATTGGTACCCGTAGCGATACAGCCAGTGAAGTACTGAGTGGTGTGGAACCCGGACAAACAGTTGTTTTGTTACCGCGTGAAACACGTTCTCAAGTTGCCTTCTCAAATTAATAAAGGACTCAAGTATAGTACGTACAATAGATGTGCGTCCTATAAACTCGAATAGATCAGATGGAGTACAAACAACGATGCTTAAACAATTGATGCGTCCAGCTTCTTCCAAAAATGGGCATCATCCCGAAGAGAAAAATGATGTTGTGGTGGATATTCGTGATATCACCAAAACATATCAGATGGGCAAGATGGAATTGCAAGTGCTGAAGGGCATTACGATGACTGTACGTCGTGGTGAATTCATCTCCATTATGGGACCTTCCGGTTCGGGTAAATCTACACTGATGAATATTCTGGGTGCTTTAGATCAACCGACAGAAGGTGAATACTTTCTGGATGGTGTGGATATGAGCCGCTTGAAAGAAGGCGATTTGGCACGTATTCGTAACAAGAAAATCGGCTTTGTCTTCCAGAGTTTTAATCTGTTGAAACGTACCAGTGCGATCCGGCAGGTTGAATTGCCATTGATTTATGGTAGCTCGAGAGACCGTTCGCGTCGTGCCCGTGAGGCATTGGAAGCTGTGGGATTGGGTCAACGTCTTGATCATACGCCAGCCGAATTATCTGGCGGTCAGCAACAGCGTGTGGCAATTGCCCGTGCATTAGTCGCAGAACCCGCCATCATCCTCGCAGACGAACCGACGGGTAATCTGGACTCGCGTAGTGGTACAGAGGTGATGGAAATCTTCCAGCGTATGAACCGCGAACAGAACATCACCACGATTTTTGTGACACATGATGTCTGGATTGCACGGCATACTGACCGCGTGATTATGCTGCGGGATGGCAAGATCGTCGCTGACCAAATCGTTGCAGAACCGTTGATTGCAGGTGAAGCGGAACGTCCTTCTGAAGCGGAGGAATTGCAAGGTATCTTCGAATCCACATATTATGGTGGTGAAGAACACGAATATACATAGGATAGTGGACGATTCATCCATCGTGCCTATATAAAAACAAGCTATAATTTAAAACACATTGTCCGCTAGGGGGGACTGCAATGAACACCGTGACCGAAGGTCTACGGATCGCTATTCAATCCATCTTTTTGAACAAAACACGCGCTGGTTTAACGATGTTGGGGATCATCATTGGTATTAGTGCTGTGATCGCGTTAGTGAGTCTAGGGCGTGGCGTTGAGGCATTTGTCACCGATCAATTTTTATCATTGGGTGCAAACCTGTTGACAGTTACCCCATCAACGCCCGAAAGTGATACCCGAACGCGCATTGAACCCCTGACAACGGCTGATGTTGAGGCATTACAGAATCCAGAACTCGCGCCTAATGTGGCACAAGTGGGCGCACGTTATGATGTGGTGGTAAATGTATCGCGCGATGGCGAAACCATGCGCACGACTGCACGCGGTTTAACCCCTAATATGGATGATATTTTAAACTGGTATCCGTCAATTGGTTCATTTATCAACAGCGACCAGATTGCACGTAACGATCGAGTAGCAATTCTTGGGCGTGAGGTGGTTGAAGAACTGTTTGGTGATCCTGATTATAATCCTGTGGGTGAATTGATCCGCCTCAATGGGCAGACATTTAGCGTCATTGGTGTGATGGAAGCGCGAGAAAGTGCTTTTGGTAATGATGATACGGCTGTAGTCGTACCATTGAGTACAGCCCAAACACGCTTGGCAGATGCCCGTCAGGGGGGTGATCTGGAAATTAACGTCTTGTATGTTCAGGCGAAATCTCAAGAAGTGACACCAGTAGCCCTTGATCAATTAGATCGTTATCTTTTTGAGGCGCATAATATTCGCCATGAAGATGAAAAAGACTACTCTATAGGAGATAGTACCGCACAGTTAGAGGCACTTGCTGGCATCACCGCAACAATGACAGTCTACCTCGGCATTATTGCAGGAATATCGCTGGTTGTGGGTGGCATTGGGATTATGAATATTATGCTCGTGACTGTCACTGAACGGACCCGCGAAATTGGTTTGCGGAAAGCTGTCGGCGCACAACCTTCAGCAATACTGATGCAATTTTTGTTTGAAAGTCTGCTTCTATCATTGATTGGTGGGATTATTGGTATTTTGATTGGCTGGTTGATCATTGTAACAGCGACGGCAAGTGTTGATGGTTTAAATTTGACGCTGGAACTCGATGCCATTTTGCTAGCAACGGGTGTCAGTACAGCAGTTGGTATTGGATTTGGGTTATTGCCAGCGCGTCAAGCAGCATTGATGAACCCCATTGATGCTCTGCGGTTTGAATAGGTAGGTAGAATAAGATGTTTGCCAAGTTATTTGATAATGTGCGCGTTGCGCTAGGTGGTCTGGGTAATAACAAAGTCCGCTCAGGGCTGACAATGTTAGGGATTACCATTGGTGTGAGTTCAGTGGTTGTACTGGTTTCAATTGGTCAGGCATTTGAAGATTATCTGCTGGGTGAATTCACCTCTTTTGGAACAAATTTGGTATTTGTTTTTGGTGAAGCATCCAATGAAGTCAGTGCAGAAACAACTGAATCTGAAGATGAGGCGAATCTGTTTGAGATGATGAAGTTATCTGAAGCAGAGGCATTGGCTGATCCTTTGCGGGTGCCGGATGCGCGTTATGTTGCACCCACATTGAGTATTGCTACAACGGTAAACTATAACAATGATGACAAACTGATTCAGGTAGCCGGTATTGATCAAGAATATCCGAAGGCAGTTGAGCTATCATTGATCGATGGGCGAGAGTTCAGTGATGAGGATATGGAAACTTCGGCACGGGTTGCCTTGATTGATGAAAATACGGCTGTTGAGGTTTTTGGTGAAGGTGTTTATCCCATCGGACAAAGACTGACTATCAATGATGTTACCTTTCGGATTGTCGGGTTGTTGAAGAACTTTAGCTTCAATGATGATGATATTCTGTTGGTGCCTTTGCCGACGATGTATCAACGGCTTTATAGTGAGCGAACCATTGATGGTGATTATCCGGTTAATGGTATTGCTTTACAGGCACTTAGTAGTGAATCTGTCGTGCCATTGGAAGAACAGATACGCACTGTGCTGCGTGAGGAACGCGGTCTGTCGTTTGATGAAGAAGACGATTTCTTGATTTTCTCTCAACAACAATTGCTGGAAACAATCGGTGCCATCACAGGGTTGTTGACGATCTTCTTAGGATTTGTCGCTGGCATTTCGCTATTCGTTGGTGGTATAGGCATTATGAACATCATGCTCGTGACAGTCACTGAACGCACGAAAGAAATTGGGTTGCGTAAGGCTGTAGGTGCCCAAAAACCTGATATTTTGGTTCAGTTTCTAACTGAATCGGTGACACTGGCATTGGTTGGCGGGGCAATTGGTACTACGTTGGCTATTTTTTTGAGCCTCGCTGCAACAGCTCTAATTCCCGATCTTGATGTCCAAGTGCAGATTTCTAGTATTTTGCTAGCTACGGGTGTCTCGGTGTTTATTGGTGCTTTCTTCGGGGCGTATCCAGCGAATCGTGCTGCTAGTATGAACCCGATTGATGCGCTGCGATATGAATAAAGCAGTTATTTTATCTGCTCCGAAATTTTAGTTTTAGAAGCGATGAATTCGCTGTGCGAAACTAATAAACTACGGGATATATCGCGGATGGTTTCTGTTTCTTCATAGGCAATATTACCATCGGCAGCCGCGACGGTAAACAAAATATCCACTATGGTTAGGCGTTCGTCATGGCTGCTGACTTCTACAAATTCGCGAGCAGTGCGAAAGACATCCAGATTTGCGGTTTCGGATGCAGTGGAAACTTCAGCAACGAAGGTCGCTTGTTGAGCATCAATTCCCCAAGTTTCTTGAAATGCAGAGGCAATTGCATCGAACTCCTCATTAGTAATTGTTTTATCAACATGGGCGATTTGTGCCATCATACCCCCTGCTAGACTTAGTCTTCGCAGTGTGTCTTCTGGTAGATTGAGTTGCCCTTCTCCTAACCCTAAGCGACGTTGAACTTCATAATAAACTTTGTTCTTGATGAAATCTTCAAAGTAGTCTTCGCGGTTGGGTGCGTTGACAATGTCAGAACGGCGATTCATGGCACTACCGACCAAGCGCGACAAGCCGCCCATCAAGCCAATCCCTGTATCATCGATTTGTTGGATAATTTCGTTGACCACTAGCTTTTCATCATCTGTGACAGCACCATCTGCTTGTATGAGTTCATTGAGTGCATCAATGACAAACTGACGATCCTTATTGGAGAACATGGTTGCACCGAGTTGATCAACAAGGCGTTGGCGTTCATCAGCATTGACAGGTGTTTCGATATACATATCAAGCCGTGACCAATCCTGCTGGGTCATCCCGGGCAAGCGCAATAACAGGTCTTTGAGGCTATTGATTTCATCATGGGTAATTTCACCATCTGCCCATGCAGCAGCAGCGATCACACGCCCTAGTGCCAATAAAAGTGACTCACGCGCCATAATACTTATAATCCTTTATACTTGCGGAACCATTCCCACATTTTGTACAAGCCTTCACGAACCGAGATTTCTGGTGCGAAGCCGAGCAAATTTTGCGCCTTTTCGTTATTGCAATAGGTGATAGGCGGATCACTGAGAGGTGTAGGAACAGCTTTTTTATTGATCTCTTTACCTGAGTATTCCTCAATAATCTCAATAAAATCTTTCAAAGAGATGGGGCTACCAACACCTAGATTGATGATTTCATAGCCAAGTGGTGTATCGAGTGCGGCAATGACCCCTTTGACTGTATCATCAATGTACGTCCAGTCGCGGTGAATATCGCCATTGTTGAAGATTTTCATTTCTTCGCCAGATTGTGTAGCCTCCATCAAGCGCATTGGCATCATATCGGGGCGACCAGCAGGTCCATAGACGTTAAAGAATCGAACACAGGTGACATTCATGCCAAATAGATGAGAATAAGTGTGCCCCAACATTTCGGTAGCACGTTTGCTTGCAGGATATGAAGCAAGAGGGCGATCGGCTGTGTCTGTTTCGACGAAAGGGAGTATTTCTGTTTTTCCATATACAGAAGATGTGGAGGCTAAGACAAATTGTTTTATGTTTTGTTTTGTCGCAGCTTCAAATAGATTCATTGTGCCAGTGACATTCACTTCCATATAGAGTGGTGTTTGCTCAACACTCATACGGACACCTGCCATTGCTGCCATATGAGCAACATGGGTTATTTGATAAGTCTCAAAAAGTTGATTAATGAGGCTAGCATCCCGAATATCACCTTCAACAACCGTGCTGTTTTCATACACGACAATTTGCTCAGCATTGTGCCTTTTGATTGCAGGATCGTAGTAATCATTGAAGTTGTCAATTACTATAACTGTCTCCCCACGTTCTAACAAATGGCGTGCAACATGGCTTCCAACAAAACCCGCACCACCTGTTACCAGATAAGCCATTTTTCTCTCCTAATTATGATTATGAAGGGTAAATTTATTGAGCTTTGTAATCTGGATTATCCCAGATGATTAAGGTAGACCAATTATCAGATGCACTGTCTTCGATGTAGTTTTCTAGCAAACCACGAACAACAAAACCACTTTTTAACTGAAAGCTGAGTGTGCTATCGTATAATTCGCCAGCAACGACAGCATCAACATATTGATTGACAGACATTTTATCTTTGTGATTGGCAAAATCTGGGATCAAACCACCCGCCACAATCCCTTTTCGATTGAGTTGTTTGACGATGTTTTGCCGTGCATCATAGAGCATTTTTCCGATACCACGGCACCGATAATCTGGATGAACACTAATGTCTCCTCCATAATAATAATCGCCATTGGGATCATGATTAGTGTAGTAGCCATTTGCGATAATTTCTAAGAAAGTATGGTCAGGGTGATCAAAATCAAAGTCAATGAGGAAGCCCGAGCCTAAGCCAACGACTCTATTATTAACAAGTGCGACGAAATTGCCTTCTGGAAACAGTTCACAGTGTTTAAGGAAATGTGCTTCGACCATGAGTTCTTGCTCCCCTAATGTTGGGAAGCAATCACGCTGGAGTTGTTCTAGCTCTTTAGCATATTTAGGTTGGATGGTTGTAATCGTAATTTTAGACATATCAATATTCTGTAATTTTTGAGAAATTAGATTGAATATATGCCCTTGTATACTGCAACTTTAAATACATTAAACTGTTTGCAATAATTGATTGTAAAGATTTCTGAGCCGTTTAGCCGTTGTTTGTAGCTGATAATCTTTGAGAATTACTTGATGAGCAGCTTCTGCCATTGCTTTGCGTGTATTAGCATCTGCCAATAGCCGCAACAAACCTTTGTGAAGCGCATTCGGATTATCTGGTTCAACAAGTACTCCTGTGACTCCATCCTTAATCAATTCTGGTGTACCGCCAACGGCTGTTGCTAGGCAGGTTGTACCAGCCGCCATTGCTTCTAAGAGTGAATTAGATAAACCTTCTGTAACAGATGGTAAGGCAAAGATATCAGCCGCTTGCAGGTAGGGAACAACATTATCTAGACGACCAAGAAAAACAACCTGTTCACCTGCTATTTGTTTAAGACTTTGTTCTTCTGTACCATGCCCTGCAATCAACAAGTGTGCATTTGGATACTGTTGTCGAACATCACCCCAGATATTTATTAAGTGATTCACACGTTTTTCCACATCTAATCTACCAGTGAAGATAGCGATGGGAGCATCGATTGGTAGGTCTAATTCTTGTCGCTTTTGTCGTTTTTCACCCTCAGAAACAGGATAGAACACATTTGTATCAACGCCATTCGGCATAAAAACACGTCTCTCAGAGCTAATCTCTATATCAGCAAGTTCTCGGTCGATTTCTTGACTAATAACAACAAAAGCATCCACCTGATGTTTGAATCGATGAAGGCGGATTTTACCGAATGCTTTTTGCTGTACCCCTTCAACATCTCCCTGCATGCCCCCACGCAATATTTTGACAGCGAGAGGTACTCGCAGTAATTTTTTGGCAGCTATAGCGGTTGTTAGAGGTGAAAATAAACCATAAGCATGAATTATATCAGGTTGAAGTTTTTTCAGAATCGGTTGAGATGCTATTGTGAAAATAGGCGATGCTAGTTTGATTCTTGAGGGTGCGAGGACACGATGTACAGTTAAAGAATCACGGTGTTCTGTTTTTGCCAATCCTGCAAAATGACGAGTTATCACATGTACTTCCACATTATGTTCAGCCAGATAAGGGGTAACATTGGCGATTTGCTGTTGTGCGCCACCAACAAGAGGATAGTAGGTTTGGATAATCTTAGCTACCCGTATCGGTTTAGACATCTATATTATCTTTCTATCTAAATGTGGAGTTTCACGATTTGTTTTGACATGTATCATGGTAAATTGTAATGAGTTTTGCTGCCCAACTTTCAGCACTATATTGTTCGATGATGCGCTGTTTTGCCCTTTTACCACACTGTTGACCTAGAGATGGGTTTTCTAAAAACTGAGCCATGGCTTGTGCTAATTCATCTGCATCTTCAGCTTCTACAAGTATACCTGTTGTAGTATCAATAATAGTGGGTGTATCCCCGACCCGGGTTGCTACAATGGGTAAACCAGCAGACATTGCTTCAAGAATAGAGATTGCAAGACCTTCCCAGAGTGATGAATTAACATACAAATCAACAGCCTTTAGCAAAGCTGGCACATCACTACGTTGACCTAAGAAAACAACATGCTCTTTCAGATTCAATTTTTCACAATGTGAATTTAGCTCATCCTTCAATGCACCACCACCAGCAATTGCCAGCAGTACATTGGGGTATCTTTTTTGGAGAATAGATATGGAGTCAAGCAAATATTTGAAGCCTTTTTGGAGTGTAAAACTTCCAACGGACAGAATAATCGGTCTATCTGTTGTCCCACTGATTTCTCGACGCAATTGTTCCTTCTCAGCTTGTGGTAATTCTGGAATCACCTCTACAGCATTGGGAATAGAGACAATTGGTTGATGAGGAAAACGATGCTGATGTGCTTCTACTACACGAGGACCAACACCAATGATTGTCTTTGTAATATTTGCCAACAACCAAACCTGAAGTTTGTTCTGTATAGAAGACTCCGCCCTACTTCCTAAAGTAGTATTGTGTAAAGAAGCAATAACAGGTATACCAAGTAATTTACCCAGTAAAGGTGCCAAGATATTAGAAGTTGCCAAGTGAGAATGAATTAAATCGAACTTCTCACGCTTCATATATAGCCATAATTTCCAGAATCGCTTAACATCATAAAGTTTGGATTTAGGGGTTGCAAAGATAGGGACACCAATAGCCTCTATTTCTGCAAGAAACGGCGTATGGTAATTTTGCAAAGTAATGATGGTTAGCTGAATATCTTGACGAGACTGCACTGTATTAGAGAAAGTTACAGCTAGTCTTTCAGCTCCTCCTGTTACCAAAGAATCTATCATATAAGCAATTTTTAGTACTTGTTTTGGCATTGTTTGAATCACTTAGGCAAATGTTTTTGTTGCAGTTTTGTATAGTTGGAATAGTCTCACAACAATTTTCCGATTAAATATAAATGTTGAAATCAAGTATAGGATAGCACCAACAGCAATTAAAGCGAATAAACGCACTAAATGATTAGAAGATTGCAAGGCGATACTTATCCACCAAGTACCCACAAACATAATCGTTGAACTAATCAAGGCAGGTTTTAAGGCTTTTACTAAATGTCGCAATTCAATTTTGATGACTCTACGGGCATAAGTAAGGTGAACAAACATGAAGATAAATGCCATCAAAAGCTGTGCTAGAGCAACAAGATAGATATTTTGACTAGCAGCGAGATAGAAAAGAGGCACACTAATTATAATCCTTAGTAATGCGATCTTATTGAGGATAGATGGTCGACCAACAGCCTTATAAACATCTCCCATATTATAAGTTAGCGAGACAATCAGGGCATATAAGGCAATAATTTGTATGATTGCCACAGCCGGAAGCCAACGTTCAGTATAGAATACATAAACGAAATCTTCTGCAACGATAAATAATCCTAACGCAACCGGAATTGTAAAGGAAGATGTATATTGAAGCGTTTTCAGGTAACCAGAGCGAAGCCTATCCATATCATTCTGAATTTTCGTAAAGGCAGGAAAAATCGCTTGTGCAACTGTATAGTTAAACTGAACTATCAGCATATCCGCCAAGCGATAACCTATTGAATAATAGCCAAGCTGGATTGCATTAGAGAGACGACCAATGAGAATATAATCCACATCTTTTTGAACTAGCCCAAATAATGTTACAAACGTCATTTGCCAACTATAGTTGAGTAATGCCCGCGCAGTGTCCCATCGAAATCTTAGTTTTGGTATCCAACGTGTAACAATCCACATTAAGATTGTGTGTGCAACAACACCAAAGATTTGACCAATCACCAGACTCCAAACTCCAAAACCTGACAATGCTAGAGTAATCGACACAATTGCCTTTACGATTGATCGACCAGCTACAGGGAAAAATAACTGTTTGAACATTAAGTTTCTTTTTAATTTTGCCTGATGGACACTACCTATACTTGAAATGACAAAAGCAGTTGACAATACTTGTAAAATGCCAACTAGGCGAGGCTCAGCAAAAAAATCTGCTATGAATGGTGTGATTAGTAAGGTAACACCCATCATGATAAAACCGATGATCATATTAATGCCAAAAGCAACATCATCTGTATCCTCATCTTGGAAATAGACCACTGATTCGCCCATCCCAAAGTTGTTGAATACCTCCAAATAGCTGATGGCAAGCAATGCTAATGCTAGAAGCCCAAAGTCGGCAGGTCCTAGTAAGCGAGCGAGAATCAGGGTACTGATAAAAGTTGTCCCTTTATTGGCCGCAAAGGATAGATAATTCCAGATTACCCCTTGGACTGTTTTTTTTCCTAGCTTCTCACTAGGTGATGGCGAAGTCATGAAATATTAGCCATTTCAGTATATGAAACCATGTAAACCGAACATCTTCTTGAAATCATGATATCAGACATATTTAGCTCTATCAGTGTTTCATTTAAGTTGAATTACCTTTGACGGCAGATCGAATATAGGGTGCCATCCGGTTAATAACAGCATCCCAATTATAGTAATCTACAACACGTTGCCAACCAGCATAACCAAAGTCTTTTGCCATTTTTGGATTACTTAGTAAAGTAATCAAGTATTCTGCTAGTGAATCCACATCTCCAGGCTCTACTTGGAACCCTGTTTCGCCATGTATTATCATATCTTTACCACCTAAATGATTGGGGACAATGCAAGGAATTCCTAATCCCATAGCCTCGGAAATAACCAGTCCCCAAGGCTCAAAATAAGATGGTAAAACGAGGACTGTCGCTTGGTCAAATAGGCTTTGTAGATATTGACGATCTGTGATGCGTCCTAACCATTCTACTCCCTGCTGTTCATCAACCAATTGGGTTTTAGGTCCAATAATCTGCAATTTAGCTTTAGGTAGATATCTTATTACCTGTTTCCAAGATTCCAATAATACATGCCCACCTTTACGCTCAAAATCAATACCAACAAATAATGCTATTTGCGATGTGTAATCCTTCTTTTGTAAGTCTTGCACCCAAAAATCTGTCCCAGCACCTACACAAATGACTTTATCAGGAGTGATCTCATAGTCCTTAATGAGTGATTGTCGGGTGTCTTCACTCCGAGGAAATAAAAACTGTGCATTCTGATATACTTCTTTTTCTAACGTCATCCACCGTTCATTTTGGTAATCAGACATAGCTTCTTTAGACCAATAGTACATACGTTGGGCGCGTGTGCTATCCATAGTTAGAACATAAGGTAGGTGTTTATCTGGAGACTGCATAGTATTGAGCTGAAAAATAAGGTCAAACTGTCCTACTTTAGCTTGAATCTTCCGTTGTGCTAATTGTGAGCGATACTGAAAAGCTTGATAAGTATTGCTCATTTTATGGAAGTTCACTCGCCATTGTTCACGTGCTGGGTGAAAAGCGCGAACAGCACGTAGTGCTTTTACCCAGCGAGTTGCATGAACCATTTCAAGCCCAATTAAAGTAAAATATTGATCGAGTTTGTTGTATAATCCTGCGGCACGTCCTTGATATTTGCCGTTTTCATAGCTAAATTTACGTTGAGTGAGTCCCAAGATGCGAATATCTTCGCTCTGGCTGGGCATAGATGTAACCTCATTAATTTGGTTGAAGGAGAACGATTTATAGTGAGTGGTGTGCATAATTCATGCGAAAGTCCCTTTGACGTGTGAAACGTTTTGGAAGGGTAAATCCCAAATGGAATTCGCAATCATGGCAATTTGTAAAGACAGCACACCTAAGTATGAGTAGGAACATTGCGAATACCTTGCCGAAAAAACGATTTTTGCTTGCTTTTTGTGTCAAGTAAATACGTAATCAAATCAAAAAGGAGTTCAATTGCCGTTCGTCGTTTTTTCAAAATGTGAGCGATGTCTATCTGTGTTTTGATAAAATTGCGATAACTCTTAGCATATATATCATTGCGCCAGCGCAAAGCAGGTGTGATCAGAATCATGCCTCGTTTCGCCCAATTGCGAATTCGCATTGCTTTGGTATAGGCATCATCCCCACGCAGCGTTTGCGATTGAATCCCTGTCAAAGTCACGTCTTCCTTGCGCTTAATCTCTTGCTTTTCAGAAAGGGTGGCGGTTTCCACTTCCATCATACCGCTTTCAGGCAGTAGCTTTGAGAGGATCGAGTGAAACTCACTCTTTTCCCTTGTCTTCTACACTAAAGTTATCGTTATCACCTGTTGCTTGTCATGGGATTAAATATACTGCCTGATAATCTCATCTGTCACATTCCCTGTTGTTACAGCAAGCCCACAAATGCTGCCCCCAGTAGTGATGGCTCAACTAGCCAAATTCTTGCAAGAACTTACGATGACTGTGCCCTTTTAAGCGTTGCACTAAATTGCTCACTGACAACAACAGATGCACATGATCTTGAGACACATGACCACTTATTATTTGTAAATCTAACTGACGACATTGTTTACGGATGATTTCGCGTGTTCGTAATCTAATTTTTCCTTACAATGCCCGATAACGATATTTTGTCACCCACACAATGTGATATTTCAAGTCATACACCGAATGGGCACTTTTGTGGTAGCTCATTGACCAAGTTTCATACAATCTGACATTTATCACTTTATCATAACGTCTGTCCGAGTGTGTTGCTACCTCATCGTGACTCAATACATTCAACACGACCTATTCACTAAAAATCTACGCCTGAAGGCGTGTTTACAGACAATAAAGTTTGGCGATTTTATTCAAGAGATTGTCTGCTTTCTTCGGCTATGGTCAATATTTATGCACACACCTCATATATATTCGAAAATTATATGACATAACTGATTTTACGCAAAGACTGTATTCAACCAACATTCAAAGGGCATCTTCGAAAGCCGAATAACTGAGAACCTGACAATTTCATGCAAAATAGCCGATGGAAGTGTCAAAGAGCCACAGAGGAATACAATGTTGTGAGCATCGGTGGCGTCATAATATCGTAAGAATATGCGGGGCAACAGTGCTGAAGATGCTGCGTTGATTGCTGCACCATTGAAACGGTCAACAGTCAATTAGAAAAGGTGGGCTTGCAACGACTTCACGCTCGAAGCAATGCCGGTATCGCTTTGAAAACTTTAGCTTCTCTCATTGCTTTGGCTATCGCCCTTCAAGCGCAAAAGGGGGAAAATGTACGCTAAGGAATGCGCAGGGGACGAAGTTGATTCAGCGAATACCCGTCACTGTCCTGAAAACGATATTCGCCAAGCAAATTGATGTGACGTGCCT
>Ga0207422_1002781_pt1 | contig 21062 bp, 15 predicted proteins | sample MarCyaLeptolynsp_FD_187757 | JGI IMG/M metagenome (GOLD analysis project Ga0207422, IMG submission 187757) | Marine cyanobacterial communities from Panama - species 1 Leptolyngbya sp. (SPAdes) | ecosystem: Environmental > Aquatic > Marine > Unclassified | place: Panama: Panama City | collected... | reverse complement strand
CTGATTGCCGTCGCGACACGCGGCTGCCTGTCGAATTGAGCAGACCAAGGCCAAACGCGGTGACGGCGCGCGAATAGGTCGCGCTGCGCAGGTGCTGCCGCTGATTGGCGCGGATCGCGCGGTAGAAGTCGAGGCTGAGATCTGTCCGGCTGTAGAAAGGATCGTCACTCGCTTCGTCCACGCGCAGCTGGCTGGTCGCGATGCGCGTCAGCGTTCCCAAGGCCAGTTCGGGCGTTTCGAAATAGAGATAGCCGTCGCCGCCTTGAAAGCTGACTTCAGGCTCAAGCGTAATGTCGTGCTCAGCAAAGCGGCTGCGCGCCCAAGGGCTTAGCGGCCATGCCAGCCTATCATCGAACCCGCTAGGATGGGCTCCGCGGCCCATACTTTCGCCATGCGTGTTGAAGATCAAAGCCGCTACGTCGGTGAGACCATTGCGAGCCATGGCGCCAGCTAACCGGCTTTGCAGACGTTCGATCGCCAAGCTTGCGGGGATTTGCCCAACAAAGCGACCGGCATCCGAGAAACCAGTCTGGATGCAGACCCGGCCGCGTAGACGGGCATAGGCCTGGTATTCCTGCTCAGCGCACAGCGCCTCGAGGAAGCGTCCACCATGCTCCAGTGCGCTCTCGGTCTCGAACAGAGGAGATACATCCACGCGATCTTCGATGCCAAACAGCTTGGCGAAATAGAGCGCTGCGAGGATCGTTGAAGGCTGCTCGCATTCGGCGATCAGCATGCGAATGGGAGTGTCCGCATCGACGTGACGCAGGATCTGCGCCATCGCCAGGAACTGCCGGATCGCGGTCGAGCTCTCGATTGCCAGACTGGCGAAATTGGATCGCAAAGGCGTGACCTCGCGCAGCAACTTGCGCAGAGTCGAGACCGCGCTTTTGCTGGCCAGATCAATCTCGGTCCCGCCGTCAATCCGGCTGCGGATCGCGTTGTGCAGCTGCTTGGCATTCACCCGGAAATGGATGTGTCCCATTCCCAGCCCATCAGCGCGCATTTCAGCGGCAAGCGTCTTAAGATCGACTGCGTAATCGAGGTCGTCCGACGCGCGCGCTTCGCTCTCAAGCTGTTCGATCACAGGCGCTAGCGAAAGCAGTTTGGCCGGATCGTCAGCGGTCAAACGATTGGCCGCGACGGAAAGATCGTCGGGCGAGGATAGGTCCGCGACAAAATCGCGCGCACCGGCTTGAGCGTGCACTTGCGCAGCAGAAAGCACCGCGATCAAATCATGCCCGGGCGCAACCTCCTCGAGCCTTGCAGCGTAGCGCCCCAACCGTTCTGCCTTCTCGGCGAGCCGAAAACCAATCGATGTGTGCCATTTGATATCGGTGCGACCATCCATGTCGTATCCGACCCAGGTCGCGAACCGGAATGGTATTGGCGTCAGGTCTTGCCATTGCTGCGGCCAGGTTTCTGCAGCGTGGCTCAGGATCTGGCGCACCATCTGCGCGCGTGCATCCTGCGCATGGCCAAGCGCACTCATCGCCTGATCATGCTCGTATTGCAGTGTGATATCGGGCCGCTCGCTGCTCGCCCCGCAAATCTGCGGACCCACCGGATCGGGACTGCTCGCCGCTTTCGCGACCGCGTCTGTCTGTGCGGGCGTAAGTAGGAATGTGGGATGCGCGGTGAACACTGCGTGCAGAGCGGGCGTCTGCCATTGCGCTTTGTACTGGCTGAAATCTGTCACCGCCGCCAGGCGATCGCTCAACGCCTTGCTGTTGGCTTCGGGAGCGACCGGAGAGACCAGCCGCTGGAGACGCTTTGCGCGCGATTGCAGGCTCGCGCATTCAAGCTCTTCCACCAGCACTTCGAGCGCGTCGAGATCGATGTCGCCGCTTTCTAGAAGGCGTGACAGATCCAAACCCAGTTGAAACACCGGATTGAAAAGCGGGGTCTCTTGGGTGCGTTGGTGGAGCTCTTGCAGACGCTCCAGCAAGTCATCGATATGCTTCATGAGCGCGCCCTAACCGAGGTTTGCCGCCGCACGCGCGGTCGCTTCTATGGCTTCCTGGTTGACTGGGCCACGCGGTGCGACCCAACTTCCACCGACGCATAGGACCGGATCAAAGGCGAGCCAGTCAGGCGCCGTATCAGCGCCAATTCCGCCTGTCGGGCAGAAGCGGACCTGTGCGAATGGACCCGCAAGGGCCTTCAGCGCCGGAAGCCCGCCCGACGCCATGGCAGGAAAGAATTTGAAGTGTCGCAGGCCAAGATCGAGCCCGCGCATGATGTCGCTGGAATTGGCGATGCCTGGAAGGAAGGGAACATTGTGGCGGATGGCTTGCCGCGCCAGTGGTTCAGTCAGCCCTGGCGAAACGACAAACTCGGCGCCTGCTTCGAGCACGTCCTCAAGCTGTTCCTGATCCAGCACGGTGCCGGCGCCGACGATAGCTCCCTTGACTTGCTTCATCGCTGCGATCGCAGGCAGGGCGGCCGCTGTGCGCAAAGTGACTTCAAGCGTCCGCAAACCACCAGCAACCAATGCTTCGGCCAGAGGAATGGCCTGATCAAGATCGTCAACTACGATCACTGCCATCACGGGGGAGGCCCTCATAATGCTTTCGATATCGCTCATGAAAGATGCTCCCTTGCGAATGCGGTTGCGGCGCCAAGAAGGCCTGGTTGGGGATGGCTTACGATTTTGACCGGGATGCTCGCCATCAATTGTTGGTAGCGCCCCTTATTGCGGAAACGTCCGGCGAAGCCTGAATGGGCCAAGGTCTCGCGAATGCGATATCCAAGGCCGCCAGCGATCACCACGCCGCCAAATCCGCCCTGGGCCAAGGCCAGATCGCCGGCGACGCTGCCCAGCGCCATGCAGAACCGATCGACAGCAGCGGCCGCCAAGCTGTCGTCGCCCTTGATGCCTTGGGTCCAGATTTCGATATCACTCAATTCAGCCACAGCGCGTTTCTCGAGTGAAGCAAGTGTATGATAGATATCAACAATTCCCGGACCCGAAACGATCCGCTCGACAGATACTCTTGTGTGCAGTCGACGCAGGCGGGCCAGGATTGCATCCTCAATCGAGTCCACCGGCGCGAAATCGATATGGCCGCCTTCTGTCGCTTGCACGCGGAATGATCCATCTTCGCCGCGCCACAGATGCGCAACGCCAAGGCCGGTTCCGGGGCCGATCACGCTGATCGTTCCAGTCTCCGCGATGGGTTTTTCCGGCCCGGTGAGGTGGATGAAATACTCTTCCGTCAAGTGCGGAATGGCATTTGCCACCGCTTCGAAATCGTTGACGATGGTGTAACGGCTTGTGCCAAGCTTTTCGTTGAGCAGGGCAGGGCGGACAATCCAGGGATTGTTCGTGAAGCGGATAACATTGCCAGTGATCGGCGCGGCAATGGCAAGCGAAACGTTTTCGGGCAGCGAACCGCCCGAGCGATCGCGGTAATCCTCCCACGCTGTCTGAAAGCTCACATGATCCTTGGTGTGCAGCGTGGTGGGCTCGCCCATCTCGATGCCGCCATCCGCCGCGATATGCGCGATCGCAAAGCGGGCATGCGTTCCGCCCAGATCGACGGCGACAAGTTCAGTCCCCCCAGCCATCTAAAGCCCCGCTGTGGCCAGCATGGCCGATGCGCCCTGTTCCGCGCCATCGGCCTGCACTTGCAGCATGCGGAACAGCTCTCGGCCAACGCCCCATTCGTGAGACGGCGCTGGCGCAGCTTCGCGGGCTGAGAGATCCGCACTGGTCGATAGTTCGCCAGTCGCGGCACAGACCTTTACCAGATCACCGTCGCGCAACTTCGCCAGAGGCCCTTCGCAGAGCGCTTCGGGAGTGATGTGGATGGCCGCAGGGACTTTGCCCGAGGCGCCCGACATACGTCCATCAGTCACCAATGCTACGCGGTAGCCGCGCTCCTGCAGCACAGCCAGTGGCGGTGTCAGAGCGTGCAGTTCGGGCATGCCATTGGCACGAGGGCCTTGGAATCGGACGACAACCACAACATCGCGATCGAGCTCACCAGCCTTGAACGCGGCTGTCACGTCTTTCTGATCTTCAAACACGCGGCACGGCGCTTCGACGGTCCAGCGCTCAGGGGCGACGGCAGAGGATTTGAAACACGCGCGACCCAGATTGCCAGTCAGCAGCTTCATCCCGCCATCAGGTTGAAAGGGTTCGGTCGCCGAACGCAGCATTTCGGTGTCGCGGCTCTGATTGATCGGTGCAAATGCGAGTGTGTCATCTGCATCGAGACCAGGCTCGCTGGCATAGTTCTCCAGCCCACCTTCCCACACGGTGAGGATGTCGCCATGCGCCAGACCTTCGTCGAGAAGGGTCCGGATCACATAGGCCATGCCACCGGCCTCATGGAAATGGTTCACATCGCCTGATCCGTTCGGGTAAACCCGCGCCAGAAGCGGGACCACGCTTGAAAGCTCCGACAGATCGGTCCAGTCGATGATCACGCCGGCGGCACGGGCCATTGCCGGGATATGGATCGCGTGGTTGGTCGAACCACCGGTCGCGAGCAATCCAATCGCTGCGTTCACAATCGCCTTTTCGTCGACGACTTGTGCCAATGTCCGCTCGGTCGTTCCCGATAGCTCGGCAAGCCTGTGTACGGCTGCCCGATCGAGCGCCTGGCGCAGCTTGGTGCCGGGCTGCACGAAAGCAGCGCTCGGCACGTGCAGGCCCATCATTTCCATCATCATCTGATTGGAATTGGCGGTGCCATAGAAGGTGCAGGTCCCAGGAGAATGATACGATCCAAGTTCGCTCTCTAGCAGCTGGTCGCGGCCGATCTCTCCGGCTGCATATTTCTGCCGCGTTTCCTGCTTCTGCTTGTTGGAGATGCCCGATGGCATGGGACCCGAAGGCACAAAGACGGCCGGCAAATGGCCGAAGCGCAAGGCTCCTATCATCAATCCTGGCACGATCTTATCGCAGATGCCGAGGCAGGCGATCCCGTCATACATTTGGTGGCTGAGGGCGACGCCAGTCGACAGCGCGATCACATCGCGGCTGAAGAGCGAGAGCTCCATCCCGTCTTCGCCCTGGGTCACGCCGTCACACATGGCCGGCGTTCCGCCCGCGACCTGGGCTGTGGCGCCCACTTCGCGGGCATAAACCTTCATGCGCTCGGGATAGCGGCCATAGGGCTGATGCGCCGAGAGCATGTCATTATAGGCCGTGACAATCCCGATATTGGGGCCGCGCTGTCGCTTCATGGCGTCCTGGTCTTCGAGCGCACCAGCAAAGGCATGGGCGAGATTGGAACACGCCATATCCTTGTGCTCTGGCCTGCGATCTCCTTCGCGACGCATTAGTTCGAGATACTGGCCGCGCGAGGATTGCGAGTTGGCAATCACTCTCTGCGTCACGCGATGGATGACATCGTTGAGCTTACTCATGCCAGGTCACCCCGTCGCGCTCGGTAAGCGCAATCGCTGAGCTCGGGCCCCAAGTGCCGGCAGTGTAGGTCTGTGGAGTCTTGCCCTCTTTGTCCCAGACCGCGCGGATCGAATCGACCCAGTGCCATTGCGCTTCGACTTCGTCGCGACGGACGAACAGAGTCTGCTCACCGGCGATCAGATCAAGCAGCAGCCGCTCATATGCGATCCGGCGGTGCTGACCGACGAAGGCGTCAGGCATGGCGATGTCGAGCGGCACTTCGCGCAGGCGAATGCCCTCCTGGTCGAGGCCTGGAACCTTGGCCATCAACGATAGCGAGATATTCTCTTCAGGCTGGATCCCGATGACCAAGCGGTTGGGCTGCATGGTCGCGCCCATCTCGGCAAAGATCGAATGCGGGACGCAGCGGAACTGGACGACAATCTCCGTGACGCGTTGCGGGAGCCTTTTGCCGGTGCGCAGGTAGAATGGCACGCCCTTCCAACGCCAATTGTCGACATGGCCTTTGATCGCGACAAAGGTCTCGGTGTTGGAGTCCTTACCAAGCTCATCATCATAGCCCGGCACAGCCTGACCCTTGATTGCACCCTCGCGATATTGCCCGGTCACCGTCTCGTTGGGCTGAACCTCGCGCAGTGCCCTGAGCACTTTGACCTTTTCATCGCGCACAGCGGTCGCATCGAAGCTCGTCGGCGGCTCCATGGCGACCAAGGCCAGCAATTGCAGCATGTGGTTCTGCACCATGTCGCGCAGCGCACCAGCGTCATCGTAGAAGGCCACACGACCCTCCAGACCAACAGTCTCGCCGACCGTGATCTGGACATGCTCGATATAGTTCGAATTCCAGATCGGCTCGAACAAGATATTGGCAAAGCGCAGCGCCAATAGGTTCTGGACCGTTTCCTTGCCGAGATAGTGATCGATCCGGAAGATGCGCTCCTCGGGAAATGCCGTTGCCACCGCATCGTTGATTTCGCAGCTCGTTGCGAGATCGCTGCCGAGCGGTTTTTCGAGGCACATCCGGACATGGTCACCCGTCAGACCAGCATGCTGCAGCCCGGCGATGGTCGGTCCGAACAGGCTCGGCGCGGTAGAGAGGAATATCGCCAGATCGCTGTTGTCTTCAGCGTTCTCGCTGACCTTCGCCGCCAAAGTGTCAAACCCTTCAAGGGTTGTCGCATCGAGCGCCTGATAGCTCAGCCGGTTGAGGAAATCGGCCATCCCCCCGCGGCGGTCATCCGGCAGGTAGGTCTCGAGCGCTTCGCGCGCCATCTGGCGAAATTCCTGGTCGTTGAGCTCGCTTCTCGCTGTTCCGATAATCCTCAGATTTTCGGGCAGCAGGTCATCGGCGTCGAGCGCGCACAAGGATGGCAGCAACATACGCCGCGCCAAATCGCCGGTCGCGCCAAACAGCAGCAAACGGTCAGCAGTGATGGGTGATGCGGCCATGGCCCAACTCTCCAAGAGATCGCAACTCAGATCGGTCTATCACCGGTTCTAGCGCGATGCGCATTTATGGGCCATAGCGCTGCATAGCTATTCAAGTTTGTAGGCTTAGCTTGGATCGCTTGAAGGAGGAGCAAGCCATGGAAACTGTCCGCAAACCTGTGCGGGTGACGAGTTTCGATGTCGCAGAGCGTGCTGGCGTTAGTCAGTCGACCGTTTCGCGTGCGCTTTCTGGCTCCGCCGTCATCAGCGAAGCCACACGCGACCGTGTGCTCAACGCGGCTCAGGAACTTGGCTACTTCGTCGATGAACGCGCTGCGAGGTTGAGGCGAGGCCATACGGGCACGCTAGCGACCGTCGTGATCTGCAAGCCGGGAGGCGGCGCGCGTGACGTCAATCCCTTTTCCTACGCCTTGCTAGGCGGCATTTGCGCCGCTGCCGCGGAGCGGGGCCTTGAAGTGCTTGTTTCGCTTCAAGCCGATGAAGACAAGCTGTTTGGGCATTATGTCGAGCGCGGCCAAGCCGAAGGACTGATCGTTATTGGAACGACCGCCAATCGCGCAGCCTGGGACTATTTCCGCGGGGTTGGCGAAACGACAGAGCCTGTTGCCTATTGGGGCTCGCCTCTGGGTGATCTCGATTGGGTGTCTTCAGACAATGAGGTCGGGGCCCGATTGGCCGCCGAACATTTGGTGGAACGTGGCTGCAAGAGACTGGTCTGTGTGGGTTCAACCGGCTCACCGCAGCGCCAGTTCGCGGAGCGGGTCGAGTCATTCCTGGCCCGCGCTCGTGAGCTCGATGTCGCCGTCGAATTGATCGAGATAGAGCCTGGCGCTGAGCGGCGAGAGCAGGGACGGATGGCAACCGAAAGCCTGCTGGAACGTGGCGTCGAATGCGACGGCATTTTCGCGGTCTGCGATGCGCTGGCATTTGGCGTCATGGAAGCGCTTCAGGCGGCAGGGCGATCCATGCCGGATGATATTCGTGTGGTGGGTTTTGATGGCATTCCAGCGAGTGAGCTGACCAACCCACCGCTGACGACAGTGGTGCCAGATCTTGATCAGGCGGGACGTTTGCTTGTCGAAGCGGTGACCGGTGAGGGGCCACATCCGAGCGTCCGCCGAGTGCCTGTGAAGCTGGATATTCGCGGAAGCAGTTAGCCGTTGCTAGGCCGCCATGGCGCCGGGCAAGTTCCATCGCCGGGCCAGATCGCGCGCCATCCCTGCATAAGTCTCCTCGGCCTTTTGTTTCTCGGACACCTCTTGCTCCAGCAGTGAGGTACCCGTTTGATCCAATCCGTTCTCAACGAAGGCTTTGATCATCATCAATTGGCGCGCAAACGGATATCGATCTCGGCGCAGCTCTTCGCGATTGATGCCCAGGAAGTTCTCCGAAGCGACCAATGCGCGATCCGCACGGTCTCCCCCGCGCGACCTCACCCACACTTCACGATTGAGTTCGTCAATCTCGTAGGTGAAGAGCTCTTCGGGGTTTTCCAGATAGGGATTGGGGAGATCGGCCATTTCCGGGTCCCACAGCTGTTTCAGTTCGGCATCGGTTACGTCCCTAGGCGCGATTTCGATCGTCTCATGCAGGGCATCAAGCTCTGCCTGAGAGCTGGGGATCGCGTTGGGCATTTGCGGCGCGTCCAATTGTGGGCCGGATATGGTGAAATTGTCCGATTTGAACGACTGATTGCAGATCTGGCAGCTGTAGAGATAGTTGTCGTAGCAAAAGGCCAGCCACCAATAGACCGACTTGGGCCGGAAATGCTCAACATCGCCATGGGCCACGGCGTCGGTCGATGCTTCGCAATAGGCGCATTTGCCGTGGGTCTCGATCTTCAACTGCTTCTTTGCCGGCTTCCAGCGAGATGAGTCACTCGAATTGAAATCGAGCTTTTCACCAAGCGGCACGGCGAAGAATTTTTCGACCAACCGCTCGGTCCGAGTGCGAAGATTGGTGCCCTTAAAGGCTCTGGTCACGGCTGATGCACTGCGATCCCGGTTGAGTGCGATCATACCTCGCCCTCCAGGCCGGACTCATCATCTGTCGAGCTGTCAAAGTCGTCGAGATCGATGTCCTCGATCAGTGCCTCCGACTTGTCCTTGTCGACCAAATGTCGCGACAGCTTTTCCAGCACGTCATTGGTGCGTTCGAGCCCAGGCCTTGTCTGCGTCCAGGATGGTACGTCTTCCAGCATGGACTCGAGCTGTTCGATGCGCTTGGATTCATCCGGCGTCGGCCCCGCCTTTTCAATCCCTATGCCCTGCAATTCGCGCAGCTCCTCGCGCGCAGCCTGGACCTGAGGAGAGTCCAGAGTTTCAAGTCCGAACAGCGGGCTTTGCAGCAATTGATGCAGCATCAGCGTGTTGGGCGCGCCCTGATAGGCCGTCAGATAGGCAGGTCCGCGACTGTCCCGACGCAGCACGTAGAGCTCGCCTTCACCGGCCTGATGAATCGTGAGCGGCGAATGAGTCGTCGCCACCACTTGCACATTGGGCAGGGTTTCCTTGATGAAAGAAACGAGGCGACGCTGCCATGATGGATGCAGATGCAGGTCAATCTCGTCGATCAGCAACAATCCGCGCGCTTTGAGCGGATCATTGTAGTCTTCGAACGTCTCGGTGATCTGAAACAGCAAATCGCCGCACCATGATGCCATCGATTTGTAGCCATCGGACAAAGCAGAAAAGGGCAGGCCGCCGTCGACGGTGTCGAATTTCAGGCTGCGCTTGTCGCGATCGATCCCGGCGAAGGTAACATCGGGAAGCAGTGTGTTGAGCGCCTTAGTGACCGAGTCCATGCCGCTCTCGCCCTTGCGGTAGTCGAGGTCCATCGCCCAGGTTTCGAGTGAGACCAGGGCGGTGTCGAGATCGAACAGTGTGGCGAGCGCACGGGTCCGCAAATCGCGTCCGCTTTTGAGAGCGGATTCGTGCCCGTTGGAATTGCTGTGTCTGGCGACACCATAGCCGACGATGAAGTAATTGCGGTCAGCCTTTTCGATCGCACGGTCGATCTGCTCGAGATTGTCTTCATTGTTCGAGATGAAGCGGCTGATGCTCCAGTCGCGCTTGAATTCGAGCTTCGCCGTCCTTGGTTCATCGCTTTTGGTCGAGAATTCGACCTCGATCATGCCGTCGTCCTGGCCAAGTTGGATCCAGTTCTCGGGGTCGCCAACCAGGTCGATCAGGGCATCGCTGCCAGCCATGATCAGGCCGATCGATTTGAGCAATGTGCTTTTGCCTGCGCCGTTCTCACCAAGCAGGTAAGTCCATTGGCGCGCGTCGCCCTCTTCGTCGGCAAAGGAGATTTCGAGCTCTCCGATCGAACGAATGTTGCGAAGTTTCAGGTTGCGCAAGAACATGGCACTCTCCTTAAACCGCTACCGCGATAACAAAAATCAGCCTGAATGTCTCGACAATTTCTGGTTATTGAAAGCTCTTCTTTGAAACTATGAGCGAGTACTCTCTTCAACTTGAAGAAATTGGTCGAATTGTTCGTCAGCGCAAATTGTTGCCAATCACACCGAACAGGTCGTGGGCATCTGAGTCTTCGATCGATGCGGTCACAATGTCGCCAGCTGCAAGCGTTGCAGGAACATTGCGCAAGAGCACCTGACCATCAATCTCAGGCGCGTCAGCCTGGGATCTGCCGGTTGCACCAACATCGCCATCTTCATCGGGCTCGCCAACTTCATCGATGATGACCTGGAGGCTCGTGCCGACCTTGGATTGCAGCTTTGCCGTCGAAATCCGCTCGGTCAGTTCCATCAGCCGCTGATAACGCTCTTCCTTCAGCTCTTCGGGCACGGGATTGGGGAGATCGTTCGCCGCTGCACCTTCCACGGGTTCGAAGCGGAAGCCGCCCACGCGATCAAGCTGCGCTTCTTCGAGCCATTCGAGCAAATATTGAAAGTCCTCCTCAGTTTCGCCGGGGAACCCGACGACGAAGGACGAACGGATTGCGATCTCCGGACAGATATCGCGCCACTTCTTGAGACGATCCAGCACCTTGGCCTCGTTGGCGGGACGCTTCATCGCCTTGAGCACGCTCGGTGACGCATGTTGGAACGGAATGTCGAGATAGGGCGTCAGCAGGCCCTCCGCCATCAATGGGATCACCCGATCGACATGCGGGTAGGGGTAGACATAGTGCAGCCTCACCCAGGGTGCATGGCCGCTACTGGTGCGCATCTTGCCCAGCTCGCGGGCGAGATCGGTCATATGCGCGCGCACGGGATTGCCCTTCCAGTCCTTCTCTTCGTGCCTGGTGTCGACACCATAGGCCGAGGTGTCCTGGCTGATGACGAGCAATTCCTGGGTTCCGGCAGCGAGCAGTTTCTCAGCCTCGCGCAACACCGCATCTATCCGCCGGCTGGCGAGCTTGCCGCGCAATTGCGGAATGATGCAGAACGCGCAGGAGTGATTGCAGCCCTCTGAAATCTTGAGATAGCTGTAGTGCCGTGGGGTGAGCTTGATGTCCGCTTCTGAGGGCTGCGGAATCAAATCGATGAATGGTCCCTGCGATGGCGGCGCGTGTTCGTGGACCGCTTCGACCACCTGCTCATATTGATGCGCGCCTGTGACCGCGAGGACTTGCGGATGCGCGGCGCGGATCGTGTCTGCCTCTTCGCCCATGCAGCCGGTCACAATAACGCGACCATTCTCGGCAATCGCTTCGCCAATGGCCTGGAGGCTCTCTTCTTTGGCGCTGTCGAGGAAACCGCATGTGTTGACGAGCACGACGTCGGCACCCGCATAGTCCGGGCTCATGGCATAGCCATCGGCTCTCAGGCGGGTCAGAATTCGCTCAGAATCGACCAGGGCTTTTGGACAGCCGAGGCTGACCATGCCGACCTTCTTCTGATCTGGGAGGGTGGTTGCTGTGCTCATGTCAAAATCCAAGATTCCCGGTGCCACTACACGCGCCAAGCAATCTGCGCTAGCATTTGGATCGGGAAGAAAAATGGGAGGGATAAATGAATCTGTTTGATGTGAACTGGATTGGGGTCGTGGTCGCCGCGCTTGCTGGCTTTCTGGTCGGCGGCATCTGGTATGGACCAATCATGGGCAAGAAATGGCTTGGCGCTGTTGGCCTGACTGAAGAAGACATCCAGCAAGGCCATATGCCGATGATCTATGGTGGCGCCTTTGCGTTCTCGTTGCTGGCCAGTTGGACACTCGCGCACACATTCCAAAGCTACGCCGATCTTGGCGCTGAATTTTCGGTTCTCGTCAAAGTCATGACGTCGTTCGGTGTCGCGCTGGGTTTCATCGTTCCCGCGATCGGAACCAATTATCTGTTCTCGCAAAAGTCCAAACAGCTGTTCTTTATCGATGCGAGCTATTGGCTGCTGTTCTACATCGCGATGGGGCTAGTCCACGCCTACCTGCCGTAACAATCGGCGGGAGCCGCGAACGCAGGGTCAGTCCTCGGTGTGATCGCCGTTTGAGTGACCATTTTCGGTGGGCACGATCTCGACGATCACGTCGCCAGGCTGCAGGTCCTGGCATTCCGGCTCCCAAAAGCCGATTGCACGATCACCGCGATAGACTCTCAGGCCGCGTCCGCCGCTGGTCAGATCCTCGATTGAGGCGCCGCATTCGTCATCGGTGACGGTGCGTTCGATCAGTTGCACGCGACCCGTGACCGAGGCGAGGTCGGCCAGATAGTCGGAGATATGCGTGCCCTTGGCACTGCCAGCGAGGAGCAAGCCAGTGAAGCGAACCGGATTAATGACGTTGTTGGCGCCAGCCTGACGCGCCAGGAATTCGTTATCCTCTGCTCGCACAACCACGCTGATCGGCAGGTTCGGAGCAAGATGTCGCACGGTCAACACAATTAGGATCGAGGTGTCATCTCGCCCGGCGGACACGAGCACGCTCTGAGCGGTCTGGATGCGCACTGCGTTGAGCGTGTCGTCGCGCGTGGCGTCTGCCGCCATCACGTTGACGCCGAGCTTCTCGGCCTGGGCAAGACGCTCTTCGCTTGGGTCGACAACGACAATATTGTCCGGTTCGATCCCGCGTTCGATCAATTCCTCGACACTCTGCGAGCCGGACACGCCAAATCCGAGCACGACAACGTGGCCGGATAGTTTTTCCTGGATTCGGGCCATGCGCCACTTCTCCCAGCTGTGCTTGATGATGAAATTGTAGGCGGTCCCTACGAAGATGAAAAACACCGCAAAGCGAATGGGCGTGACGATTACAGCTTCGATCAGTCGCGCTTTGTCGCTAACGGGGGCAATATCGCCAAAGCCCGTCGTGGTGATTGAGATCATCGTGAAATAGACTACGTCGAGAAAGCTGACATGACCGTCGACCGTGTCGCGTAGGCCGTCGCGATCGATCCAATGCACCAGGACGACGATTGCGATCAGAAACAGCGCAAGCCCAAGACGGATCCCAAGATCACCCCATACCGGCAGGTTGACCGCGCGTCGCAGCGGTTTGAAGCGTCGGCGAATGCGGCGTTTCGCTTTGCTCGTGATGCTGCTCTTGGGATCGATCTTTGCCATTCCGGTTCCTGTCAGACAGCCTTGCCCTGATAGCGTTCGGCAATAGTGTCGAGCGACGAATAATGGGTCAGATCGAGTTGCAAAGGCGTCACTGCGACATAGCCCTCGTCGATCGCTTCCAAGTCCGTCCCGTGATCCAGCGTGTGCTCAATCGCATGCAGTCCGAACCAGAAGTAGCGATAGCCGCGCGGATCTCGACCTTCGACCACGCTTCCGCGCGAATAGTCGTGGAAGCCCTGGCGCACCACTCGAATGCCTTGGACGTCCTCGGCAGCAATCGGCGGGAAATTGACGTTGATTAGCGTCCGCTCCGCAAAGGGTGCTCCCAGCAACGGCTCAATCACTTTCGGGCCCCACTTGAGAGCGGCGTCAAATGGCACGGTGTCCGCCATGCCTTCGCGGGCATAGACCTGGCTTAGTGCGATCGCCGGGATGCCCGCCAAGGCGCCCTCCATCGCGGCAGAGACTGTGCCCGAATAGGTGATGTCATCGGCCAGGTTTGCTCCGCGATTGACGCCTGACAGGATCACATCCGGTGGCGCATCCATAACCTCGCGCAAAGCCATCATGACGCTGTCCGTCGGCGTGCCGGTTACCGCATAGCGCCGCTCAGCAAACTTCTGCAGCCGCACGGGCTTGTTCAACGTCAGCGAGTGCCCTGCGCCCGATTGTTCTTCAGAAGGGGCACAGACCCATATGTCATCAGAGAATTGTCGCGCGATCTGTTCGAGCACTTCCAGCCCGGGGGCGTGGTATCCGTCATCGTTGGTGACAAGGATGCGCATCAGGCGGTGGGCTCCAACTTGGTAACGCCACCCATATAGGGATGAAGTGCCTCAGGGATAAGAACGCTGCCATCTGCCTGCTGGTAATTCTCGATGATCGCCACAAGCGTGCGACCTACGGCCAGGCCGGAGCCATTGAGCAGATGGAAGTACTCGCTCTTCTTGGAGCCCTCCGGCCGATAGCGCGCATTCATGCGGCGCGGCTGGTAGGTTCCGCCGTCCGAGCAGGAGCTGATCTCGCGATAGGCGCCTTGGCCCGGCAGCCATACCTCGAGGTCATAGGTCTTCATCATCGTCGCACCCATATCGCCCGCGCACAGCGCCATGACACGGTAATGCAGGCCCAGCTTCTTCAGCAGGCCTTCCGCAATGGATGTGATCCGTTCGTGCTCGGCTTGTGCCTGCTCAGGCAAGGCCGCGCTGATCAGTTCAACCTTTTCAAACTGGTGCTGGCGAATGAAGCCGCGCGTATCGCGACCGGCTGCACCCGCTTCAGACCGGAAGCACGGGGTAAGGGCGGTGATGCGCATGGGGAAATCGGCCTCCGCGAATAGCTCTTCGCGAAAGAAATTGCCCAGCACCATTTCGGAGGTTGAGATCAGTAGGCGGCCGTCAGTCGTGCGGAAAAGATCCTCTGCAAACTTTGGCAATTGGCCTGTGCCATAGCCCGATGCTTCGTTGATCAGCAGCGGCGGATTGCACTCGGTGTAGCCATGCTCATTGGTGTTCGTATCAAGCATGAACTGGCCAAGCGCGCGGTGGAGCCGGGCGATGTCGCCTTTGAGGAAGGTGAAGCGAGCGCCGGAAATCTTGGCCCCGGTCTCGAAATCCATGCCAAGCGCGGGCGCAATGTCGGCGTGCTCTTTCGGCTCAAACGCGAATTCGGGTTTCGCGCCCCATTCGCGCAGGAACACATTGTCGTCTTCGCTCTCGCCATCAGGCACGCTTGGATCAAGCACATTGGGCAAGGCCAGCAGCGTGTTCCGAAGCTGCTCGCCCAAATCGCGATCCTGTTCCTCAAGCGCGGGCATGCTTTGCTTGAGCTCAGCAACCTCCGCCTTGAGCGCTTCGGCCTTCTCGGTATCGCCCTGTCCCATGGCCTGGCCAATCGCCTTCGAGGCTTCGTTGCGGCGTGACTGGCTTTCCTGAAGCTTGGTCGTGACGGCGCGGCGCTGCTCGTCGAGGGCAAGGATAGTCGCCGCTACCGGCTCGAGGCCGCGGCGTGCAAGGGCAGCATCAAATGCTGCGGGATCGTCTCGGATTACGCGAATATCGTGCATGGCAAGCGCCTATGCCCGCTTGGTCGCATAATGGGAAGATAGGAAAGGGGGCAATTGCCTGAGTCTGTGGCTCAGTGATGCGCTTGACTGAGCGTTTGTCCGGGTTATGAGGGGCATGAGGGCATTTTGAAGCAAGAGGCCCTTATGAAAAATCCTGACAAATCAACACGCAAGCCCTGGAAAAAGCCAGAGATCACGTTCGCCACGCCGATCAGCCAAACACAAGGTGGTGCTTCTCGAGATGCGCCGGCTGAGAACGCAAGGTACACGTTGATGTCTTGACGTTGCGGTCCGTCGGTCCGCTGACTGATCATCAGGACTAATTCTTGAAAAGAATGGTGGGCGCGGAGAGAGTTGAACTCCCGACCCCACCCGTGTGAAGGGTGTGCTCTACCACTGAGCTACGCGCCCATCCGCGCTCATTGAGCGGAGACAGGCGCGGGCAAGTACGCGCCAATGACTGGCAATGCAAGCGCGGTGTGGCGGTCTATCGCGCGACCAGGCTCTTCAGGCTGTTGAACAGGGTCAGCGAGTCCTTGGTGCTGGTATTGGTTGCCGTGGTGGTTGGGCAATCGAGGCAATAGGCTTGCACACCTCTGGTGCCCGACAACATTTCGAGGTCCGCTCCGAGGCGAGCGAAAAGAGCAGACTGTTGACGTTCGACCAAGCCGAAAAGATCGCCCTTTACTGCAGGGCCGCTGTTAGACCCGGCGACCAACTGGCGGATGAGTGAATCATATTGCCCGCTTTCGACACCCAGGAAGCGGGCATGCCATTCGCCCTCTTCAAGCTCCGCCTGTGCGGCGACCCAATCGAGTGCCTCTTCAAGCCCGCCAAACTGATCAACCAAGCCCTTCTGGCGGGCTGCACCGCCGTCCCAGACTTGTCCTTGACCCATGGCATCGACTTCCTCCGCAGTCTTGCCGCGAGCCTCGCTCACGCGGGCAAGGAAATCGGAGTAGGTGTCGCCAACGCTCGATTGGAGGATCTGGTCAACCTCTGGGCTAAAGCCCGCGATCAGATCAGGCTGGCCTGACAACACTGTGGTCCGGATCCCATCAGCGTTGACGCCGATCTCACGCGCGGCGTCTTCAAACGTCGGAATGACGGCAAACACCCCGATCGATCCGGTTACCGTTTCGGGCTGAGCGAAGATTCGATCGCTGGAAGTGGCGACCCAATAGCCCCCGCTTGCCGCGACATTGGCGAATGAGATTGCGACGGGAATGTCTTTGTCGCGATAGCGCTGGATCGCCCGACGGATCTCCTCCGATGCGGTGACCGAACCGCCGGGTGAATCGACGCGGACAACCAAGCCCGCCATGTCATTGCTGAGCGCGTCGTTGAGGACCGCAGCGATGCGATCGCCGCCAGCCGTTCCCGGACCTGCTTCGCCATCAACGATCGTGCCGGCAACCGTAACGATGCCAATCATCCGGCCATCGCTGCTAGGCGCGTTGTCAGCCAGAAGAGGCCCCATGCCGGTCGAAGGATAGGCTCCGGGCGCATCGCTCCAGTTGTCTTCGCCAACCAATTCGGCGACGCGTTCGCCAAATTGGACCCGATCGCCCAGCGTGTCGACCAATCCGGCAGCCAATGCGGCTTCGGCCAGATCGCCATTCGATTGCTCAATCCAGGTGACGGGATCATTGATTACCGGATCAAGATTGAGCTCAGGGCGCGCCTTCTTCACATTGGCTTGCCATTCTTCCCATAGCGAGGCGTAGAGCCCGCCAATATTCTCGCGCGCGGCATCGGACATGCGATTGCTTGAATAGGGTTCCACTGCGGCTTTGTAGGTCCCGACGCGGTAGACTCGAGCGTTGATGCTCAACCGGTCGAGCAGGTCGCCGTAATAGAGCCGCGTTCCTCCAGGTCCGGCAACAACAGCACCGCCCATGGGATCAACCCAGACTTCGCTGGCATGAGCTGCGAGGTGCAAGTGATCGTCCCCATAGCCCAAGGCGAAGGTCAGCACTGGTTTTTCGGCCTGGCGCACACGGTTCATCGCTTCGCCAATCGCTTGGAGGTGGACCTGGCCGCCGCCGAGGAAGCCCGAAAGATCGAGCACGACGGCCTTGATGCGGTCATCTGATGCTGCGGCATCCATCGCGCGCACCAGATCATGCACCCGATGCTCTTGCGTAGGAGCCTCGCCCGACATCAAGACTTCGAATGGATCGACCAGCGAACGTTCTTCAACCACAATCCCATCCAGCTCAATCAGCAGCGCACCATCGCGCACCTGACCGGGGCTGGGGCGTGCTGACAGCGCGGAAAACAACAGCACAAAAAACAGCAGCATAAAGACCAGGACCAGGCCGTCCTTGATGCCAACCAGTAGTTTCCAGACCTTGCCAGCAAAGCTCATTTGCATCTTCCCAAAATAGAATGTGCGTCAAACCTAGGGTGCAATGGCACAAACTTCCATGGGAAACGCATAACAGAATGGGTTGAGCGACAGTCTCAGCTCGTCTAACGGCGTGGCTTTAATGACTTCGACGGATTCTTCGGCTTCGAGCGATCGCTTTCCAGCGGGCCGCTTGGCATTCCCGCATCGGGACCTCACCGGCATTGGACGGCTTGAGCGTCACGAAATCCTCTATCTGCTCGATCAGGCAGAACAATGGGTCCAGCTCAACCGGCAAAGTTCGAAACACTCCGATCTTCTTGCCGGTCTGACGATCATCAACGCGTTCTTTGAAAACTCGACCCGCACGCTGCTGAGTTTCGAGATAGCCGGCAAGCGGCTGGGCGCCGATGTCGTCAATATGCACGCAGCGCAAAGCTCGGTGAAGAAAGGCGAGACGTTGATCGACACGGCGATCACGCTCAACGCCATGCGCGCTGATGCGATCGTCATCAGACATGGTTCAAGCGGCGCCACACAGCTGATTGCGGACAAGGTCGACTGTCCTGTTCTCAATGCAGGGGATGGCAGCCACGAGCATCCCACCCAGGCATTGCTCGACGCTCTGGCCTTGCGTCACGCGCTCCAGGCGCGAGGGAGCACGGCGGAGGACTTCACCGGACTGACGATCACGATTTGCGGAGATATCCTTCACAGCCGCGTCGCTCGTTCGAATATTCTGTGTCTTCAGGCCCTGGGCGCCACCGTGCGCGTCTGCGCTCCGCCTGCGCTGATGCCTGATGGACTGGATGCGATCGGTGCTCAGGCGTTTCACAATTTCGATGCGGCTCTGGATGGCTGCGATGTGGTGATGATGCTTCGGCTCCAGAATGAGCGCATGCAGGGTCAATTCATTCCCTCGGCTCGCGAATATCATCATCTCTATGGACTGACCAAGACACGTCTCGCCAATGCTGCGCCCGACGCCTTGGTGATGCATCCCGGACCGATGAACCGTGGGGTAGAGATCGACAGCGAGGTGGCGGACATGATCGACCGGTCGATCATCACGGCACAGGTTGAGATGGGTGTGGCAATTCGCATGGCATGCCTCGACATATTGACCCGTTCGGCGCGCGGGATTGACGGCTGGGAGATGTCGTCATGAAGCAATCGCGACCTGTGACAATCACCTCCGGGCGTCTGGTGCTGCCCGGTGGCGTCAGCGAAGGTGCCATCCGCTTGGTTGATGGTTCAATCCAGGCGGTTGGGCCGGACGTAGGTCCACAAGACGGCGATGAGGTGGTCGACGCCAAGGGCCGGTTGGTCACGCCCGGTCTGGTTGATCTGGGCGTGTTCGCGATCGACAAGCCGGCGTTTCATTTCGGCGGCATCACGCGCGCCGCCCTGATGCCGGATCAATCGCCTCCGCTCGATTACCCGAGCCGGGTCAATTACATTGCCAAGAGCGGCAAGCCCGATCTTTGGGTGCACCCGCTCGCGGCAGCCACACGTGGACTGAATGGGTCGGAATTGGCGGAACTGGCTTTGATGCGCGACGCTGGCGGTCGCGGCGTCTCAACCGGCAGGCAATGGATCGCCGATAGCGGACTGATGCTGCGCTTGCTGCAATATGCAGCCATGCTCGATCTGGTGGTTGTGGCCCACGCCGAAGACAGCAATTTGGTGGGTGAAGCGGCAGCGACCGCAGGCGAAATGGCAACCCGGCTGGGCCTGCCCAGCGCACCGGCAGAGGCAGAAGCGCTCGCCATTGCGCGTGACATTGCGCTCGCCGAAATGGCTGGTGCGAGACTGCATTTCCGCCAGGTGACAACTGCAGCTGGGTTCGAGCTGGTACGGGCGGCCAAGTCGCGCGGCGTTTCGGTGACCTGTGGGATAACTCCAGCGCATTTCATGCTGTCTGATCTTGCCACAGCGGAATTTCGCACCTTCGCACGGCTTTCGCCGCCGCTGCGCGCCGAAGCTGACCGGCAGGCGGCAATCGCGGCAATTGGCGAGGGCGTGGTTGACGTCATTGCCTCTGGGCACGATCCGCGCGGGCCAGAGGACAAGCGGTTGCCATTTTCCGACGCTGAGCCAGGCATGGCCGGGGCGGAGACGCTGCTGGCGATGACGATGAACCTTGTTCGCGACGAAGTGATCGACACGGCGCGCGCATTCACGCTGCTTGCCACGAACCCGGCTGGATTGTTGGGGGTCAATGCCGGAGTGCTCGACGTCGGCAAGGAAGCCGACGTGGCTGTTATCGATCCTGAGGCCCCGTGGATCGTCGACAGACGCAAGATGGAGGCGACGGGGGATAATACCCCATTTGATCGTCAAGGCGCTCAGGGACGTGTTCTCGGCCTCTACAAGGGCGGTGTGGCGGTCGGCCCATAAAAACAGCCCCCGGCAGTCAAACTGCCGAGAGCCGTCTCGCTGAATTCGGAATATGTGTAGCTGGCTTAGCGGGTGCGTGCAGCGATCCGGATGCCGCTGTCGACGGCACCGGCTGGCGGGCTCGCCTTGGCATAGGCAAAGCACTTGCCGCCTGAACCGCGAACGGTGCTGCACATCGCGCGGGCGCTACCCAGGCCAAAGCCTGCGGCTGCGACGCGATAGTAGGTTTTGCCTTTGACCTCAGCCTTGGTGATCACGACGTCGTGATCGGCCAGCTGCGGGAATTTCTTCTTGAGCGAATTCCAGCCCCATTTTGCACCTTCGCGAGTGTCATAGGCGCCGAGCTGAACCATATGCGTGTCAGCCGAAGGCGTGCTCGAGGCCACTGCCATGCGGCGCTGCGATGAGCGTGCAGCGATCGAGCCGCGCGAATTGCTGCGCGTGGCACGAACTGGCACTTTCTGGACCACCGGGTTCGACACAAAGCGCGGCTGAACTGGCGCGCGTGCAACGACTGCTGCCGGCTTGGGCGCAGCTGGCTTTGCAACCGCCGGCTTCGCCACCACTGGCTTCGGCACCGGCGGTTTGGGAGCTGCTGCAACCGTGACCGGTTTGGCAGCTGGTTTCGGCGCAGGCGCCGCAACAGCTACCTTTTCAACTGGCTCAGCAGGCTGATCGACTGCTGCAACGACAGGAGCTTGCGATGCCGCTTCGGCATAGAGCTCTGCGTCGGTCGGGAAGTTCGACAGTGCCAGATGCTGCGGAACGCCAGCGTCAGCTTCGACATTGACGTTGAGCAGGTTGGCTACGCGAACCTGGAAATCCTCTGGCTTCGAAGTGTTGGCCCAATCGCTCAGGCGCGCATCGACCTGATCGGCAGGAACATCTTCAGCCGCCA
>Ga0207422_1002778_pt1 | contig 21093 bp, 24 predicted proteins | sample MarCyaLeptolynsp_FD_187757 | JGI IMG/M metagenome (GOLD analysis project Ga0207422, IMG submission 187757) | Marine cyanobacterial communities from Panama - species 1 Leptolyngbya sp. (SPAdes) | ecosystem: Environmental > Aquatic > Marine > Unclassified | place: Panama: Panama City | collected... | reverse complement strand
CCCATGGCCTCCTCAAGATGCTTGATCTGGTGACTCACCGCCGCCTGCGTAATGTGAAGCTCTTCCGCTGCCTCCGTGAAAGAAAGCAGGCGGGACGCGGCTTCAAAGGCCGGAAGTGTCTTCAGAGGCGGCAGACGGGCCATCGTAAATTCCCCGGGGGTGAGAGTTTCGGATAATTTTTTCTAATCCGAAACATGAATTTATATCCATTGTCGCTGAAAGAAAAGGCCCCTAAATCACTGGTCATCGGGGCAACAAACCCCCTCGGCAGGAAAATTCGGATAAGGAGGTCCTTTCCGAAACCCGGGCCGAGACAACCGAACCGAACTTAGGAGACGTAACATGGCAAACACGACGTATATGCGGGACTATCCGCACTTCGCCGGCGGGCTGTTTGCACCGCTGGCGTCCCTGGCAGTTGAATCGACCTCTGCGGTCCTGGACGGTCTGAGCACGATCTCGGCTAACCCGTTCCAAGCCGTCGCCGGTTTCATGGCGAAACGCGCAAGCCGCCGCCAGTTGGCTCAGATGGATGACCATCTGCTCGCCGACATCGGCGTCAGCCGCAAGCAGGCACTGAACGAAGCCAACAAAATCTGGTAATCGTACAGTCCGATTCAATTGCGCTAAAACGCAATCGCTGAAACCCTCGAACGACACCGTTCGGGGGTTTCTTGTTTAGAGCCCCTGCTTTAGGGCCTTCTCAGGAACAGGCGAGAAAATCCGTTCAACACCCTGAACACCGCATCGAACCGCGCCTCAAACGCGCCCCAGTCCGGTGCGCCCGGCATATCCGCCTGAATTTCCGCCAGCGTCCTCCTGCCATCCACGCGATCCAGGATCGGCTTCGCGTCCCGTGGCAGCGGAACCTGGATCGGCAGACCGTCCAGGGTCATCGGCATGGCGGGCGCGCCCTGCGGCATGGCGCGGAACTCGTTCCTCGCGGCATCATCGCGAAAGACGGGAACCGCATCCGGCGAAATCGCTGCCACAGGTTCATCATCGCGATTTGTATGGACCAAATAGGCATTATGCACAGACATATTGCCGGTCATCGCTTCCGCGACGGCGGCCCTATCCGCATCCGACAGTTTTCCGACGCGTTTCAGGAAATCCTGTTCGCGGATATAGGTCGCAGGCTCGTAGCGCGCCGGATCGATATAGGCGACACGGCGAAGACCGGCGCCGGCGATCTCCGCTTCCAGTTCCGGGACCGTATAGGCACGGTCCGTCGAATGCAGCAGTAGGTCGTAAATCCCAGCATCGCCGCCCGTCTTGTGATCGGTCACGACCGGATTGCGCGCGAGCCGGTTGCTGGGCGGCAGTGCCGCCAGATAGCGTTTCGTAAAAGATAGCCGCTTCGGGTCGGGCTCATCGCCGTCTGGCGCCAAGAGCCGAAGCGCGGCCTGCGTCTCATACACGCCCATCCGACCATAGCGCCCATAGACCATGATTCCCATCCCGCCGCCTGGCGCCAAGGCATCGGCCAGCGCCTGAAATCCCAGGGCCGGCTCCGGCAGGTGATGCAGCACACCGCAGCAGTCGATGTAATCGAAGGGACCGTGTTGACCGGCATCCAGCAGCGATCCGGTGATGAACGTGACGCGCTCGCTTAAGCCACGCTTGGCGATCCGAGCTTCCGCGATAGCGCGGGACGCTTCCGACAGATCGATATAGGTGATCCGTGCATCGACCCCCTGATCCGCCGTCTGCTGGACCAGCATGGTGAGCCCATCGCCGGTGCCGCCCCCGGCCACGAGAATACGGAACGGTCGATCCGACGGGATTTTCCCGGCAAAGAGCCAATGGGTCAGTTCGGTCAGGTGACTGGGCGACCCCGTGATCAGCCGCTTAGCCTCATCCTTCGGGTCACGCGCCGGATAGGGATAGGACTCATACTGCGCCCGGACCGCCCCGGATTCGAGGTCCCCGTTCATCGTCAGAAGGACATCCAATCGCCGGCTGCGCGGATTTCACCGACCACCCGCTCTGCGCGGTTTCGCAGCATCGGATTGAGCCACGGCCCCATGGCCTCCAGATGCTCTTCTTCGATCACGCCGATATGGCGCAGCAGGGCTGCCATCATGACTTCGGACGCCCGCGTCGTGCCGTCATCGCATTTCAGCGCCACACCCAGCCCGTATTCCGGCAGGGCTGCACAGAAGACACCTTCCGCCCCGGTTTTGATGAAGGCACGATCGCCCAGAATCGTCATCACCTCGGTGCAAAACCGCCCGGTCCCCGCGACCATGAACGGATTTGCGAAAACGGCCTTTTTGATGCGGGTGACGGCGGCCGCGCGCTCCGCCGGTAAATCCTTCGGATCTGCCATGCGCGCGAATCCATAGGCCAGGTTCTCCAGCGGGATCGGCCAGTTGGGCGCGGAACAGCCATCGATTCCCGGCTGAACGCCATTCAAGTCGCAGCCGCACATCTGCTCCATCGTCCCCAGCATGCGTTGCTGAACGGCATGGGTTGGTTTCGTATATCCCTTGGTCGGCTGCCCCAGTTTCTTGGCGACGGCCAGCATGCCCGAATGCTTGCCCGAGCAGTTGTTATGAAGCTGCGACGGCTCTTCACCGGCGCGCGCCATCGCGTAGGACGCTTGGTCCAGATAAGGCCAATGGGCGCCACACTCCAAATCCGCTTCGCTGAGACCCAGCTTGCCGAGCATGGAGGCTGCGCCATCCGCATGTGCCGGCTCACCGCCATGAGAGGCACAGGCCAACGCAATCTCCGCATCGGAAAAACCGAACTCATCGGCAGCACCGGACTCGACCAGCGGGATCGCCTGGATACCCTTGATGGCGGACCGCGGATAAGTCGCGCGCCGGATATCGCCCCAGGAATCCTGGACTTTCCCCGCCACGTCGACAATGACGGCGGAGCCGCGATGGCGGCTTTCCACGACGCCATTGCGTGTGACTTCCACGGTCAGAGGATTTACCTCCCCGCTGCTGGAGAGGGTTACGACATCGTCTGGCATCGCACGGGTTTCCAAGATGGTTGTGGTGTGACCGAAAACTTGCCTTGCATCAGGCCTTTGTGCAAGGTCGCGCCCATGGCCGGCACAAGAGGATATTTCGGACTGGGGGTGGAGGGAATCTCCAAGCCCATGAATGCGGGAAGCCTTTTTCGCACAGCACACGCGTTTGGCGCGCAGTTCGTCTTTTCCGTCGATCCCTATGTCGACATGCGCGGCATCCGAAATTCGGACACGTCGCGCACCGCGGACCACATCCCCTATTACGAATGGGAAACGCCCCAACAGATGGACCTACCCAAGGGCTGCCAGTTGGTGGGAATTGAGCTGCTGGAAGAAGCGGTCGTTCTGCCGTCCTTCCGGCATCCGGAGCGCGCCGCCTATATCCTGGGTTCGGAGCGTGGATCATTGTCGGAAGAGATCGTGGAACGCTGCGACCACGTGATCCAGATCCCCCTGGCGTTCTGCATCAATGTGGGGATCGCCGGTGCCATCGTCCTCTATGACCGGATGCTGAGCCGCGGTCGTTTTGCCGAACGCCCCGTCAAGGCAGGCGGCCCAACCGAGGCGCTGCTGCCCCATATCCATGGCGCGCAAAAGTTCCGTACGAAAAAGACGGTCAAGAAAGCGCCTGCCAAGGCTTAGTCGACCAGAAGCTGGCAACCATCGCGGACGCAGGCTTCGATGGCATCGCGAACCTCAGCATCCCAAATCCCATCACTGTTGCCGTCGAAGTATCCGGCTTCCTTTAGCCAATCCTGATAGTCGGTTGCCCTCGCGCCATCGAACCGAAACGCTTCCTCATAATTGGAAACTGCATTGGCTGGCTGACCGACCAGAGCAAACGCTGCCGCTAAGGTATCCAAAGTGTCTGCATCTCGGTGTAGGTGGACGGCTCGTTGCGCAAGTTTCAGTGCCTCCGGCCCATCTTGGAAACCTGTTTCTGTTGCCAGTATCCACGCCAAATTATTGTAGGCTCGCGAGTATGTGGGATCATACCTAACCACCTGTCTGTAATCGGCAATTGCTGCCTCAAATCGGCCGAGACGATCAAAAATGCGCGCCCGATTGGAGTACGAAATCGCGTGTTCTGGATCGATTAGGATGGCGGTATCGTATAGATCCATCGCCGAATCTAACTCACCCGAATCGAAAAATAGGTTGCCGCGATTATTGTAGTAGTTCGGTTCGTTTGGGTTCAAACGAATGGCTTCGGCCGAATCTTCCAGAGCCTGATTGTGATTACCCAATCGCCGATGAACAACGCTGCGATAGTTGTATGCTTCAGCGATTTCCGAGTTGAACCGTATCGCCTCGCTGAAATCACGAAGTGCTAAGTTATTATATCCAGTCCTCCAATGCGCTATACCCCGATCGATCAATGCGCTGGTGCGATGGGGCATCAACTCAATGGCCAGATCGTAATCAGAAATTGCCGCCAGGTAATTGCCCTGGAACGCCCTATTTCTGCCAAGGCCATGATAGGCCGATGCACGCCCAAAATCCGTGACGGTGGGTGCGTTCAAAACCCAGTTGCATGCATGTGTTCTTTCTGCGGCTTCGATACCGTTCCAACACAAGTCTAGTTGGTGGTCTGCCTCGGTATCAATCGAGTACCAGCCCAGAAGAACTGCAAGCGCCGCGGCAACAAGCTTCCACAAGATACTCTCCTGCTGCTAGTGCGAGCATGTGTTTAGCACAGCCCTCATCTGCGCCACAGTCGGATGCTACGGACGAAAAAGACCGGCAAGAAAGCACCGGTGAAGGCTTAGTTCGCACCGATTTGGCAGCCCTCCTTCACACAGGCCTCTATCGCCGCGCGGGTGTCATTGCCATAAATGCCATCGACCGATCCCACGAAATAACCTTTTTCGGCAAGCCAACTCTGAACCGTAAGCACCACCTCTTCGTTCATGCTCATCAATACTTCATATTGCGAGAGAGCATCTTCCGCGCGGCCAACCGCAGAGTAAGCCGCTGCCAAGGTGCCGCGATGTATGTAGTGATCTTCAAGTTCGATGGCACGCAACCCTAACGCCACGGCCCGTTCCGGATCGCGAAGGGAGCTTTCGGTCGCGAGCAACCAAGCTAGGTTGTTGTGCGCAACTGCATGGTCGGGATCAAACCGGATTGCGGTATCAAAATCTTGCGCAGCCTCAGCAAGTCGCCCGTACTCCCAGAAAATGTTTCCGCGTCCAAGGTAGGCGTTTCCGTGCTCGGGTATAGTACGAATTGCCTGATCATGATCTCGCAACGCCTGCTCGAAGTAACCAAGTTTTTCGTAGGCGAACCCGCGATTGTTGTATGCATAGCCCAGGTTGCTAAGCGCCTCTGTTTCTTCAAGTTCTTGCGCTATCGCTTCACTATAGTCTTGGATTGCTAGCTCGTATTTACCGATGCTCGAGTAAGAATTACCGCGGTGAAAATACCCTCGAGGATTTCTGTCACTCATTTGGATCGATTTCGTGAAGTCCAGAATGGCAAGGTCGGACTCACCGACTTCTTCATTTCCGATGCCGCGATTGATGAGAGCCCAAGATCGCAATCTTGAGTCTGCATCATGTGACTCTATCACTGCGGTACATGCTTCGATTAGGTGCCTCAATTCGCCGTTTGCGCAGGCGTCTATATGCTGGTCGAGGGTTGGCACCCGGGAACAACCCACCAAAAAGATCAAAGAAATTACAGATAGAAATCGCACAGACTTTACCCTGTTGCGCTAAAACAGTGTCTTTGGGACATCGTATCTGCGATTTGCTATCAATGGTAGCAGCAATCGGGTCTCGCACACGGTGGCAAAGGATTGACCTCACAAATTCCGAAAAACACCCCCGGATTTCCCATAATCTCCGCCAATCTGCCTTATTTCCGCCCTGGTTCGGCGATTTATGGCAGGATAGAAAGGTAGGGCGCTTCAGTTTGCGCCGATCCGCGACGCGTTTGTCCGAAAGTGAGGGACCAAGTCTATGGCTCAACAGATCGCGCTGGTCGATGACGACCGGAATATTCTGACATCGGTTTCCATCGCCTTGGAAGCGGAAGGCTTCAAGGTGGAGACCTATCCCGACGGCGAAGCGGCGCTGCGCGGCCTAACGGCGCGCCCGGTCGACCTGGCGGTGCTGGATATCAAGATGCCCCGCATGGATGGGATGGAACTGCTGCAGAAGCTGCGCCAGAATTCCGAAGTACCGGTGATCTTCCTGACCTCGAAAGACGATGAGGTGGACGAGCTGCTGGGCCTGCGCATGGGCGCCGACGATTACATCAAAAAGCCGTTTTCCCAGCGCCTGCTGGTGGAACGCATTCGCGCGCTTCTGCGCCGGGCCGAGTTGGAACAGCGCGGTGCCGAGGGCGGCAACGGTGCGTCGAAGGGGCAGGGTGCCTTTTCGCGCGGCGAGCTGGTCATGGATGGCGATCGGCATCTGTGCACGTGGAAGGGCGAGCCGGTGCGGCTCACCGTCACCGAATTCCTGTTGCTGAAGGCCTTGGCCCAGCGCCCCGGTATGGTGAAAAACCGTGACCAGCTGATGGACGCCGCCTATGGCGAGAACATCTATGTGGACGACCGGACCATCGACAGTCATATCAAGCGGCTGCGCAAGAAGCTGCGTGGCGTCGACCCGGAATTCGACTGTATCGAAACGCTGTATGGCGTCGGATACCGCTATAAGGAAGACGCGTAAGTTCCAAACCCCGCGTTTCGTAAAGGGGGAAGCCTGTGAACAGGCTGAGCGCCGACCGGCGCGAAAGATATACGGATCCCGACCGGGCGCCCGAGAGCCGGGCTCAGCCTGAACAGAGACATGCGCCCGAACCCAAACTGCTGTCCGAACCAAAGCTGTCGCTAAGCCGCACACTGGATCGAAAAGCCCAGAAGGCGGAGCGCAAGACCGGCAAGAAGCCGGAACGGCGGACCGAAGCTCTGCGTCGGCTGCGCCGCCGCCAGCGCGTTTCGCCGCTCACCCGCAAAATCATGCTGGTGAATGTGCTGGCGCTGCTGATCCCCGTTATTGGCATGCTGTATCTCGGCCCCTATCGCGACAGCCTGATCCAGCAGGAACTGGATGCCCTGATCGAACAGGGGGAAATCTTCTCTGGTGCGCTTGGCGAAGGTGCGATCGGGCTGTTGGAAAACGGACAGGAAGTCCTGAATATCGTCCCCGCGCGGGATCTGGTCCGGCGGCTGTCCACCGCCAGTGAAGTGCGGGCGCGCTTCTTCCTGGCGGATGGGTCGCTCGCGGTCGACAGCCGGCTCTTGGGCGATGGCGGATCGGACATTCTGGTGGAAGAACTGGAGGCGCCGGTCCTGGAGGAGCCCGCCGTGCCGCTGCCCCCGGTGTTGGGTTGGCTAGAGCAGTTGACCCATTGGATCGACAGCTACGAATACCCGCTCTATTCCGACCACCTGAACCCGACTGTGGCGGATTACCCTGAATGCGTCGTCGCCCTATCCGGTGAATTCGCAACGGAGGTACGGCGCGACGCGGACAACAATCTGGTCCTCAGCGTGGCCCTTCCGGTTCAGCGCTATGTGCATGTCTTCGGCGCATTGATGCTGTCCCGCGATGGGTCGCGCATCGACCAGGCAATGGCCGATGTGCGCCTTACGATCCTCTATATCTTTGCCGGTGCGCTTGTGATCACCGTGCTGGTCTCTTTCTATTTCGCAGGCACGATCGCACGACCGCTCCACAAGCTGGCTGACGCCGCAGAAGCGGTGCGCCATTCCGTCGGGCGAGAGCATGATTCCATTCCGGACCTGCGGCACCGCTCCGACGAAATTGGCGATCTGTCCGGCGTGCTGCGGGAAATGACCGGCGCGCTGACGAGCCGAATTACCGCGATTGAACGCTTCGCCGCCGATGTCAGCCACGAAATCAAGAACCCGCTGACGTCGCTGAAGAGCGCCATCGAGACCATTCAGCGGATCGAAAATCCAGACCATCAGCGTGAACTGCTGCGCATCGTCAAAGAAGATGTGGAGCGGCTGGATCGGCTGATCACCGATATTTCCGACGCGTCTCGCCTGGATGCGGAGCTGGGCCGTACCGAAGCCGAAGAAATCGATCTGGCTCAGATGGTCGAAACCCTGGTTTCCATGCGCCAGACCGTGCGTGGCGAAGGAAATGAAGCGGCCGTAACGCTGCGGTTCGAGCGCGAGGACGACGGCCCCTTCCTGGTACGCGGCATGGAAGGGCGTCTGGTTCAGGTCCTACAGAATCTCATCGGCAATGCGGAAAGTTTCAGTCCGCCTGGCGGTATGATCACGCTATCCGTCTTCCGGGAAGACGCCTGGGTTCTGGTCCATTGCGACGATGAAGGTCCAGGCCTGCCTGCCGGCAAGCTGGAGGCGATCTTCGACCGCTTCTATTCCGAGCGTCCCGAGCATGAAAAGTTCGGTGCGCATTCGGGCCTTGGACTATCGATCTGCAAACAGATAATCGAAGCCCATGACGGCGCGATCCATGCGGAAAATCTCAGTCCGCGGAATGGCAAAGCGGGCGGAGCGCGGTTCGTGATCCGGCTTCCGGCCATCGCCTGACTCCAACTCACAATTGCCCAGAAACCAGCCAATCCGTCACCCCTGCGGAGGCAGGGGTCCAGAGCAAGAGGCACCGGCCAACGCGGATCGCCCCTGGATTCCAGCCTTCGCCGGAATGACAATTAAACGACCCCAAAAAGAAAACGCCCCCGCCGAAGCGAGGGCGTTCCTGCGCTGAAACAGCGATACCTTAGTACATATGCTGACCGCCGTTGATCGACAGGGTCGATCCGGTGGTGAAGCCGTTGTTCTCATCCACCAGGAAGAGGATCGCATTGGCGATTTCTTCGGCGCGACCAAGGCGACCGACGGGGATGGTGGCAATGATCTTCTGCAGGACTTCTTCCGGCACGGCGCGAACCATGTCGGTGTCGATGTAACCCGGCGCAATCGCGTTGACCGTAATGCCGAGCTTCGCGTTTTCCTGAGCCAAGGCCTTGGTGAAGCCGTGGATACCGGATTTCGCGGCGGCGTAGTTGACCTGACCATACTGACCGGCCTGACCGTTGACGGAGCCAATGTTGACAATGCGGCCGAACTTCCGGGCGCGCATGCCTTCGATCACAGCACGCGAGCAGTTGAAGCAGGAGCCGAGGTTCGTATCGACAACCTTCTGCCATTGATCGGCGGTCATGCGATGCATGGTGCCGTCCCGGGTGATTCCCGCATTGTTGACCAGAACGTCGATCGGGCCGAGGTCGCTTTCGATCTGTTGGGCGGCGGCCTGAACCGCGTCGAAGTCGGAGACGTCGAACTTGTAGACGGCGATGCCCGTTTCCGCTTTGAAAGCGTTCGCTGCTTCGTCATTGCCGGCATAGTTCGCGGCAACCGTGTAGCCCGCGTTTTTCAGGCCGGTGGAGATCGCAGCCCCGATGCCGCGCGTCCCGCCGGTAACCAATGCAACTTTACCCATGTCATGTCCTCCCAATGTTAGAACCCAAATGTGATGTTGGCGCGGGTCTTATCGCCTTCTTTTAACGCCCGCAACGCGACGTTCCGTCACGGTCCCGGGCGCCCCTCCTATTCCACCGCCTTAATTTCCTTCTTCAGCTGCTTGATCGTCAGCGCCAGCTCGTCCCGTTCGAAACTCAAATCCTCTACCTCTGCGGGATCGTCCAGTGTCGACAGCTGTGCCGCGATTTGCGCGTGAACCTTGGAGAATTCGCGCTGAACCACTTCCCTTTCGCCAAGGCTTACATCTTCCAGGACGACTTCCTGATCCATCATCAGCTCGGCAAAAGCCTGCGGGTCGCGTTTCCCAAGGTCGACCAGCTGCGCATCAAGATCGACCCAGATATCTTCCCAGCGCTCATACAGAGTACGGACCGCGGAGCCCTGTCCGCCGCCATGGGCGTTCAACGTCTCTTCGATGCCGACCATAAGCCGGACGAACTGCCAGACGTCCAATGTCAAATCCGCCACCCAGACCCCCTGTACAAATTCAACGCCCCATTACCCCTCACGCGGACGCTCTTAAAACTCTTACCGATAAGCCTAACGCGCTCGGCATGTTTGGGGAAGGGTGAGGTGGAAAATGCGGCGCTTTAAACGAAGCGTCAGGAAATCGACCCCAATTCGTAACATAACGCAGGTAGGAAACGCGACGACGGCGCCGGTTTGGCGCTTGTTGCGCGAGAGTCGGAAGGACTGTGGAATGACCGCTGAAGTCGAACGGTTGAACGCCAGCGAGATTGACGGCTATGAATTCGTCGAGCTGATGGACGAACTCTGTGGTGAGATGCAGGTCGCGGTCGATTGGATCGACGTCGCCTTCGGTGAGCTTGAGGCGGATGCCACCAAGTTCGGCCCGGTCGCGGCTTTACGGACAGGCTTCTCCCGTCTGTTCGGAAACTAAGGCATCGACTTACCGCCGCGCCCGCCTTAGCGTGCGCCAATGCCTGTCCGAAACATTCTGTTTGTCATGGCTGATCAGCTGCGCGCCGATTGCTGGGGCGCAGGGCTTGGTCTGTCCGGCGCGAAACTGGCAACACCGCATCTGGAAGCGCTGGCGCGGCGCGGCACGGTTTTCACCAATGCCTATTGCCCGGCAGCCATTTGCGGCCCGTCCCGAATGGGGTTCTATACGGGTCAGTTTCCGTCCACCCATGGATCGACGGTCAACACGGCTCCCTTGCCGATCGGCACGAAAACGCTGGGCGACCGCCTGCGTGCGGTAGGGCTGCGGGTCGGGCTCGCCGGAAAGACCCATATGCGCGCCGACGCGGACGGTATGGCGCGCATGGGGTTGTCCGACACCGCCGATCAGGGCGTCCTCGCCGCGGAGTGTGGGTTCGAACCCTGGGAACGAGAGGACGGACTTCATCCACTGCCGAAAGCCAGGGACCGGGGCTACAATCGGTACCTCCGGGCTCAGGGGTTCGAAGCAGACAATCCCTGGCACGACTTCGCAAACAGCGCCCTTGGTGACTCCGGTGAAATTCTATCGGGCTGGTACCTGCGAAACGCGGATAAGCCGGCACGCATTCCAGCCCAGCATTCCGAAACAGCCTGGACGACCGATCGCGCGATCGACTTCATCGAGGATGCAGGCGACGCGCCATGGTGCCTGCATGTCAGCTATATCAAACCGCATTGGCCCTATATCGCACCCGAACCCTATTGCGGGTTGATTGGCGCGGACGCGGTTTGGGACGCCCCCGCCCCGCCGGAAGACCCGCATCCCGTTCACCGTGCATTCATGGAACATAGCGAGAGCGCCGGCTTCAGGGCGGACGGCGCGCGTGAGCGCGTGATACCGACCTATCTGGGCCTCATTCGGGAAGTGGACGATCATGTCGGCCGACTGCTGGCGCATCTGGATGCGAAAGGACTGACGCAGGAGACGCTGATCGTCTTCACCAGCGACCACGGCGATTATCTCGGCGACCATGGGCTTGGCGAGAAACAGCTGTTCCACGATCCGTCCGCACGCATCCCGATGATTATCGCACATCCGGACCAGGACACCGGAAACCAGACTGACGCGCCGGTAAACGGGATCGACCTGCTGCCGACTTTCCTGGAGGCATTGGGCGGCGACCCGACCGACCCCATGGATCTGGATGGCCGGTCCCTGATGCCCTTGCTGCGGGGAACACCCGACCCGCATGGCCCTTTCGAAGAGACGGTCTGCGAACTGGATTTCGGGACGCGCGAGGCGCGGGAAATTCTTGGCCTCGACCCGAAGCGCGCGCGCGGCTGGATGCTGCGATCCCGCCGCTGGAAGTACATCCATTGGCTGGACCTGCCGCCGCAGCTCTATGACTTGGAAAACGACCCCGACGAAGTTTCTGACTTGGCCGGCGACCCCGGATACGCATCACAGCTTCGGGAGATGAAAGACCGCCTGACCGACCATATGCTGAACCGCCTGACGCGATGCAGCTTCACGCGCAAAGAGGTCGACGCCGAGACGGCGGACTTTTACTTCGGCGGCCGCATCAAGATGGGTGTCTGGTAAGACGTTCGTGCCGGCGGGTCGGAAATGATGTGCCGCGGCCCGTGTTTCACCACCAGCGCAAACCCGGTATGAGCCGGGTATGGCTTTTCCGACCGATACCAGCGCGGCTCCTGTCGCTGAAAATCACGATCCCGGTGCGTCCTGGTGGGACGATTTCCGCAGCGGCATGCGCGATGCCATCGGCATGTTTTTTGGCTGTATCATATTCGGCGCGCTATTCGGTTCTGCCGCTTCGGTCGCGGGCCTGGACCTGATTCAGGCAGCCCTAATGAGTACGACCGTTTTCGCCGGTACTGCCCAATTCGCGGCCTTGGCCGTTTGGTCTCCGGACATGCCCTATGTCGCCATCGTGATATCCGCGGCGATGGTCTGTAGTCGGCTTTTCCTGATGGGTCTCTCGCTGTCGCCCAATTTGCGCGGACTCTCGCTTCCTGGGCAGGCGTTCAGCGCTTTTCTGGTCAACGATGGCGGGTGGGCGCTGACCATGGGGGCCTCCCACATCCGGCACCGAGCCGCCTATTTTCTTGGTACCTCGGCACCGCTCTATGGACTTTGGGTCGCGGGAACCATGGTCGGTGTCATTGCGGCGGGCATGCTGGACCCGGTCACCGCAGCAGCCCTGGCATTCTCCGGAATGGTTTTTCTGGCGATCATTATTGGGATCGTCATCCGCGGCATAGACGCACCGCGCCTGCCGATGGCCGTTGCTGCCATTGCAGCTGTCCTGTTGGACGGAAAGGTCGAGCCGGGCGCTGCGGTTTTGCTGGCCATCGGAGCGGGCGCCTTGGTGGCCGTCGCTGGTGCCTTCCTCTGGGATAAGGAGGATCGGCCATGACCCCAGATGCCTATACCGTCTACATCGCCATCGCCGTCACGGCGGTCACGGTCTTCGCCACGCGCTTGGCCGGTTATGTCGGGGGGCGGGTTATTCGATTGGACGGACGCGCGCGACGGATCGTGAATGCCCTGCCGGGCTGCGCCTTGGCCGCAATCGTCGCGCCAGCCGTGATGCGCGGCAGCCCGTTAGATGTCGCCATCATTTTGGGGACACTCGCCCTGTATATTTGGTCGGGACGCATGTTGGTGTCGCTGGTGCTCGGCGTGGCGCTCTGTGTCGTGAGCGGCCATTACACGGCCGGGTCGTTCGCGGGTTTCTAGGCCGCGCTTTCCAGTTCGATCACACCGATCAGGCTGTCGCGCGTAATCAGGGCGACCAGGTCTTCCTCGCTCATCCCATCCGTACCCTCTGGGCGCATCGGCAGGATCATATAGCGCATATCCGCCGTCGAATCGTGCACCCGGACTTCGCGGTCCGACGCGATCTCCGTTCCGAATTCCGAGAGGACGGCACGGGGTTCGCGCACCATGCGGCTTCGGTATTCGCGGCTTTTGTACCAATCCGGCGATTTGCCAAGCAGCATCACTGGGTAACAGCTGCACAGCGTGCAGACGATCACGTTGTGAACCTGATCCGTGTTCTCCATCACCAACAGCGGCGCCGGCCCGGTATCGATTTCCATCTCCGCGGCCGCCGACTTTGCATCGGTCAGCAGACGCGCCTTGAAATCCGGATCGGTCCAGGCCCGCGCGACAATCCGCGCGCCCAAATCCGGGCTGCGCCCCTGCATGTACTCCAAAGCGCCCCGCAAATCTCCCCCGGAGAAAACGCCTTTTTCGATCAGCAGTTCGGCCACGGCATCCGCCATCGCCTGATAATAGGTCGGCTGACTGTCCTCCAGATCCGGTTGATTAGGATGCCGGTGCGGATGGTCGTGATCATGTGTGTGGGTATGGTCCGTGCTCATCGTTCTTCCCGTCTCACGCGGCGTCCAGCCAATGCTCGTAGAGTTCAATCTCTACCGTATCGCTTTCAGGGCCGTCATAGCCGCCCCACAAATCGGCCATGCGAAAGCTGACGCGATAGAGTGTCAGCGCGTCATGATCGGCACGGCCATAGGCCAATTCTTCCGGGTTGTGGAACTGCCCGCAGATCCGTTCGACCCGGCCCGTCGCACCGCGACAGTAATACGGCGTGCGCACATGACCCGGTGGGGTCGCCCGGCGCACCTGAACCTCCTGGCCGATTTCGAAGCTCATTCGCCAGCCCCCGACTCCGGAGCATGGCGGGCCTTCACCTCCTCGATCTTTCGACCCAGTTCGTCGACCGTCAGCACACCCTTCTCCATCAGGATGTTGGTCATCGACGCGATCCACCGTTCGTAATAGGTCAGCTCGTCATAAATGCCGGGACCCATTTCCTCGATCCCGCGGCGCAGTTCGTCAACGCGTACAAGCGGTCCTGTTTTCGGGTTGGACAGCAGGCGCAAAATCGCGTCCGTTTTATTCTCCCACGGTTCGAACTTATGCTCCGTACGCTGGACCCGCCCCGCGTCCAGCCCGCCCATATCGTGATGTCTGCGTTCGGTGACCATAATGACTACGCGCCTTCGCTGCCCTGCATCTTGGCGAGGAACTCGGTAATGGTTTCGCCGTGATGCGGAATCTTACAGGTCATGGAACAACCGATATGGTCGCCGTGAATCCGACGGACAGTCAGCTGAACCGGCATTTCGTACTGTTCTTCAACCAGCTGCATGACCAGGAACCCATGGAATTCCCCGTCGACCTTGAACCAGGACGGATCTTCGGCCTTGAATCCGAGACCCCGCGTGCTGAGATCGGCAAGCGGCAACGGACGATCGTTGATTTCGATGAATCCCGCCTGCAGCGCATAGCGCGGCTCGGACCGATTTGCCGTGAATCCGTCTTTCTCGGAACTGCTCACGCGATCTGTCTCCCCAAAAACCTAACCGCGATAACCATACAGGACGAATTAGGGATTTCACACGCCCTAATCCTCTTGTCGAGACCTGTTAACGTTTCCTAGTATGCTCCGGGATAAAGTGATGGGAAACCCTGGTACTTATGCGGTCTTTCGGAATTGAACTGCACGGTATGAAGTCGGGTTTAGGGGAGCGTTCTTTTAAATGAACCGTCGTGCCTTACAGACGCTGCTGCGGTCCGGTCGGTTCCTGTGCTTTGACGCGCGCCAAGTCTATCTGGATCTAAAGGTCGGCCGTGAAGTCGACGATCCGCCCCCGGAAAAACTGTTCGATCTGTCGACCCTGAACCTCGGAATCTTCTTCAAGGAGATTACGATCGACGACGAGGAAGAGGTTCTGGTCGCGACCCGGGTCTACTTCCCATACAACGACGAAGAGGTCGATCAAGGTGGTGAGTCGACAGCGGCCGATCCGGATCGCGTTGTGCGGGTTCTCGCCAAACGGGGCGCTATCAAGTCCGATGAGAGTCTGAGCGCCCACGACCAGAAGATCCTGGATATTCTGACCTCTGTCCCGACGTTCGATCCCTTTCTGCTGCTCTCTCAGCGTCGGGAGTTGGAAGTCGAGCGGGCAATCTCATCGAAATATTTCGAAATCACGGAAGCCGATTGGATGCTGATCCGTCGGCCTGTTCTGGAAAAGATTGCAACGCTCGTCGCGAAGGCAAATTCCGGCGACAGCCTGGACGTCTACAAGGAATTCACCGGCGAAGGTGGAGACAAAGAAGCAGAGGGACGGCGCATCATGACCGGCGCCGTCGTCGACGCCATTTGGCAGGGCGAAGAAACCGAAGGATCGCGCAGCCTGATCCGCAGCTTCCGGCTGGATGAGACGCAGACGAAGCAGTTCCTCTTTGCCTGGAAGGGGATCAACTACTACGAATTCCAATACGCCCGACACAAAGATCTGTTCTATGAGTTCTTTGAGTGGCTGGGGTCGTCGCGCTCAATGCCGCGGGATTTGGAAGGCTTGTCGGAGTCGGCCATCGAGCGGTTCAAGTTCCGCCGCGATCGCGCCCGGAAACTCATTCGCGCAACGCATTCGACGGTGATGCGGATCATTAAGAATTACAATGAGAGCTTCGATCTGCTGATCGAAGAAGACAACCCAATCCCTTTTCAGCAATTCCTGCGCGAAGCACCGAAGAACTTCCTGACCGTCGGCCTTGCCATCGGTGTCTTGGCGCATACCGCCAGTGCGTGGGATAATGTAACCGGCAAGAAACGCCGGGCGCTTAAAGGCGTCGACCTGGAGCCGTTCTACGACTTCATCATTGCCATCAACGGTCAGGACTTTCAGGCCGCCGCCGCGTAAGAGCGCAAACTCCTTAGCCCGAATACACGGTTTGGATCGCAAGCGCCTTGCGTGCGTGATCGTCCATGGTTCGGATCACGGCCAGCGACGTCAGATTCCGCGCGACCGTGTCAGGCGGACTTTCCAGCGCCATCAGCCGCGCGGCCTCGGCTTCCCGGCCGGACAAGGCATAGGCGATGGCGAGCGTGCCGGCATAACGGCCGCGATCACCGTGGTCGGCGACCAGCGCCTCCAGCATTGAAACGGCGGCTTCCGCCTGCCCGGAAAGCGAGAGGGAGAGACCCAGATTGTTGATGAGGTCGGGGTTCTCCGGAGCTGTGGACAGTCCCTGTCGGTAGCTGTCCTGCGCCGCGATCGGGTCGCCGGAAAGGTCGCGCGCTACACCCAGGCTGAGGTTTGCGCGCCAGTCCGCGACCCCATTCGCCGCTTCCGAAAGCCGGACAGCGTCTTGCAGATGGGCGATGGCCAATCCGGGTTGGCCTAGTCCTATGAGCGCATTGCCGAGACCCCGCTTCGCAGCAGCGCTATCGGCGTCCCGGTCGAGTGCCGCGCGAAACGCTTCCGCGGCATCCGCATTGGCACCGGCTGACGCCAGAGCACGCCCCATGCGGATCAGCGGTTCCGCTTCATCCGGATGGGCGTCGTGGGCACTGCGATACAGCGCGACCGCGCCGGAGTAATCTCCTTCCGCGACAAGCGCGTCTCCCGCATTCATCAGGGACCCGGACACAGGGGCAGTGCCGCGTGTTTCGAACAAATCGTTCGTCGCAACACATCCCGACAGACTGAGTGTGATCACGACAGCAAGTGCAAAACGCTGAATTCCGCGCCGATTGCCGTGTAATGAATTTAGGATCTGTGACTCCATTGGACCGCTCCTTTCAGCAGGAATGCCAAAAGATAACGGCCCAAACACGCGGCGCGTCAAAGAGTAAAGGCCGGGAATATCCTAGAATACCGGCTAAATTGCCGGGTTTTCGTCGGGTGGAGATCTCTTCGGCGGTGACTTGACATATATCAAGGCGCACCCCGGCACCCGACATTAGTCTTCAATCATCGCCTTCCGGGGCGAGGAAATGCCGGTCAGGCGTAACCCGACACCGGTAGTTCCATTCCCATCCCAACTCCGACCCCGTTCCGGTTGCGGGTCAGGCTTTGTCCTCCCACGGCGGAACGGGGTTGAATTTTTCCACCAGGAAATCGACGAAGGCCCGAACCTTGGGCGACAGGTGACGCCGGGTCGGATAGACCGCGTTAATGGGGACCTCTACGTCGCGATAGAAGGGGGTCAGGATACGGACCAGCTTGCCCTCACGCACTTCGGGTCCGACCAGGAATTCCGCCAGACGGGCGATCCCCAGACCCGCCAAAACCATCTCGTGGATTGTTTCCCCGTTATTCGCGGTAAAATTCCCCTCGGCTTTGACGGGGAATTCGCTGCCGTCCTCAAGCTTGAAGATCCACTCATTCAAATGAATCGCCGTCGCGAAACCGAGACGGTTGTGTTCGGTCAGATCGGAAGGATGTTTGGGCTCCCCCATGCGCTGAAGATAATCCGGCGAACAGCAGATCGCGCGCCGGCTGACCGCAAGCTGGCGCGCCACCATGGAACTGTCCTGAAGTTTCCCAAACCGGATCGCAACGTCCTGGCCTTCTTCCACCAAGTCGGCGAGCTGATCGGTCAACGTCATCTCGACATTCACATCGGGATAGCGACTAAGGAATTCGGGAATCATCGGGCTGATCTGGTGCTTCCCGAACGCGACGCCGCAATTGACCCGCAACGTGCCGCGCGGCGAGGCATGGCGCTGAGATACCGCCAGTTCCGCCTCTTCCATGTCGGTGAGAATACGCACGCAGCGCTGATAAAACGCTTCTCCTTCCTCGGTGGCGGAGAGCTGACGCGTCGTCCGGTTTAACAGCCGGACACCCAAGCGATCCTCAAGCCGGCCAATCTGTTTGCTCACCGCGGAGGGTGTCAGCTTTAGCGCTCGTGCCGCACTGGAAAAGCTGCCTTCCTCAACCACCTTCGCAAAAACAGACATTTCCCCCGCGCGATCCATGTCGGCGTTCCCCTTTCAGCGTCCCTGTTTCGACCGAAATTTGGTTATCCGGCCATTTTTGTGACAGAAAAATGATTATCGTTATATTTTTTCTGCCATTTATTCCGCCAAATCTTAAATGATTTGATCTTTCTCTAGATTATAAAACACGCACCCAATTGTTAAGTTTTTTGCGTGAACGGCACAAAACCACCGATTGGAGTGGGCCGCAAGAAGGAGATGGGAAGATGGAAAGAATAGGATCGTTCGACGCACACTACCCGACACAGGCTGAATACCAGCAGGCGCTGCGCAATGCGCAGGGCGCCCGGGCAATCCTGCTGCAAGGGGCATTGCACGCCCTTCAAACCGCCTTCGGTCGGATTACGTCCGCAAAACCGCTGATCACGCTGTCCCGAAAGCCGGGCGTCTTCACGGGGCGGAGCCAGCCCTGCGCACAGTGCTGATCACTAACGGAATCTGAATCACACCCTGGGCGGAGACGGTCAAACGTTTCCGCCCTGGATTTCCTCGATCATGCAGCCCGCGATGCGCCATGTGCCATCCTCGAGGCGCTGCATGCGATAAATCGCCCGCCACTGACGGCCGTTCTGGTCCAAGACGTTCAAAACCTGGATCGCCCGGTCGTCCCGCACCTCGAAATGCTCAAACGCGTAGTCGGACGGCGCAATCAGCGCGCCGTATCCGTCGCGCACCATCGCCATGAAGATGTCCGGGGACGGGAAAATGTCCTGAATGTTCGGCGCGGCATAGGAATACGCGCCGGCACCATCTCCCTGTGCCATCGCCTCCAACTGCCCGCGGATGACCGACTCGGTGCGCTGCTGGCTTTCAGCCGGTTCTTCGGCGTAAACCTGGGTTGCGCCTGCGTAGAGGATCGCCGAACAGAGGAAGAGCGCCGTTGCCAATCGGCTGAAATCCTTAATCGTCATTGTATCCCCCTTGGTCCGTCGGATTAGTCTTTCTCCTAAGAACTACGCGATTTCGCCGCGAAGGGATCAGTCCGCCCCAACATTCGGACAAAACGAAAAAGGCCCGCCGAAGCGAGCCCGTTTCAAATCGTCCTGAATTGGGCGGCGGCGCCGCACCCGCTTAACGCACGTAAATGTGGACTTCGTTATGGGCGACGTTCTGCGTATCCGCCAGAAGATTCACGCGACCGGGCTGGACGCCCATATCCGTCATGGTGCGAAGAACCGCTTCACCGTTCCGGCGCGAGGCTGCGCCATTCAGCGCGACCTGGGCGGCGTTGCCGCGATCCGGGCTGATCGCCACCAGGTCGAAAACCGCACCCGGCTTCGCAGTCAGCGCCTGGCTGACGGCATTGTAAAGCGCCTGTTGATAAGGAACGTTTTCCCGATCGAAGCGGATGATCACCAGCGGCTCCGCACCGGCGGGTATGCCGTCGCCGGACGCCGCCGCGCTGGCGGCTGCCGTCTCTACCAGCGCGAAAGAGCGGCTGGCCAGGTTCGTACCGTAGAGCTCGCCGGTATTGATGCCGGCAGCCAGCGTCGTCATGTTCTGACGCTCGTTCGAGACATAAAGATTGTGGCGGTTGATCTCCTGCGTCACCGCGGTCAGCATCCGATCCAGATCGACCAGCGACTGGTGAACCGAATCTTCCAGCGAGCGAAGACGACGGTGATCCTCGTCCACCGCACCGCTCAAACCGAAGGTCGCCTGCACCGTGCTCAGCAGAAACTTCCCAAAGGCCGCCTGATCGCTGGCATCATTGTGCAGCGAATTCAGCGACGGGATCGTCGTCTCCACCTGGGCCAGATCCGCCTGGGCCTGATTCCATTGATCAACCAGGATCGGGTTTCCGGGCGTCGTGCCAAGCTGAAGGCGGGATGTAATTTCAGCCTTAACGCTGTGATAGGCGTCCGCACTGACGGAACTGTTGCGACGAATGTCGTCCAGACGACCCTTCAGCCCGTCGACCTGAACGGTCAGTCGGGATAGGTCCTGTTCCATCTGACCGATCCGCTCGCCCACAGCGGTTGTAGCGGCGTAATTCGGAATTGCGGTCGCGGTGCTTTGCGTCGCCTGCGCCGTTTGAGCCGGCTGCGCCGCCGCCTGGCTTGCCGCCGCGGTTTCGGTCGTCGCGCCGTCGCCAGCGGGATCCTGTGCATCCAGGGACGGCCAAAGCGAATCGCAGCCCGCCAACAGAATGCAGGTCGCGCTTACCAGACCCAGCGTTTTAAGAGATGTCGTCATGCCAAATACCGCCATATCGTTTTCGGCTCCCGCCCCGTTTCCGGTGCCGCAGGGCCAAACCTCCCTTACCCGCGGCGCCGGCATTTATTCTGTCGCAGTCCGCGCCGCCACCCAATCCACCACAGGGGCGCGCAAAAGGCCACATCAAAAAACGTCCGTCTGGCCGCGAAACTCCAGCCTGACGCAGTCTAGTGTGTTCCGAAGACGAGGTACAGGGGCCAGCCCGCCGGCCCGCCGCATTCCGCTTCGGAACTGTGACCGATTTGCGATGCAGCACCATTTGGAACGGCAATCAACGAAAACAGTCCTAAACTTCCATTACCTGTAACCCTTCCGCCTTCATTGTGCAATTCTTGTGATTCGACAAAGTCTTGGCAGCGGGAATTCCTGTAATTACTTCGCGGAAATGGTAGTTAAGGTCGGAAAGCGCGGCACGCCGCTAAACATCTGACAGAACTTGAGATTTCTCTCTGAGAGGTGCCTCGGATACATCTGCCGCACAATCTTGTTGAATAGTGCTTGCCAAGGATGCCCGCTTCGCTTATCACCCCGCCCGCACCGGAATTCTCCCGGCTGCCGCGCGCCCGTAGCTCAACTGGATAGAGCACCTGACTACGGATCAGGAGGTTAGGAGTTCGAATCTTCTCGGGCGCGCCATTCTTCTTCCCCTA